>Ga0123353_10006111_pt1 | contig 15980 bp, 15 predicted proteins | sample TergutLab28metaG_3_FD_92763 | JGI IMG/M metagenome (GOLD analysis project Ga0123353, IMG submission 92763) | Labiotermes labralis P3 segment gut microbial communities from Petit-Saut dam, French Guiana - Lab288 P3 | ecosystem: Host-associated > Arthropoda: Insects > Digestive system > Gut ... | reverse complement strand
TTTTTTAATCCGGGGATATTGCCGTGTTGGGAAAGGTTTTGTTTTTTCATTATCTGTTTTGGTTAATAAGCGCTCTTTCCAAGAATTTATCTATGTTCATTTTTTGATATTCTGCATAGAATCTATCTTTAATAGCCTGATATGCTGAAGATGCTTTTTTCCAATCTTCTTCTCTTTCATACAATTGTCCTAATTTAAACAAACTTACAGGAGCAAAATAGGGGTCTTTGCTTTCGGCAGATTTTTTACAATACTTAATAGCTTTCTTTGTATTTTCCTGATCATCATACAAATCACTAATCATTCCTTGTGCAGCATACCAATAAACATCATCTTTTTGTTTAAATTTCAACAGATAATGCAATGCTTCATCTTTATCTCCAAGTTTTAAATAGCATAAACCGGCAAAATATTTAGCCGTATTTGCTGTGCTTGTTAATTTAAAAGAGGAGGCGATAGATAAAAAGCCTTCATTTTCATCATCTCCTTCCAAAGCAATTATTAAAGAGAGCGAATCTGCTTTCATATAAGAATCTATGGGAGCGCTCATCATTGCAGAGGCTTTTTCTGATTGAGGAACTAAATAAAATCTATTTAAAGCCAAAAGTGCGCAAACAACAACAAGTAGCCCTATGGCTGCTCCATAAATAATTTTGTCGTATTGGTTAAAAAATGCGAAAACACGTACTACAAATCCTTCCTGTTTGTGCTGAACTTGTTCTTTTTTCTCTTCTGGTTTTGATTTTTTCATAAGATAGGTGGGGTTAAAAAATTGAGGGCGCGAAATTACATTATTTTTTAAAAGAACGGTTTAATTCAAACAGTACATGGTCGGTAATATCTTTAGTAGGGTCAGCGGTTAATAAAAAAGGGCTTTGATGTTGATAGGTAATAACAAAAGAAGCATTTCTAACCATGTTAATGCGTTTTACAGCAGCTTGAAGCGAGTCATAAATTTGCAGCAACGCTTCGGCTTGTCGTGCTTGTAAATTATCAAAAATACGCTCTTTGTCTTCTTCTAATTGTTGATACTCCTGCATTAGCTGTGTTTGTGCGTTTTCCATTTGTACCTGTGTCAAAATTCCGGCATTCATATTTTCCTGAAACTGGTTGTATCTTCTTTGAAACGCATTCTCTCTATTAGCAAAAAGGGCTTCCTGTTTAGCCATTTCCGTTTTAATATCTCCGGTTAAAATGGCTACCAGTTCATAATATTCATTAACAGTATCAAGGTTTACATACACAATTTCGCCGCTTCCGGGTTCTCCAACAATCTCTTTGGGTATAAAAACCTGTGCTTTAGGAGTTGTAAAATACAGTATATAAAGTACTGCAATGGCAATTCCTAAGAGGCTTAGAGAGATTACATGGCATAGTTTGCCTCCTGTAAGAGAGCGGCAAAAAGATTTTTTTTTAGGCTCATGTTGAACTAATTCGGGTTCAAAAATTTGGGTAAAGTCTTCGGTATTCATAATATTAAGGGTTAAGGTTTTTAATGTCAGGGAATATTTTATAACGCATTTATTTTATAAAATTTCATCAAGTATCATTTCATAAGGTAGAATATGTGGAGATTTTAGCAGGATTGAGTATGGCAATTTTTTGGATGGCAAAAATAGAGTTTTTTAAGTATTATTCAAAAAGATATGTTGAAGTTTTAAAAAAGTTTAGAAAGAATAATTATATTTTTTTACAACAATTTACTGATGATTTAAAAAAATAAGTTTATTTGCCGCAGTTTTTATACTAATCCTATAAACATATCCGTTATTCATAATCATTAACAAAATAATTAACCAAAAAAATGTAGCGATGGAAAAATTTGAAAAAAGCGAAGTATTGTCAAGAGCAGTGAGAGCGGGAAAACGCACCTACTTTTTTGATGTAAAAACCACAAAAGCAGAAGAAAAATATCTGACAATCACAGAAAGTAAACGCAGGTTTAATCCTGACACAGGTTTGTTTTCCTATGAAAAACATAAATTGTTCTTGTATAAAGAAGATTTTGAGAAATTTCATAATGCTTTGGGAGCCATTATTAATTTCATTGAAACTGGTAATCTTCCTGACGACAGTTTGTTTGCAAGTGAACACCCTAAATCTGATAATCATGAATCTGCAGATATTAATTTTGAAGATTTAGATGTATAGAGATGGGAAAAATTATTGCCGTTGTTAATCAAAAAGGAGGAGTAGGAAAAACCACAACAGCCGTCAATTTGGCGGCTTGTTTGTCTGTTTTGGAACATAAAACACTTTTGATTGATGCCGACCCACAAGCCAATGCTACAATTGCCGTTGGAGTGGAAGAAAAAGATGTTGAATTCTGTATCTATGATACGTTAATGGGAAATCAATACATCTCAGATATCGTTAAAAAAACAGTTACCGCAAATTTAGATATTATCCCTTCCCATATTGATTTGATAAGTGCTGAAATTGAAATGATTAACATAGATAGGCGGGAATATCGTTTGCGTGATGTTTTGCAATCTCTTAAAAATGAGTATGAATTTATCATCATAGATTGCGCTCCTTCCTTAGGATTAATTACTGTTAATGCTTTAGTAGCAGCAGATTCTGTAATTATTCCCGTGCAATGCGAATATTTTGCATTGGAAGGGCTGGGTAAACTACTGAACACTATTCGAATCGTTCAAAACGGAATGAACCCACAGTTGTGTATCGAAGGCATTTTACTTACTATGTACGACGCTAGAACTGCACACTCAAATGCTGTTGTAGCTGATGTTAAGCAATATTGTAAAAGTATTGTTTTCGATACGGTAATCTCCCGTAATGTACGCATTAGCGAAGCACACAGCAATAGTCTGCCTATTATTTTATATGATATTAAATCAAAAGGAACTATCAACTATTTGAATTTAGCTAAAGAAGTTTTGTTAAAAAATGGATATACTCCACAATCGTAATGTATATGGAAAAAAAACAACCCAATAGATTAGGAAGAGGATTAGGCTCATTATTAGGAGGTACAGATCTTCCAATTGCTACTGATTCTTTTTTAAGAGTTCCTTCTAATGCCAATTCTATGGTTCGCTTGGATTCTATTGAAATGAATGAAGATCAACCCCGTAAAGATTTTGACGAAAGTTCTCTTCAGGAATTAGCACTCTCCATTCAATCTTATGGAATGATTCAGCCAATAACTGTACGACCGGTTCAGAACGGAAAATATCAAATTATATCGGGCGAGCGAAGATACCGCGCTTCTCTGATTGCCGGGCTACGCGAAATTCCGGCTTATGTACGCACCGTTGACGAGTTGCAAACATTAGAAATGGCATTAGTGGAAAATATTCAACGGGAAGATTTGAATGCCATCGAAATAGCCCTTACGTATCAACGGCTGCTGAATGAATGTGATTTGTCGCATGAAGAACTAGGACTGAAAGTTGGAAAAGAAAGAGCCACTGTTACCAACTACTTGCGTTTACTTCGCCTTACCAAAGAGGTGCAGCAGGCAATCTGTGATAAAAAAATCTCTATGGCGCATGCCCGTACTTTGATCACTGTGGAAGATATAGAGATGCAAAAGAAATTATTGAGAGATATTATTACCCGTCAACTTTCCGTCCGGGAAACAGAAGCGATAGTAAAAAAATATAATATAGATACAAAACCAGATAAAACTAAGGCTAAATTAATTTTGCCTGATGATGTAATGGCTTTTTCAAGAAATTTGACAGATAAATTGAAAAGTAAGGTTTCTATTCACAAAGATATTAATGGTAAAGGAAAAATCTCTATTCACTTTAAATCTAACGAAGAATTGAAAAATATTATTCGTTCATTGTGTTGATAACCAAAAATATATAAATGAAAAAAACCATATTGTTTTTTTGTTCAATATTTATTTTCAATTCACAATTGGTTGCTGAACATACTAAACTATCTGTTCTCAATTGTAACACACAAGTTTATGCCTCAAGAACAGACACGATACAGTTTAAAAAACATGATCCGAAAAAAGCTTCATGGTTAGCATTAATTCCGGGTGCAGGGCAAATTTATAATAAAAAATACTGGAAACTCCCCACTGTGTATGGCGGTTTGGGGGCGTCAGGTTTTTTAGTGTATTATTATGCTAACAGAGCCATTCCTCTTACAAAGGAATACGTTGCAAGGATAAATGGAGAGATAGAAAATCTAAATCCAGACTGGGCAGATATTTCTAATGAAACAATTTTAAATGATAGAAACTACAATAGAAGGAATATGGAGATTTCCATAGCCGCATTCGCTATTGTTTACGCACTAAGTGTTTTAGATGCTTGTGTGGATGCGCATTTGTATTATTATGATGTTTCCGACGACTTATCCATAGGTGTTAAACCAAAATTAGACTATACCCCGTTTTATGGAACAATCACCCCAAGTTTGGCATTAGTAATAAAGTTCTGACAATGAAACTATGTATTATCGGTTATGGAAAAATGGGAAAAGCGATAGAGCGTTTGTCGCCTCAATATGGGTTTTCAAATTTTATTACTATTGATAATGAGGAAGAATGGATAAGTAAACAAAATGCTCTCAAAGATTGTATTGTTGCCATTGAATTTTCTACTCCGCAAACTGTAGAGTCCAATTTATTTAAATGTTTTGATGCCGGTATCCCTGTGGTTTCAGGAACAACAGGTTGGGAAAAAGAAGTTTTTTTAAAATTATGGAATGATAAACCCATCTCCCTTATTTACGGTTCAAATTTCTCGATTGGTGCCTGCCTCTTTTTTCAATTAAACGAGTGGCTTGCACAACAGATGAAATTGCAACCTCAATATGCTGTTTCCATTGAAGAAACGCATCATATTCACAAGAAAGATGCACCCAGCGGTACTGCTCTTGCTATTGAGCAAGTGATTTTATCTCAACTTAATAACAAGAAAATAATTCCTGTTATTTCTCATAGAGAAGGGGAGATTATAGGAGAACACCTTGTAAATTATAATTCAGTTGAGGATGTGATACAAATAAAACACTGTGCCCTTAGTAGAGATACATTTGCACACGGTGCCTTAAAAGCAGCCGTTTGGATAAGCAAGAACCCGGGAGTTTATGCTTTTGAGAAAGTTTTTGATAAGATGTAGTTTTTTTTCAATATAAAAAACTATTATAGGGGTAAATCTGAATATGTAATTTTTTAACTTCCTCATACAGAAGTTCACGCAACGTTTCGTAATTTTCTTTTGTTTTGGCAGAGATAAAAATAGATTTTTCTCCCAACTTCGCCATCCATGTAGATTTTAACTCATTAATAGTGATATTGCACTTCTCTTTGGGAGTTAAATCGTCGGAGGGTTTTGCTATCCAGATGTAATTGTCAATTTTATTGAACAGGTAAATCATGGGTTTGTCTCCAGCTTTGATTTCCTGCAGGGTTTGATTTACCACTTGAATCTGATCTTCAAAATCAGGGTGGCTAATATCAACTACGTGCAACAAAAGATCGGTTTCTCGAATCTCGTCTAAAGTTGATTTAAACGACTCTACTAATCCGTGCGGCAATTTGCGAATAAACCCCACCGTGTCGGATAATAAAAAGGGAAGGTTTTCAAATACCACTTTTCTAACTGTTGTATCTAAGGTGGCAAACAGTTTATTTTCGGCAAACACTTCAGATTTACTGATAAGATTCATAATTGTGGACTTTCCCACGTTTGTATATCCTACTAAGGAAACTCTCACAAATTTCTCTCTGTTACTGCGTTGTGTGAATTTCTGCTTATCAATTTCTTGCAATTTTTCTTTCAGCAATGCTATTCTATCGCGTATGATACGGCGGTCGGTTTCAATCTCTTTTTCACCGGGTCCGCGCATCCCGATTCCCCCGCGCTGTTTTTCCAGGTGTGTCCACATTCTGGTTAATCGAGGTAAAAGATATTGGTATTGTGCCAATTCCACCTGCACTTTGGCGTGTGCTGTTTGTGCGCGTTTGGAAAAGATATCTAAAATAAGTCGCGTTCTGTCAATCACGCGGCATTTCAATACGGCTTCAATATTTCGTGTTTGCGATGGCGACAGTTCGTCATCGAAAGCGGCAATCTCTATTTTATTTTCCTCTATAAAGCGGGCAACCTCTTCTAATTTCCCTGAGCCGAGGTAAGTGCGCGGGTCGGGATAGGGGAGGTTTTGAATGAATTTACGCACGGCAATACCGCCGGCAGTGTCGGTTAAAAAAGCCAACTCATCTAAATATTCGTTCACTTTCTCAAAAGGAATTGTAGGAGTAGCCACCGCAATAAGCACGGCAGTTTCGTTGTGGAGTTGAGGGAGTATAGTATTCATTATCTATAATTTATCGTAAATTTGCAACAGCCTTTGTGCCACGGTTGTATCATTATATTTTTCGCGAGATAACTGTAAAGCCTGCTCTTTGCACTGCCTGTAAAGAGCACCATTTGTTAATAATTTTAGCAGCGCTTCTGCTAACTCTTCGCTTGTGTTTGGTGTGTACAGTATTCCGGCATCTCCAATAATTTCTTTGAAAGAACCTGTATCCGGTGCAACTGCGGGTCTGCCGGTAGCAAATGCTTCGCTTAAATATAATCCAAACGCCTGATTAAATCGCAAAGGAGTACAAATGAGAGAAATATCTTTGTAAAAAGTAGTGTGTTCATCTAAAGAATAATGCCTTGAAAAAGTAACATCATTCATATAAGGTTTTAAAACAGTTTGAATATGGCGCAGAAATTTTTTGTTTTCGCGGGTGTAACCACCGCCGATTTTTAGTTTTAGATTTGCAACTCTATTTTCTTTTTTCAGTTTTACAAATGCCTGTGCCAAAATATCCAATCCATTTTCATAATTCATGCGATAATAAAAACCTATGGTAGGATTTTTGGGATATTCTAACGATTTGTATGTTTCTATGTTAACTCCCGGATAAACGACATCAATCTCTTTAATTTCAGGGATTTTGTTAAAAGCAACAGATTTATAATATTCACTTGTTGTGATAAATTGGTTAATATAAGCCGAATTTTGTCCGATGGCTCTCCACGCTTGTTCGGCAAAGCGATTTTCAAGACTCTCTATCCACACTTCTTCATCTTGCAACGAACAAACAATAGGAATATTGGTGCTGTTTTTAATAGCTTTGGCAATTCCTGCCAACAAAGAGGTGGAAAGATGTATGATGTCCGGTTTTTCGTGATTTTCGAGCCAGTATATAATTTTTTCCGACTGTTTGGAAAAATTTTCACCATCTCCGGTTATCATGGAGAGGGTCATTTCTTCCATTCCTTTTGCGGAGGTTGTTCCTGAAAGCGAGGTAGCCCAGCGCAACAGAGTTGTGGAATTGAGGATGTTCTCAAAAAAATGCGGCATTTTTCCTTTTTTGAAAAATTTTTGCGCCACATAGAACGATGTTGCCGGAAAAAACAAAGGTATATCTGTTTGTAATGATTTTTCCATTAGCGGCAGGTAGAGTGGCATAATCGTAATTTGGTGTCCTGCATTTCGCAATGCCTGAGCGTATAAACTGTCGCGGAAGCAGTTGCTACAGTAAAAAGCATCGCCGGAGCCGGGGGTAATTAAGAGGATTTTCATACTTATTCAATATTAATAACCACATATTCCGAGCGGCTTCCAATACGGAATTTTCCACCCCAAATTCCAATTCCTGAGGTAACATAGAAATGGGTATTTCCTTTTTTTAGATATCCATAAGAAACTTCATACATAGTTTTTGTTATCAGTGAAATGGGCCACATTTGACCATCGTGTGTGTGCCCGGAAAAATACAAATCAATATTATTCTCTGCAACTTCATCTAAATGATCAGGTTGGTGGTCAAGAAGGATAATTGGTTTTGTCTGATCAATAATAGCCGTAATTTCGGCTATTGCTTTTCTTTTGGAATTAGATCTGTCATCCCGCCCTGCAATATAATAAGCATTGTTAATAAGCACAACAGAATCTTGTAAAACAATAATACCTGCTTTTGTCAAAAAAATAATACTTTCCTCAATATTGGCAATGTATTCGTGATTTCCCGGAGCCAAATATACCCCCTGTTTTGCTTTTATTTCACTAAAAATAAATGCAAAATCTTTGTCATACATTGGCTTTACCCGATTGTCAACGGCATCGCCTGCAATCAACACCACATCTGCTTCTTCCTGATTGATAAGCTTTACCCATTTCTGAAACTCTTTTGTTCCAATTCCGTACCCGAGGTGCAAATCACTGATAGCTACAATTTTCAGAGGCTTTACAGAGACAATGTTTTTGCCCGTTTTAATAGTGAGTTCTACTCTTTTCTTATGGTGGTAGTTAATATTTCCAAATGTCATCAATGCAGTAACAAGTAAAGATAATACACCAAATCCAAGCCAACTGTTAAACATAAAATGTCTGATCGGCAATATTCCCGTAGTGCGTATGATATCTGTTACCAAAAAAATGATTACTAAATACAGCATGATCATCAACCATGATGTGCCAATCTGATACAGAATTGATGATAGGGAATAGGGGAGGCGATTTCCGAAACCAATGGAAACAAAAGGTGAAAAAGTCAGAAAAAATGCTATTAGCAGTAATAGTATTCTGCTTGATGGAAATATAGGAATAAGATGCCAAAAACGGAGAAAAATATAGAAGTTTGCTCCGAATATTATGGTAAGCATTGTGGTAAGGAAGAATATAAAATGCATAACGTGAGTTGGAAATTTATTAGTGGTTTAGTTTAACTGCCGCGAAAATACAAAATTTGATGTTATTTTATCAGTTTTTTTGGCAAGCAGTATAGAAAACTTCTCCTACAAATTCTGTACTGAAATCACACCCGATTTTTTCAGTTTATTGATAGATTTGATAAAATCTGCTAATCTTTCAGAGGCAATCTGAAAATGGATGTTTATTGTGGTTGGATTTTGATTATGTCCCTCTCTTTTTCTAAGATATATTTCAGAAATAAAATCATGATGTAATACATCTGAAATTTTGCATAATAAGTCAGTATCAATAGATTTACTTTCAAAAATATAGTAAACGCGGGTTCTTTGCACTTCAAGCATTCGGGCAAATTGAGAAACTGTTAATCCGCTTTGATTAAAAATGAACTGAATTTTTTTTCCGATATGTATCTCGTCGTAGTACATTAATAGCAATTTTAGAAGTTTTTCATAGTTTTATCACGCAAACCGTTTTTTGTCAAAAAATGAGGAGTGTCATAAAATTACACACTATCTTTGAGTAATTTTACAAAACATCAAATAAATGTCATAAATTTACACACTCCAATAAATCATATTTCACTTAAAATGTGGATATAAATTCTCTTCAAAAATAGAAGAATATTAACATGATAAGTTCACGATTTGATTTTTTTTTCTACGTTTGCGCCAAATTTAAGACAAGAGACATTATGAAATTTCAGTTATCAAATATTCAACTACTTACACAAGATTCCATACATGATATTTATATTCCTGTTCAAAGATTTTCGAATAAAGTAAATAACGGAGTTGGGATTCTAATTGCCGGATCTTGTAATATGCCCGGTGCAGCATTGTTAGCAGCCAAAGCAGCGTTGCGTTCCGGATTGGGAAAACTTGTTGTTCATGCTCCTGATATAGTGTTAGATAAAGTAGCCCATTACATTCCTGAAGCGATATTGCATCGAGATATAAATGTAAATTGTTTTTCAACATATCCTGATATCATAGAAAATTGTAATGCACTTGCCATTGGTCCAGGGCTGGGAAAAAATTCCGCAACTGTAACCGGATTACTTGAATTGTTGAGATCACTCTCCTATCCTGTTATTGTGGATGCCGATGCCTTAAACATTCTGGCTGAAAACAATAGAGGATTAGGATTTCTTTCCGAAAATTCCATACTAACTCCTCATGTAGGAGAATTTGACAGATTGGTTGGAAAATCGAAAAACCGCTTTGAAAGATTGCAAAAAGCACAGGATTTTACTCAAAAATTTAAAGTAATTGTAATTTTAAAAGGACATTACACTACTATTGTTCTGCCAACCGGAAAAATGTTTATGAACACCACCGGCAACCAAGGGATGGCAACGGCAGGCAGTGGCGATGTCTTAACCGGAATCCTTTTAGGACTACTAACCAAAGGATACCTTCCGGAAAATACTGCTAAATTAGGCGTTTATCTTCATGGTCTTGCCGGCGATTGCGCATTGGAAAAACAATCGCACGAAAGTCTGATAGCTTCGGATATTATTGAGAATATAGGAAGAGGATTTATGATGATTAGATGATCAGATGATTTGATGATTGTGTTTATATGTGAAGTTTGCTTTCCATAGAGTCTATATAAGCAATCTTGAAAATTAGCCAAATTTTTCTTTTAAAAAAAATCATACCAAAAAAAAACTATTTTTGTGGGCTTAAAATATATAAACCCAATTTATTAATTCAAATAAAAACATGAAAAAACTTTTATTTATTTTATTTTCAATACTTTTTACATTTTCATTATATGCCCAGAGTATTACGATGTCCGGCGCAAACAAGAGCACCTCAAAAGGGAATGACCAATTTTCCGGCTTTCAAGCCACATTTTCTTTCGATCAAATTGAAAGTGTAACCATCACAGGTACCGAACGGGGCACTTTCTCTATATTAAATATTGAAGGTACACTTCCCGCAGGCGAATTTGGAACTCCCCAGTTGCCCGTTCTCAGAAAAATGATACAAATTCCTGCGGATGCCACACCAAAAGTGGTGGTAAAGGATTTTACAACTACAGAGTATAACCTAAATGAGTATGGCATCCATAAAATCTACCCGCGCCAGCCGAGTGTGAGAAAAGACCAGGATATTAACGATATTCTTTTCGTTTATGATGAAAAAGCATACAACAGAAACGATTTTAACCAATCTTCACTTGCCGAAATATCCATATTGGGATCTATGCGCGGTGTGATTATTGGAGTAGTAGATATAAATCCCGTACAATATAATCCTGTTTCTCACACGATTATAGTATATAACAATATTGAGATTGAAGTGGTTTTTGAAAACGCGAACCGCCAAAAAACGGAAGAAATACTTGTGGGTACCTATAGCCCCTATTTTAAAGATATTTATAAGGTTTTATTCAACAATGGCGTAACACGAGACCTCTTTGATGACTACCCCGATTTATATTCTACTCCGGTTCACATGCTGGTGATTGCCAATCGCATGTTTGAGGCTACACTACAGCCATGGCTTGAATGGAAAACCAAGAAAGGTTTTTATATGGATGTTAATTACACTGATGATATTGGTACTACAGCAGCCGCTATTAAAACTTTCTGCCATAATAAATATAACCAGGGTGCTACTAATGGAACTGCACCTACTTTTATTGTTATAGTGGGAGACACACCGCAGGTACCTGCAAGCCAAATAGGAGCCTCTACTTCAAAAGCAACCGACTTGTATTATGCTAAAGTAAATACCGATGGAACTTATTTTCCCGACATGTATTATAGCCGTATGTCGGCAGAAACCACGCAACAATTAGCCAACATCATAGAGAAAATATTGTATTACGAACAGTATCAATTTGCTAATCCTTCCTATTTGGATAATGTATTACTGATTGCAGGTGCCGATGGTACTTGGAATCCCGTAGCCGGACAACCTCAAATCAATTATGCTACCACACATTACTACAACGCAGCCAATGGCTATGCCACCATTCATAAATATTTTAGTTCATATTCTCCTGCTGTTAACGATTTTAATAATGTAGGTTTTGCAAACTATACAGCACACTGTGGGGAAAGTGAATGGTCTTGGAACAGCAGCAGTGGTGGCTATACTAAATCACAAATCGCTTCACAGGCGAATCTGAACAAATATTATGTAGCTATGGGCAATTGCTGTCTGGCTGCCGATTTTGGTTGGACAAATCCATATGATGCAAATGATAAAGAGTGTTTTGGAGAAGCCATGATACGTGCTGAAAAGAAAGGTGCTGTGGGTTATATCGGCTCATCGCCCAGCAGCTATTGGCATGATGATCTCCATTTTACTGTTGGAGCTTATCATGGTTCATTTGGCCCCGGAGACCCAGCAACCCCAACCTTAGCAAATACAAAAGATGGATGTTACGATTTGATGTTTCGTGATGCAGATTTTAATACGTTGTGTTCTCACGTTTTTGGGGGTAATCTATCCGTAACTTATGCTATGACTAATTCCGGATATAGTACAGACATGACGCCCCGCTATTACTGGGAAGCCTACAACGTGCTGGGTGATGGCTCTTTAATGCCTTATAACGGACAAGCCGCTGTAAACACGGTTTCTCATATGAACGTTATTTACATTGGACTTCCAACTTATGAAATACAGGCTATCCCGGGTTCATACGTGGCTATTTCAAAGAATGGCGTGTTGATGGGTACTGCTGTTGCCAACGAATCCGGGGTTGCATTAGTTACCTTAGACTCGCCCATAACTTCGGAAGGCGAAGTGGACATTGTGGTTACAAGAAACCAACATAAGCCTTACATACATCAAGTTCAGGCTGTGGCGCAGTCTGGTCCTTATATTGTGCCCGAAGGATATACCGTAACTGGTGATGAAATTTTAACATATCTCTCTAATAACACTGAGATAGTTGTTACCTTGAAAAATGTAGGAATTGAAACAAGTTCCCCTCTTACCATCACTCTTGATTGCGATGACTCCCATATAACTTTTGCCAATAATACTGCAACTTGTGGCGGCATTATCCCTGATGGATCGGCTTCGGTAAGTTTCATTGTTACTGTTGCAAATGAAATTCCAGACAATAAAAACTTTCTTGTAAATGTTACAGTTACAGAAGGTAGTAAAGGAGAAACATGGACGAGTAAAATGAATATTAAGGCATTTGCCCCAGATTTTACCATAGAAAAGGTATTGGTGAATGGTGTAGAAAACGGCAACCTTGAAAAAGGAACTATAGCAACGCTTACCACTGTTATTAAAAATAAAGGAGGAGCAGATGCTTTCAATGTTGCTGGGACTATTGAGATTGAAGGTGATTTTATTGCACTCGCCTGCAACGAAAGACTTAGTGTAGGAGGAGAGGACTTACCCTCCGGTGAAACCAAAGAATTATCATTTACTGTAGTTACAACCCCTGAAATGCCAACAGGATATGAAACCCATATCAATCTGTCTATCTCTGCACAATATAGACCTTTGCATACCGAATTATTTAAAGTTTCTAATTCAGGCTCAGATAATTATTGCATGCCCGGAAATACAAATTGTAGCAGTTTCCAAGACAGAATTACCTCAATAGTATTGCTTAAAACAAACGATCAATCTGTTATTTATAACAATAATACTCCTATATGTACATCAGGATCAGGTTATACTGATTACACAAACGAAATCTTTAATTTAATACCCGGAGAACAATATACAATTAAAGTAAAAGTGGGCTATCTAAATCACAGAGTTAGAGGATGGATAGACCTAAACGGGAATAAAGTTTTCGAAAACTCCGAGTCTTTATTTACAATTTCATGTGTGTCAGTAGGTACAGAGTATTCAGAAAACTTTACAATTCCTGAAGATGTTGCTCCCGGCTTACAACGTTTTAGAATAAGGACGCAAGATGGAGGAGATATCCCGGAAGCATGCAATACTTATAGCTATGGGCAAACTCTTGATTTTTCAGTTGATTTCCCGGAACTATATCCTCGTGTAAAAAATGTTGAAGCCGAATTATCAGGCTCACACATTATAGTAACATGGGAATTTCCGGAAGAAGGAACTCCAAATGGATACAATATTTATCGAAATACTAATAAACTTAATACAACACTTCTCACCGAAATGACTTTTATCGAAACTGACCTCATAGAAGGAGCTTATGCTTATAATATTACTGCCGTTTATGGAACAAAAGAATCTTGCGCTGAAATGTCAAATGTAGTCTGTTACTACCTCGATTGCGAAATACCTGAAGACTTGGCAGGAATTGATGATGAAAAAACAGCTGTCTTAACTTGGTTAGAATTGCAAATTGATGAATTAACAGGCTATAATATTTATCGTGATGGAGAAAAGATTAATGACAAACCTATAACTGTTGCTACATACCGTGATGAAGAATTGGAAAATGGAATCTATATCTATCAGATATCCGCGGTGTATAGCCTCTTTTGTGGAGAATCGGACATAACTGAAGGTGTTGAGGTTGAAATTGATTATGTAGGTATTAACGGCTTACAAACCGATTCCTACAAAATTTATCCCAATCCCACCAATGGAATCGTTACCATTGCAGGTACAGGTCTTAATAGTGTGGAAATTTTCGATATACAGGGACGTATGTTAGCAAAATACAACAATGTAAGTGAAAAACTGCAAATTAATGTAAACCCCTACGAAAACGGCATTTACTTTGTAAGGCTCTTTTCTGCTCGCGGAGATATGGCTGTAAAACGCTTGGTAGTGATTAAATAGAGGTTAGCGATTAATGGTTTATGGTTAATGATTTCATCTCTTAATTTTTAAATCTTAATTTTGTAAATCTTAAATCCTTCTAATATGAAAAAAAACTTAATCACCCGCTTTTCAAAGTATATCTCATTTCCAACTACTTCGAATGAAGTTTCCGAAAGTTATCCCAGCACAAAAGAGCAACTTGTTTTCGGAGATTTTTTAGTGGAAGAACTGAATCTTTTAGGTTTAAAAGAGGTAGAAAAAGATAATTTTGGCTATGTTACCGCTACTTTGCCTGCAAATTGTGAAGAAATAATGCCTGTACTAGGGTTTATTGCGCATTTTGATACTGCACCCGATATGCCCGGTATTGATGCCCCAATTATTATTGAAAACTACGACGGAACAGATATCCTATTAGACAAAGAGACCAACACCATATTGTCGGTTGCAGATTTTCCTGAATTGAAAAACTATGTGGGGCAAACGCTGTTAACTACCGATGGAAAAAGATTGCTTGGTGCAGACGATAAAGCCGGCATCGCCGAAATTATCTGTGCACTTGAATATCTAATTCAACATCCTGAAATTAAACATGGTAAAATCCGTGTGGCGTTCACCCCGGATGAAGAGATTGGAAAAGGAGTACTCCATTTCGACGTTGCCAAATTCGGATGTGACTATGCTTACACACTCGATGGCGGAATGTTGGGCGAATTGGAATATGAGAACTTTAACGCCGCAGGTGCTACTATTACCATCCAAGGGAGAAATGTGCATCCGGGGTATGCCAAAAGCAAAATGATAAACTCTCAACTTATTGCCATGGAATTCAATGCGTTACTTCCAGAATTTCAACGCCCGCAATATACCGACCATTACGAAGGCTTTTATCTGTTAACAAAAATGGAAGGTACGGTTGAGAATAGCAAACTCAACTACATTATTCGTGACCACGACAAACATCTTTTTGAGCAAAAAAAGGAGTTTATGCACAAAATTACTGCTTTTTTGAATGAAAAATATGGGCAGGATAGGGTGAAGTGTGAAATTAAGGAACAGTACAAAAATATGCGCGAAATGATTGAACCCGTTTTTTATGTGGTTGAACGCGCTCAAAAAGCAATGGTAGATGCCGGAGTTATGCCCATTGTGAAACCTATTCGCGGTGGCACCGACGGCGCAAACCTCTCATTCAAAGGGCTCCCTTGTCCTAATATTTTTGCCGGTGGACACAATTTTCACGGAAAGTATGAGTTTATTCCGGTAGAATCTATGGAAAAAGCAGTGCAGGTAATCATAAATATCGCCAAGATATAATTTGATTTACGATTTTAGATTTGGTAATTGAGCGTAGTCGAAATTTAGATTTTAGATTTAAGGGATCAATATTTCAGTCGCTCAATTTTTTATAAATCTTCAGCCAAAATCTCACCTCGTGGGTTTTTGATTGCGTATTTTGTAAATTTTTCGTCAGACTCAAAACCATCGCCTTTGTTTACAGTGCCATCTGCTTTAATTTGGGTAATTTCTACATCGGAATAG
>Ga0123353_10006109_pt1 | contig 15981 bp, 3 predicted proteins | sample TergutLab28metaG_3_FD_92763 | JGI IMG/M metagenome (GOLD analysis project Ga0123353, IMG submission 92763) | Labiotermes labralis P3 segment gut microbial communities from Petit-Saut dam, French Guiana - Lab288 P3 | ecosystem: Host-associated > Arthropoda: Insects > Digestive system > Gut ... | reverse complement strand
TTTGATCCGTATTGATAAATTGCGAAATAAAAAAAAAGTTTCAGAACATATGTTCTGGAGGAAAACCTTCCACTATTTTAACATATTTAACTCTACTTCCAAGTACCTTATTAAACAAATCTGTAAGTTCCTGAGTACAATAAACACGAATTCAAGTTACTGTGTAGAAATGTAAATAAGAAATGAGAATTTTGGGGTGAGTCGTGTATAGATTTCAAGTGAAGTATAATTACACATTTGTTAAAGTTTTGTGTTTGAAGTAAGAGCCCGAGTTGTCAAATTTTTAATATATCAAAATTTTTTATAGATAATAAAAGTGTTGAAGAACACAGGACTTTGTGTTAAGAAGTTCAGTGAAAGGAACAAAATTATGTTACAAGCAGATTTACAAGGTTTAATTTTCTAATATTATTATTTTTATCGAATATTGAGAGATCAGGTGACTGATTGAAGTACCATGCGTTGTTGTAACCAAGAACTATGTAACAGTCTGGTCGACAGTAAAGGAATGAAGGTTTCTGCTTTGGAGATTTGAGCATAGGTGGGATTAAAAACTGAATTGGTTCTTAAAATCGTCGCATGAAGTTAGAGACTAGTGTCATCAAAATAATGAGAGTCCACAAATTCTTGTTCTTATGAACGCGCTCAGGAATTCTGGTTAGTAATTGAGGGACCGCGCAGGCTACCCAATTGTTTATTAGCTTCTGTGCAAATGGTTAAAAACAGCAACTAAGTGACAAGCCATACCGAGGAAGGTATGATACTGTCAATCTCTACACGATCACCCTTCGTAACTTTGTTTTCCCGACGCGCTCAGTCTGGTAGGTGATCCTCTTTCAGGAAACGGGTTTGGTTCACCGAATCACATACAGTTTTAATTATTTCTTTTTTTTTGTTTTATTTGCTCAATTTATTCTTCATATAAAATAATGGAGCGCTATATCCAGTAAAACAACTAGATCATTTCTAGGAAACTGACACAGACACTTTTCTGAACTCCTCCCTACACCACACTCGTACGCGACTGAATTCGCACTGGACTGCTAGCGTCCTTTATCAGCTCGTAACTTTTTCTCATTTAAATCTCTCCCCTCCTACCTATCACCAACGGTCCTGAATATACGTTCACAGATTAACTTACAACGCATGGCCATGAACCGTCCGTAACCGACGCCAGCAATCCTACGAAACAACTATACTAAAAATGATCGGCTACAGTTCTCACGTCGGTCACTATAAATAACTATATATATATATCTGCCTTCCAAAATATGATGCGGTGGTTTATGAACAATTTACGGAAGTTTCAGAGACATTACCGCCTACATCTGTCGTTTCCACATTGAAGATAGGCTCCACAATTACCTTCAAGTTCGCGGTAAATTTCTGCCACACTCCATGCAGCGGTAACATTCATGGTTAAGACGGCCTGATATTTCCCACTTCATTTTCTTGAAAAAAAGTCTCTCGTTCCACGAAATAAATATTTTCTTATTGGAAGATTTCTTCCGCCTTCTGTGATATCCATACACCCCGTACACAAATATGTTATTACTGTTGACAATTAGATATGGTGGACAAAACGTCTGTGCACCCGTTTCTTTGTCGCTCCTAAAGGCAATTTATAGCCACTGGCTGCAAGTGTATTTTCCTCTACTTATTCCGCTACACATTTCTATGATGCTTTAAACTCTATGTGATAAACAATTCGGCAGTGAAGGGAATAATCTCAATACCTTCTATTATTTTCTACAATACAAGGGATACTTTCTGTGAAAAGATATTTTATATGTAATTTGTATGAGAATTTGGACCCCCATTGGTTTTCAATTAATACTACCGACATGCAGAGGTATGGTATTAGATACAATATTAGACACAATATTAGATACAATATTAGATCTCTGTGTTCGATAAACCATGGAACGTGCAGCCTGTACAAAAACAGCATGAACCAGACGATTGATATATCACTGTAGTAAACAGCCCTTTAAAATATATAAATCTACAGTCATTCGCTATTTGTTTCAAAAAGAAAAGAAAATGATTTATGAATAAGAGATTTACAAATGAAGGACACAGTGATTCACTGTGTGAAGTAGCAACCTGGTAATGCGCATGTCAACAACACGTATTCATACTTAGGTTACTTAGGATGTTCAGTTCTAAGTAAAAAATAACTGAAATGTTAATAAGCCACAGATTTCAGCACCGACAGCTTTAACTTAAATGTAAGATGTTCCAATATATACACTTTGTTGCCTTTATTCTAGGTTGAGGGGGGGAGGGGGCGGGGCGGGTTCGGGATCGAGGGGTGTTCGTAGCAAAGGTGTGGCGAGATGAAGTGTTTCCTTTAATGGAATTATTGCGTGCAGTTATCCCAGAGCCAGCATCCACTTCACCAATGCATCCACAAAGAAAGGCATTTACTGATTTTTGCTAATTTATTTCAGGCAAACAATATTATGTCATTAATTCAATAAAATGTGCTGACAGTTATGGTAGACTGCGGCAGGTGAAAGCGATCACTTCATTCGTATATAAGAATCTTTAAGTTTAAATTGACACCTGAGACTCTTTTATCAACTAATTCGGAGCTCCTAATTTTTTTAGTATGCCTATGGATTATGATAAACACCTAGTGATACTTTTTTTTATTAATATCTTAATTTGGAATATAAATTTTTTTATGGGAGGTACAAAATTTTGCAAGATGATCAGACAACGTGTCCTTCTGACTCCGATAACGAAAAGAGTGGTTTGTATAAGCACTCGCGTCTTCGGCCTGCTCTACAAAGAAATCATCCTCCCTAGTGCTGAAATAATCTTAATGACCGAAACGTGAATTTCAAAGTTCAGACTAACTGGCTAAACCAAACGGCGCGAGATTATGCTCTAATTTGTGTTCAGCGAGGCCTACCTTGCATTAAACGAGTATATTTTAATGGGCTACTGTGTAACTTTCCCTAGGATGAATAATGACAGTAAAAAGGTTCTAGCATGGGATCTCACAAACACCTTTACGTTTCCCTTCACTTTGAATCGATATGTCTCTACACTTCTTCCAAACAACCTTCTCTCCGAAGCCCGAAGTTGTAAACAATTACCCCGGTTTGTATGCCAAAAAAATTATTACATCTCGTAATCGACATGTTCAGGATTTGAAACCGCCTTCAGGTTGCAACTTCGGAAAAATTATTTTTAGTTAAATTCGTATGGTTCGGTGTCGAAATCAGTAACACGCAATTCATGTAATTAACTCGCGCGCAGATAATCACAACCAGTGGCTTTTCTCCGGAACTTGCTACCGCCTGAACAAAATCTCGTCTTAATTTTCAAATTCTAACTATACGTTGTGCCAAACTATTCAGAATTTTGATTGGTCTACCAAAGTTTATGCAGCTTTCTGATTGGGTATATCTAATTACGTTCTTGTGGAAACAAAAACCCACAGAGCAAGACTCGAGAACTGTTTAGACTCTAACTACAATTTATAAATATGTCAAGGGAGATTGCTCTTAATGAGTTTAAATTCACATTATCTGATTTCTTGCATGAAACCCACAAAAGTTAGTATTAAAAAATGGGTGGAAAAGAGACAATCGGATTGGATAACAAACCAACTAGATGCCACTTTTGTGTAATGCTTTATTTTCTCCTTTATAAGTTGCTCAACATGTTTCGGGCAACTATGTGCCCGAAACATATTGAGCAACTTATAAAGGAGAAAATAAAGAATTACACAAAAGTGACATCTAGTTGGTTTGTTATCCACACTGAATTACGATGCACGGTCAACCACATATCAGATAGACAATAGGAGGTTTATTTCTCCCAAGTAGAACGCAGTGGACTTAACCAAACACGTGAATATCGGTGTTTAATTCCTCGCCCTCCCCCCCAAAAAATTAGAATGTGCTCTTGTTCACATAGGAAGAAGTATTCTATCTGTGATTCGAATTTACTTCGTCGGTAACAAGCTGAATCACGACTGTGACTCCAGATTCTTGTGCCATCTGAGGCAAAGCGCCTACTCGAGGCAAACTGCGAGAGTCAAATGTGGAAAATCTCCACCCAGGCGGAACAGATCAGTAATACAACTGATGTCACTCTGCTGCATGACATTGCACAGTCACACATGTCATAGGACATCACACGACCCAACATGTACACAACGTGGAAGTGTTGTATCCAATCTCTGTAAAGTACATGACGTACAAAACAAGCCAGAAATAATGTCGAACGCCAGCTGGTTTGGATTTACATCAACTGAGCAACCAGCATTCATAAATAAGTAACTTAATATCAGCGCCAGATCGTGACTACCTGGCGACAGTGCCATGACCTAGGTCATCCGCGGTGTGATACCTTGTACACTGAAAAATGGCAACCTTTGGTAGAACAGAACAACATCCATGTTGGTTTACCCTAAAAATGGGAAAGTAATTTCATCAGAAACTAAATTATACGCCGTGAAAACTCAAACATTCCCACCTTTAAGTATGAAGTTTTAATTAATTTTCAAAAAAAGGAATGAGTACGAGAGACAATAGGCACTCAGACAGCAAGTATTGTAGCTTTCTCAAAGTCCTACATTTTCTGACCATGAATTAATTATGATCCCTTTAAGATCGAACAACAAGATAACAAGTAAATAGCGAAATGGAAAGGATTTAGAAGGAAGCGATTTCGAACTTACGTACTGTTTTCTCTGAGAAAGTAAAAAAAATCACCGAAAAATTCGCTTAAGGGAGCAGGTGTTCCAAATTAGTGTCAATTTGACTTCTCCACAAAACCGCTCAGCTAGTCTGATTTATAACAAATCACTGCAGTGTGACCCTCAGTTGTGGATCCGTACTTCTTTATTACATTACACAGAATTGTGTTTAGCTGTCCGTAAAATGTTTTTTAATAATCAATAAAATTAGTGTAATGGCTTAAGGTGTTTCAAGTTTCATGTCACAACTTCAAAAGAATACATATTAAAAAATCTTTACTTTCTGTTTGAACAATTTGGTGCACGGAGGGCAGGGTAGAAATTTATTACAGATCGATTTTCTACTTGTAGCCATTCATTAAGTATAATTTTGCCTGTTGTTTTGTATGGGTGTGAAACTTGGTCATTGACATTGCGGGAGGAAAGGAAGCTGAGGATGTTTGAGAACGTGGTGTTGAGGAGAATATTTGGACCTAGGTGGGACGAGGTAACGGGGGAATGGAGGATATTGCATAACGAGGAGCTAAATGATCTGTACTCTTCACCCAATATTGTGCGGGTGATAAAATCGAGAAGAATTAGATGGGCTGGGCATGTGGCGCGTATAGGTGAGGAGATGGGGGTATATAGGGTCTGGGTGAGGAAACCGGAGGGAAAGAGACTACTGGGGATATCTAGGCGTAGATGGGTGGATAATGTTAGGATGGATCTCCAGGAGGTGGGATGTAGGTATATGGACTGGATTGGGCTGGCCTAGGATAGAGACAGTAGGCGGACGATTGTGAGTGCGGTAATGAACCTTCGGGTTCCGTGAAATGCGGGGAATTTCTTGAGTAGCTGCAAACCAGTTAGCTTCTCAAGAAAGACTCTGCACAGTGAAGTAAGTAAGTATGTAATGAAGCCATTCAAATAGTCTGTAGTTCTTCTGAAATTGAACACTACGCTGAGCAGAAGTATCAGTCTTCCTTTATTTATTCAGAATTGTTCAATCTTTAACTTCGAATTGATTAGGTGAAGTTTAACTAAATACACCTGCATCGCCACGCTCTATCATGAATTCAGAAAATCAACTCAGTTGAGGTAATTTTCTACTCTTCACTTTTTGTGCCCTTGGTGTTACTTAACACAATGCCCTTGCTGTCTCGACAATCCATGACCAATCTGTTCGACACACTAGGTTGCAGGAAAGTGCCTGGAACGTTAGGAAACTCCAGCATGCTTCGCGATGACTGATTACCTACTACACAGCTGCTGACAACAAGTTTGTCACTTAACGGGGTGGAGTAACATGGATTTTATCACATGTTACGCCCCGAACTAAACAGAGTTTCCACCACACTTGGGCAGATCTTGTCACTTCCTCATAAACATTGTTCTGTCGAGATCAGCGGACGTCCACCTAAGTGTTAGTTGCGTGCGGAAATTTTATTTGGTGGTTTTTATACATAACGAAGCGCAGTCTGTGACATGATTAATATATGCGATATTATATTTTGTAATCATGTAGATTCCTAAGAAATAAAACTGGAGACAGGTTTTTGATGATGTTGAGACAGGCGCAAAACTCCCTACGAAAGGAAGAAAATATCGCAAGAAATTTGTATGATTTACATATCCTTGTTAAAATCAATTCGATATTTTTTTATTGATACTATCGAAAAGAACTACAACGGGGCACAATGAATTGTAAATTGCGATAATTTCAATGAGTGTGTTATTTGTTTGATGTGACGTTTTATGGAACATGGCTTATGTAATAAATATTCATTAACGGATTTTTTACAGATATAAATATTTAAGTGTAGATATTAAATTTTGATGAAATGCTTCCGAACTTTAACTGGAATTCCTTAACCAAACAATCAGTAATGCTGAACACTGTAAAGCTTTGTTACTAGTACAAGAGTAAGCGAAATTATTTTCTACGTTCACTTTTATATGTTAGAGTAAGTAAAGCTTCACGATTGCACTTTATTTCCTGTCATTGCTCTGACATCCATTTGCTTCAGGATCTATGAATACGTGGTGGCCGTGAAGTCACCTTACCTCCACTAACTTGTATCTAGTACATGTACCTGCATGGTATATACAGAAGAAGTAAGGTGTCTTGGTGGTTGTTTATCCGTGCATCTTCCTCATGAGTTAGTGTGGAATGCCAACTTGATGCAACAAGGTAATTTTTTAAATATATTCTTAGCTCGACATATTTCGGGTATATACGCCCATCATCAGGAGTATTAGATGTTGATTTGCAGCATATGGTTTTCTGCACTGGGTTTGTGGGTGGGTGGTGGTCTTGAGAGCCGCTGCGTGGGTCGTGTATACGGTGCGGATGGTGTGGTCAATGGGTGTGGGAATTAGTCACATTTGGGGAAGAATGACAGTCCAGTATGACGATAAATGTATGTGCCAAAGAAAGTTTACGAATGGGTGGAAGGTTTCAAAGGAAGTAGACCAGTGTTGATTCGCGTCCACCCGCGTGTAATCCTGATAAGTCGCTCTCCTGATGAATAGAAGAGCCTTGCATCATTCCATTAATGTTAACATTAGCCAATCCTTCATATCGTCTCGTCGTATTCCTCCACTGTGTATTGACTAGGCGTGTCTCGTCATTAGAAGGCCGGAGTAAATTAAGAAGCAAGCATTTTTAATGTTCCCGAAATACTACAGCATTTTGAGACAGTGGGTGAACAGGTAATTAACAACATTGACATAATATGTAGATTGTGTCCAAGGACCATTATTAACGAGGTTTTAAAGTTAAGTATTAAATTGTAAGGACTTTCGTTAATGAAATATACAGGGTTTTTTTTCGTAAGTCCGTGAAACTTATTAGAAAACTGGCTGATGCCACGGTTGGATGAGGACAGTAATGATTACATCTTTCAACAAGACGGCTCTCCGGGTCACTACAAAGACGTGCGAGGGTATCTCAATCGAAACTTGCCACAAAGGTGGATAGGACGCACAGGAAAAGAAGATGACGCGTTAATGCTGTGGCCACTCCGTTCCCCGGATTTAACCCCGTGCGACTTTTTCTTCTGGAGGTTTGTGAAGGACACTGTCTTTGTGTTTCCACTCCCCGCTAATCTCCAGATTTTCGCAAATGTATCACCGCTGCTGTGGCTCTGGTCGACCGTGATATGCTGACACGCGTGTGGAACGAGATGGACTATCGCAGAGATGTCTGCCGTGTTACCAAAGGTGTACAAACTGAGAAGCTGTGAAAAATGTAAAAGAAACTTGGAGAGTTTCTTCCTCTATCGGCGTAAGAACTACCATGATCCGTTGAGTAGTTTATTTGTTGCGAATTTTTAAAATGTTTCACGGACTTATGGATAACCCTGTATAAATTTACAGTCTAAGAAACTTTTATTATGTACATACAATTAAAAGATAATTAAGAAATTATAACAGCTACGTGTTTCGGCTTTTTTCATAAAGCCACCTTCAAACTGTGAGCCAAAAAGTTTTTTTATACATTTTACAGCGTTTCAGAAAATACGAAATTTCCTTTACATTGTTACTGTAATACATTAGGATGTAAAATACAAAATATGAATTCAATTGTAAAATAACATAGGCAATAAAGATAACAAGATAACAAAATATAGGTAAATGAAACTTGATATATAAAGAGTGTATGTATAGAGCACTCCCGTAGAAAGCTGTAGGCTGCGATTGTAATGACGATTAAATTCCCCAGTTTAATAGGAGGTTGTTATATCGAGGGGCTTCTTCTCTTTGGTGTGTCTGGAGTACCTTTATTTTATTGTGCAGAGATGTAGTAATATTTCTTGTATAGGATAGAGAGAAGGAACTATGTTGAATCTTCACCTGTATAAAAAAACCTATTTATTTTATGATGGTTTATAGGTTGTTAAGATGTTTATATGTTTTGTGTGTAGTCGCATTACTTGCATTTTGAAACGTACATGATGAGTGAGTTTTCTCTCGTGTCTTGTCTCGTGTGTATTTTACGTTGTTCATATTGAATATATATGATTTCATAGTCCCGTGAAGATTCTATTCATGTTTTGTTTTTGCACTGCACTAAACACTTCTTATAAAGCACTCGAAATTTGTAGTCACGTGGACAGGCGCTGTTCACTTTTGTAATGCACTTAATTCGCGTTTGAATACGTAGAGCTTTTTGTGATTAGAATGACGATTTCAGTCCCGTTCGTACTGCACTCTAGGGATGCTGGAAGACTATTGATTGAAAAGAGGTATGGTGGGAGGGTGAAAGGTATGGTATGGTGAGCTGGTTTCATCTAGAGACCTCATACGAGTAATATTACTACATCTCTGCACGATACAACACAGGTACACTATATACACCAAAGAGCAGAAATTCCATGATAAAACAAACTCCCATAAAAAGGGGGTAGTAGACCTCCATTCCTTCGCAACATACAGTTTTCAACGACATTGCACTGTACATATACGCTCTACTTATCAAGATTTATTTACCCATATCTTTCTTGTTTATTTATTTTTATTTCTTATGTTATTTTATAATTGAATTCACATTTTATGTTTTACATCTTAATATATTATATTAACCATGTGAATGAAATTTCTTATTTTCTGAAACGTTGTCAAATGTATATAAAGAACTTTTGGCTCACAGCTTTATGAAAAAGTCGAAACATGTCGTTGTTATAATTTCTTAATTATCTTTTAATTTTATTTACATAATAAAGTTTGTGCTATACTGTAAAAAATATATATATAAATCAGTCCCATTACAGGCCCGAGTTGCCCAGGGGGTTCCAGGAAGTTAAGGTTCTCAGATTACGTGACAATGGCCCAGAATGGTGGTAAAGTTGTCAGACTTTAACACCGGCCGCCTTTACCCCCAGGAAATACTCCTGGTACTCATTTCTGCTAGAGGTTGAGTCGACCCCAGGGCCATAGTGCGATCGGTAGGATTATGTCAATAAAAAATTCCAATGACACCGTTTGGAATCGAACCAGCTACCTTCCAATTTGTAGCGCAGCATCTTAACCACTGTGCTACAGCGGTCCCAAAAATTATATATATATATTCTATTAATTATTGAACACTTTGGGTATGCCCTGCCTGAAAATAAGAGACTTTCGTTGTATCTTGACTTCAGATAACCTTGCTTTTAAAACAACTTACTGAATTACGACAAACCGTAACTGGAACTGGAACTGTGTAATTGGCAATTTTGTGCTGTTTAGAATAAATTTTCAAGATAATTTCAGCGGGACTTTAAACACGTTGAATAGAAATTTGGATATTGAATAAATGACCGTGAAAATTAGTCTTTTGATCATAATCAAAATACTTAGACTTTCAACATTTGTCAATGACCCCAAGCTACGCACCTTGAAGGTATACGGAGAATACTTAAGCACTTTTAATATTGTCCCCAGCCGAAACTGATAGGCCGATTTCAGGCCTCTGTGGTAACCCTGAAGGAAACGTTCTCCTTTATTCTTTGGATCGGAAGCTTGGATATTTCACGCATCAGCCTTGAGGGTTTGGAGAAGAACAGAACTCTGGCCTCTGCAAAGAATCCTCGGTTGTCCAACTTGAAAAATGAGAGTAAGAAGATAGTATTTAATTAATACATAAATTAATAACTGATTATGTTCTGCGACATTCGCAATGATTCAGTTCAAATTAAAACGTAAACTTGGTTTTTACTCATGTTTATATGAGATTTAACCTTTCAGCTTCAGGGAACGACATGGGTTTAAAGTGCTTCAGAAGAGGGGTCTTAGACGAATGTTTAGCTGTGCAAGGGAGTAGGTAATAGTACTATAACAATCATTATATAATGAAGACTTACGTAATTGTTATCTGTACCACATATTACTGGTTTGATTAAATCACGAATAATTAAGTGAGCGCCTCGTATAGCTAGGTTGGCGAAGACAAGAAATCAGTACAAATTTTTAGTGCACGCGTGGAATGTAGAATAGTAGCTGAAAAATGTTATTAAAATAGATGTTTCGGAAATGTGGTGTGTTTGCGGGCTGTAATGGTTCAAAACCAGAATGTGATGAACAGCGAATAGTTGGGTTCTATTGAAATGCGGGGAACTTCTCAAATAGTCCAGCAAATGTCGTATTCTTTAGGAATCTACTCCATGGACAATGTTCTCAGTTTTACAGATTTTCCTCGCGGAAGTTTATAAAGTTTCACCACAATGCAGAGAGAAATACTGTATAAAGTTTCTGTTGTACTAGGTTCATTTTTCTGGGTTGATTATTTAAGGTACAACAATATCTAATTTGGAAGGAGTTCAATTAAGGTGAGATATTACTACTGCACTTTTTCCTTCACTGCGGTTCTAGCTGTTAAGGCGGGCAGATATATGCCTCAGGCCGGGCCGATTTCTCCGCAACTATTAACGACTCAATAGAAGATGCTCTTGTGTCGGTATTACAGCTCTGTTAGCATGAGTAGAGTTGGGCCATGGCACCAGTGACCTATTTGTTTCACAGTGTGGTGCGTCTGCGTGTCTGACTTCTTCATAGTGTTTCAAATATACTGCAGCAGACCCTGAATTTCAATAAGATTTCCTCTTAGGCGATCACAAATTTTGTAAAAATAAATAGTCCTTACTTATGTTTCCACTTATTTTGGTTAAAAAAATATACAAATACAATAATTCATAACTAAATTGCTCAAAATAAGCACATTTCACCTATAAGTACTTTCTCGAAAATATTTGACAGAAAAGCTTTCAGAGAACTACAAAATAATCAGTTTATAAAGATTTTCCTTGAGGCAAGTCCAAGTCTGAAGTTAGCAAAAAAAATAAACAATTAAATATAAGCGCTGCCTATGAAGTAAATTGACAAATATATTGGAATATGCATTATTCAAAGAAATGTTTATGCCGAAATAATAAAAGCGCTTGTCATTAGCATGAACTCTATACTTGGGCAAAAGATTATTACTTACGTATAAGAGATATGGAGAAAATTATCGATCCGGCTTATCACACAAGTAGGTACAGCTGTAGGAACAGGCAAGTATCTGTAAAATCGTCTGCATTCTGCAGAATAAAATATTTGCAAGTCTTATGGTTAAAATACGCCTATATTTCTGAAGATATTGACTGTCGTTCAAAATGCCACATATTTAGGAAGTAAACAGAGACCTGATTTAGACAATATATCTGGTTTGTAGCGTGGAAAACATAAAGAGTATCTATGAAAACGACATCTCATTATTTTCGCGATAGCCACTAATTGATACTGCAGCTAGTATTATGTACTAATTGTGTCATGTGCAGGCATCTATTTTTAAGAGGAAAGTGAGAGGAAAGATCTTGGAATCTCTAACGTCCTTTGCTCTGAAATTCTACATGAATTGTGTATTTCGTTCCTAATCTGATCTCTTCTACCTAATCATTGTGGTGTAGTAAGTTATTGTTGCATCTAATTACACTCACTGACACGCACACACACTCGATAAGACTCCTCTGGACGAGCGATCGGTCCGCTTGAATTTTGACATTAGGTCGTTTTCCGCATTTCACTATACTTAAACCAGAAGAGTTCTCATGGGAGTTGTCAGCATTAGTGTTCTTGTTTAGTTACAGTGGGCCTAATTTGTGTCATGATTTAAGTAACGTAACAGAGTATGTTCATATATTATATACAGGGTTCGGCAGAAATACCTGACGATTTGGCAACGCAGCTGTGAGTGGAACCGTTGGCGTGGGGAATTTGTCTTTGAGCGCCCTTCTAGCGAGACTCAAAGCATTTCAGTTGCCATGGATTGCTGGTCTGTAGAGCATCGCGCTTTCGCTGTGCAGACGTATTTCTAAAACAACGATTATGTCGTTCTGACTCAGCAGATATTTCGTCGGCACTTCAATATTCATCGGAAAGACAGTGTCCCTAGTCGCAATGCTGTAATGTTGTGGGTGGGAAACTGCAGAGAAACAGCTTCTGCCGCAAAAAGAAAACGTCCAAGAAGACAGCTTAGAACTCCTGAGAACATCGAACGATTGCGTCAGGCTTTTGTCAGAAGTCCTCCGTTTGCGGGAATGTGCTGACAACGAGGGACGCCACCTCACAGACATAATATTCAGAAAGTGAATATTGTCATTGAAATGCTTTAAGATAAAGGTAACTTTATTAATAAATTCACATACAAAACAGTATACTTTTCATTTTATTGTAACTTAAATATCGTCAGGTTCTTCTGCCGGACCCTTTATATTACATATTACGAAGAATATCGTCTTTCAATTCTCTGAAATTAAAATTTCCAAATACCTCTCAATGTAATGTATAGCTTTAGGTTGAAGAACGAAGTATTTATTCACATAACAGTAGGTGGATAGGCAGTTGTGAAAAGTCGCTTTGAAATTTGAAGGTGAATTTTTATTAACAATTATAATTTGTCTTTCTCTGAGTTGGGATCAATGTAGCTGCCGATAGGAAAGTTTTGGTGAAAAAAGAATATCGAGCGCTCGTAACTAGTACTAATTCTGGTAATGTCGATAGAGTGTATAGCCTAAGGAACACCGTGTGGCCTTCTTAATGGCACACCAAACCTCATTCGCGAAGATATATTGGACCAACGTATACTGATCGTTGACGTCCAACTAATGCAATCAACAGACATGACCTGCAATTTTACCTCAGGGCAACGTGGAGGGAGGGGGAAAGGCGATGCTAATTACGTACAAGACGTGATATACTGCAGCCCATTGCTTGTGATAGTGACTTCAACACCACAGCTGGTATTGTGTCCAAATGCCTATTGCAGTAGGCACCGTATTTCACACTGCAACTCAAGCGAATGTATTATTGCTTTGCCATTGAATATTTTGTTATTCATGCTTTGTTACATAAAATTTCAGTATCTCAGTGTATGTAATGATAAATGGTAGCATCATGTAATACAAAATGTAAAATGAGAGCACATATAAAAAAATATTTGATTCTAGTCAAACAGTGGCGAATATTTCCTGTTGCTTCTTTACTTATTAAACGACACTTAGAATTCTATTAATATGTCGCAGAATTGAACAAAAAAAGGGGTTGGTTTTTTATGTAGAATCTGTATGATGCTCAGCGTTCTCACAGCTGTTATTATGGAACTGTGACCTTGAGGAAAATTTTGTTATTTAATTTGGTAGAGGAACAGCAAAAGTTTGAAGGAACGACTATGTCCATGACTGTCCTGATATCAGTACGAATTTATCCGGATCCCCTGCCACATTACTTTTACGTTTACAATTATACGACTTAGTAAACTAGCAGTGGGCAATCATGCTTACGCAAGGTCAAGCAGAAAAGAACATAGATTCTCTAGTAGCCCATTTCATATGCGTGTAGAAGGAGTAATCAGATCTATGAGTATGCTCATTCAGGGTGTGCGGTAGTTGGGTTCAGACTCAAAATCAAATACTGCCGACAGTTAATAACCAGTAACTTATAGTTATGTTATATCTCACAGAAACTAGACACGGTATCGTTCAGAAAGCCATACATATTCAGCATAGTGAAAATGCAGCAGACGTATCACTTATTTACGGTGTCTGATGTTAGAAGCCAACACCGCCCAGAACCTCTTATTTTCTTCGATTCTGAATCTTATTTGTAAAGAGGTGGTGGGCCTTTTGAACTTTGGTTCCGCCAGTCGCAAGGCTTCTACACATAAAAGACGACATAATTGCGGACAAACGTGAATACATTTCTCGGACAAGATTAAAATCCGTGATCGTAATTTTTAGATGGCAATAAACGTAAATTATTTTCTAGTAAAGTGATTTACTGATTAAAACGCTGAAGGATGTAATTGACATAAAATAAGTGGAAACATTTGCTTGTATCAGAGGTTTCATTTAGAGAACCCAGTAAAGCATTAACTAACATTACTTCGCATAATCAGTTTAAGGGATTCATCAACGGACGGGCCGAATATTTGGCGTTTTACGCTTCTTCGGAACTTCATTACTTCATAATTTTGATGGTTGCATTCTTTCAGGATGTGATGACATGTAGACTGGTAGAAATATACCAACATTTCGGAGTAAAGGAAACTTTTACTTTCAGAAGAGAATGATAATTTAACCTGTTCCTTAGAACAGTATATCTGTCCTTAAGGTATGTGAAGTTTTAACAGATTACATTTATCACGTCTGAAGACAATCAGCTAACTAACCAAATAACCAACGAACCAACCAACGCATACCTTATACGAGTAGACGAACAAATGCACTCAATGTTTAAAATGTAACTTATTAATTCACATAAACTCTCCTGCGTATTTCTAGGATAAATCGGCTTCTTGAGGGTAATATAATACAAAGGCATATAAGATCATCACATTCAATCTATTCATGCAATATTTAAAAAAACTGTTAAATGTAAATAATAAATTGAATGTTTTGTGTTTACAATAATTTGTATTACGTCTCCAAATGGACGAACTTTATCGCCGAAACTTGTAGGAGATTTCATGTATATGGTTAATTTATGATTTCATATAATTCGTATGTTTGTTTTCTGTATGTGGCTGATGACACTCGTGATGCAAGAAAAGAATTATATTAATTTTTTAAAAATAACTAACTGCCTAACCAATTAACTGTGCTTAACAAAGACCCTTATAAGCAAGCTAGTCCTGAATCTCACAGCATTTTGCTGATTCCGAAGCTTCATTATGGTGTTCAGAGCTGCCCGCTATTTGTTTCTCCTTAGTGACATAAATTCAGTCTTTGCATCCCCAATGTATTCATTTATAAACTGCTATTGTATCTTCTTCCCAGCTAGGCTCAAGTTTTCAGATTGGTATTCTGTTATCATGTTGCCCCCTGAAAAATCCATATTTGTTTCTTACCGCCCTGCTTGACACAAGCCTAACCAACTCATTCTATTTTAATTAAATCGCCCGAATCAAATTTGGCGTTGTTTATAAAACTTTAAGTTCCTCTTTACACAATACATTCCGTTGCGTTTTTATTTCCTCCTCCTGAAACCCAATTCCTTCCTCGCTAAATTATTTTGTGACACTTTTTTATGTTTTGTTGACCGTGCATCTCGATACAATCGTGTACAGAAAAGCAACTTGATACACAACTTATTCTCAGTATATTTCGTCAACCTGTACATGTCTCGTGCGTCTCTAGGCCCTTCATCAGGAAATACAACCGTATGTATGCAACAATTGTAACTTATTATTCTTTTTAGATGGCTGTCTGTTGTCCTGGTTGAATTGGAACAATCGAACCAGGACAACAGACAGCCATCTAAAAGGA
>Ga0123353_10006107_pt1 | contig 15982 bp, 16 predicted proteins | sample TergutLab28metaG_3_FD_92763 | JGI IMG/M metagenome (GOLD analysis project Ga0123353, IMG submission 92763) | Labiotermes labralis P3 segment gut microbial communities from Petit-Saut dam, French Guiana - Lab288 P3 | ecosystem: Host-associated > Arthropoda: Insects > Digestive system > Gut ... | reverse complement strand
TTCGAATCGGGGATAAGATCGCACATCCCATGCACGGCGCAGGGGTCATAGACAGCATTGAAGAAAAGAAAATGAACGGATGCACAAGAACCTACTACATACTCAAGATGCCCGCAGGTGGAATGGTAGTTATGATCCCAACCGAAAGCACAGAACAAATAGGAGTAAGGCCAATAGTTGATTCAAGCCAGGCAGATGAGCTGATGGCTTCGATTTCACATATAGACGCGGAGATGACAGCAAACTGGAACAGACGATACCGTGAAAATATGCAGCGCATAAAAAGCGGCGACCTGCTCGAAGTGGCCAGAGTCGTCAAAGGTCTAATGACCAGAGATGTTGAAAAAGGTCTATCAACCGGAGAGCGGAAAATGCTCCATTCCGCGAAACAGATATTTATATCGGAAATAGTCTTATCCAAAAAACTCACATACGAAGAAGTCGAGTCGCGGTTAAACGCCTCGCTCGTTTAGGTAGCTACCGTATGTCGCTTTTAACTATAGTAAAAAGCCTGATAACAAAAAAACCTCCCACTTGTACAGCAGTGATAGCCGCCGCGGGTTTGTCAACCAGATGTAAGGGGGAGGATAAACTATTGTTTGCTATAAATGGCAAACCGGTTTTAGCATATACGATCGAAGCCTTTGAAAGAAGTAAACTTATCAAAGAGATCATAATAGTTGCTCATGAGGAAAAAATCGGGGCCATAAGCAGAATTTGTATAAAATATGGTTTAAAAAAGGTCTCGCTGATCATGAAAGGCGGTCCGACAAGGTTGGAATCGGTGATCAACGGTGTTTTTGCCGCATCGAGAAAATCGCAACTGATAGCGATCCACGACGGTGCAAGACCTTGTGTAGATAAAAGTATAATTGAAGAAGCAATTAAAAAAGCAGCATTATGCAACGCGGCGGCTCCGGGAATCGCGATAACATCAACAGTTAAAAAAGCAGAAAGCGGTGTTATATCAGAAACTGTAGACAGAGATTGTCTGTATGAGATCCAGACTCCTCAAATCTTCAGATCGGAACTGATAAAAGCTGCTTTAATCAATGCAAAAAGAAAGTCGATAGACATCACAGATGACTGTATGGCAGTAGAGATACTGGGCGCACAGGTCCATATTGTTGAAGGCTCGCGCAGGAATATAAAAATCACAGAAAAAGATGACTTGGAATTAGTAAAGATGTTCTTGAATGAGGAAGTATCAGAATAGTGAGGATAGGTTACGGGTATGATGTACACCGGTTAAAGCCGGGGCGCAAATGTGTGTTGTGCGGAGTTGAAATCCCTTGTGATTTCGGTCCGGACGGCAATTCCGATGCGGATGTACCTGTTCACGCGCTTATGGATGCCCTGCTTGGTGCTGCAGCGCTAGGCGACATCGGTAAGCTTTTTCCAGATACGGACGAAAAATGGAAAAACGCAAACAGCATTGATATGTTAAAGATAGTATACTCGCTGGTAAAATCAAAAGGTTATTTTCTTGGAAACGCGGATATCACAATAATAACAGAAAAACCTCGAATATCACCATATGTTGAATGTATGCGATCCGTTATTGCAGGAGCAATAGGTGTTGACTGTTTGGATATAAGCGTAAAAGCCACAACAGAAGAAAAACTGGGCTTTACGGGTGATGGAACAGGCATCGCATCAACAGCTGTTGTGCTTATTTGCAAAAATACATAATATAAAGTATAATAATCAGTTGTATAATAACAAACTTTCAGATAAACATAAGGGATGAGCTTCAATGGTAGAAACCATAAGAGAATTCATATCTCCGGCATGGGCGTTTTTTCTGATGCTTCGCAGCAGCATCGTAATTTGGGATATTGTTGATATCCTTATTGTAGCATATCTTATATTCCGTATATTGAGTTTTATGCAAAAAACCAGTGCCAGCAGTGTTATAAAAGGACTGGTTTTGATCCTAGTTGTTGCATGGCTGGCAAACATCGTGAATATGAACATACTTTCATATCTGCTCAGACAAGTAATGCAGATGGGTATTGTGGTTATAGTTGTGCTTTTCCAACCTGAAATACGCAAGATGTTTGAGAGGATGGGCACTACAAAATTAAACACTCTATTCCGGCGTAAAGGGAAACAAGAGATTATCGAAGCAGTTCTGAAGCAAATTGTCGAGGCATGTTATGCAATGTCAAAAAGTGAGACCGGGGCTATCATCGTTTACGAACGGGAGGTCGGATTAAACGATTATGCAGTTACAGGCGTTAAGATAGATGCAGAGGTCTCATCAGAAATGATACAAAATATTTTCTTTAAAAATTCACCTTTACACGATGGTGCATTGATAATCCGTGAAAACAGGATCCTGGCCGCATCGTGTATGCTGCCGTTATCAACAAACTATAGCTTAAGCAAGGAGTTAGGGATGAGGCACAGAGCCGGAGTCGGCTTAAGCGAACGATCTGACGCAATGGTAATAATAGTTTCCGAAGAAACCGGTGCTATTTCAATTGCTATTGATGGTATGTTAAAGCGAAACCTTGATAATGATACATTTGAAAAACTCCTGTTCAGTGAAGTATTGGTAAATTATGAGGGCAGAGGGAAAAAGAAAAAACGCAAGCAGAGCAAAAAGCAAAAACCGTAGGTTGAAGGAAAAATTGATGTTAAAAGAGAAAGTAAGTAAAATATTAATTAAAGTATTATACATCCTTTTTGCTGTTATCATTGCTATAACGCTTTGGGTATATGTTGAGATAACAGAGAATGAAATCCGGGTAGATGAAGTGCCCAATATTGGCATTGTCTTTATTAACATGGATTTACTTCGTGACAGGGGTTTCTCATTAACCTCATTTTCACCGGATACATTAACGATCAGGTTTGAAGCGCCAAGATCAGAGATGGCTAGACTGGCAACAACCGGAGCTCTGACTGCCGAAGTGGATCTGGCAAGCATAACCTCAACAGGTACACATGTACTTGCATACAGGCTGGTATATCCATCAACTGTTAACATGAATACGATCAGTTACCTGGGTGCATCTGAAAACAGGATCATAGTTACGGTAGATATGGAACTTGCAAGACAAATACCTGTAGAAGTCGATTATAGAGGCGGTACCGCTTCAGAATCGCTTCTTCAAGAAAATGCGGAGCCGGATCCACTATCAATAACTGTAAGAGGCCCGGAAAGAATAGTTTCCAGAATTAGATATGCACGGGTCCCTATCTTCAGGGAAAACCTTGCAACCACAGTCATTGATGATTTTCCATTTATACTTATCGACGTTGATGGAGATGTGATCGACGATGAAGACCGCAGTTTGCTGGAGCTTAGCCAGGAGACGATCAGAGTTACGATCCCGATCACAGAAGTAAAGGAGATACCTCTTTTCGTTAATCTCATGCATGGATCAAGTACTTCTGAACAGAACGCAAACTGGCGGGCTGAACCTGCTTATATTATAGTTTCAGGTGATCCAATAGCAATAGGGAATATCAATAGCATACAACTTGGAACTATTGATATGACAGATTTTGGATTAACATATACACATACATTCCCAATCATAATACCGGATCATTTAACAAACATTTCCGGAATAACATTAGCAACAGTCCATGTCGATGTAATAGGGTTGGATATTGCATTCCTTATCACTTCAAACCTGCACGTTACCAACCCGCCCCCGGGTCATCAGGTTGAGATCATGACACAAAGTGTTGACGTAAGGCTTCGCGGCAGAAGCGAAGATCTTGCAACTGTTTCTCCATTAAACCTAAGAGTAGTTGCGGATCTGACTGACAGAAGCCCGGGTACTCAGAGAGTACCTGCAAGGGTGTATATAGACGGTATAGACGCGGATATCGATCCGGTCGGCTCATATTTCTTAACGGTTACAATTTCCGTCGATGAAGACGATTAAAAAAAAATGGAGCTTTAACGCATGATTAAAAGCATGACAGGATACGGCGGAGCTAAAGGAGTTTCAGGTAAGCTTGAGATATCAATTGAAGTAAAGAGTGTCAATAACAGATATCTTGACAGCAGTATTAAATTGCCGCGTGTTTTCAACTCACTTGAAGAAACATTTAAGTCAATAGTACACAGTGCTATCTCCCGTGGTAAGGTTGATGTCTATATATCAATAGATTCGTCAAAATCAGACGATATTGAAATCAAGATAAATATGCCTCTGGTAAAGTCCTATGTAAAAGCGCTTCGGGATATTGCTTTTCATAATGAGCTGAGCAGTGATATCCACGTCGCAGACCTCACACGATTCCCTGATATCCTTCAAGCGGAAAAACGTGAGGTAGATACCGATATACTCTGTGCAGATATTAGTGAAATACTTAAAAATGCACTTAATGGATTTAATGAAATGCGTAAGCGCGAAGGTGAAAAGCTTGGCGCTGACATGACAGCACGTCTTGATGAGATTGAAAGGCTTACAAATCTTGCCGAAGAGGTTTCACCAAGAAGTGTCGAAGAGTACAGGAAAAAACTTGAAACCAGAATCATCGAAGTTTTACAATCATCAAATATTGATGAGGCTCGTATACTGACAGAAGCGGCTATTTTTGCCGATCGTGTAGCAATAAATGAAGAAGTCGTACGATTACGGAGCCATGTTGCACAGCTTCGTGAGATGATATCAAGTGAGGAGCCTGTAGGTAGAAAAATAGACTTTATCGTTCAAGAGTTCAACAGGGAAGCAAACACTATCGGTTCTAAAGGAAACGATGCAGAAATGTCAAAAATAATTGTTGACCTTAAAGCGGAAATAGAGAAGATACGAGAGCAGGCGCAAAACATTGAATAATCGGGAGCAAGCTTGAAAATCAAATTTCAAACCATATGAGGAGGTAGCGTGCTGCGCTATTAGATAACTATGAAACTTATCAATATAGGCTTTGGCAATATGGTTTCTGCCGGAAGAATAATTGCGATCGTCAGTCCGGAGTCGGCACCTATAAAAAGGATCATCTCTGATGCCAGGGAAAAGAGCCAACTTATTGACGCCACATACGGCCGTCGTACCCGCGCGGTCATAATTGCCGATAACGGTTCATTGATCCTTTCGGCACTGCAACCTGAAACTGTAGCAGCAAGATTACAGGTTGCTGACGATAAAAAGCAAGAAACTGAACAAGATACGGTGGTGACGATTGAATGAGTAATCTAAAAGGTAAGCTTGTAGTTATTTCCGCGCCTTCAGGAACAGGTAAGGGGACTGTAATAAGTAAGCTTCTGAAACTACGTCCCGATTTTGTATTCTCTGTTTCTGCGACTACCAGAAAGCCCAGGCCCGGTGAAGAAAATGGAGTTGAGTATCTCTTTATTTCACATGAGCAGTTTGAAGAAATGATTGAAAAAGACGAGTTTCTCGAATATGCGAAATATGTCGGTGAGTATTATGGAACACCGGCAAAGCCTATAAAAGTGAACCTCGATTCAGGTATAACGGTGATCCTTGACATTGAAGTGCAAGGCGCAAAGCAAGTCATGACAAAGGATATTGAAGCTATAACGATTTTTATAACAGCTCCCGATATGATGGAGCTTGAAAATCGTCTACGCGGTCGCGGTACAGATTCCGAGGAAAAAATCGCTTCAAGACTTGAACGGGCACGACATGAGCTGGAAGAGATGCATTATTATGATCATATCGTTGTAAATGATAACGCTTTACATGCTGCAAAAGAGATTTTATCGATCATAGAGAAGTAAAAAAACCGAAAGGAATATAAATAATTATGCTTTATCCATCACTCGCGAGCTTACTGAAACAGGTAGACAGCCGTTACCGGCTTGTTAACATCATCGCCAGACGCGCAAGGGATATATCTGCGATGAATGACGGTTATAGTGATGAGGACTATGAAAAACCGGTCTCAAAAGCAATTGAGGAGATTGCCGCGGGTAAACTGCGTGTCACTGTTCCCGACGATAATATTTAGTCCGTTTTCATTATGAGCCAATCTGTTGCTAAAATAGCTGTTTCAGCAGCAACTTATCATATTGATAAGCCATATGATTACTTGATACCTTTAAGCCTCAAAGAGCATGCTGTGCCGGGCATGAGGGTATTAGTTCCGTTCGGAGCAGGCAACAGGGAATGTAACGGGGTGATACTCTCACTCGGCAAAAGCAGTGAACATGGCAAGCTAAAAGAAATCATCTCGTGTATAGATGAAGAACCTGTATTGAACCCGGAGAATATAAAATTGGCACTTTGGATGAGTGACAGGTTCTTTTGTACAGTATATGATGCGTTTCGAGTCATGATGCCGGTCAAAATGAGTCCAAAAAGAAAGATACGAAGCAGGGAAGTCAAGACAACAAAAAGTGAGCAAAAGCATCTCAATAATGAGCAAGCTTTAATATTTAACGATCTGCTACACCTCTTAAAAAGTTCTTCTCCGGAAGCAGCCCTGTTATTCGGGGTGACCGGCAGCGGAAAGACATTGATTTATATAAAGCTGATTGAGCAAGTTCTTTCTTATGGCAAAACAGCGATCGTACTTGTACCGGAAATTTCTCTTACGCCGCAAACTGTCAGTATTTTTACATCATATTTCGGAGATTCAGTTGCTGTATTGCACAGTGCTCTTGCTAACGGTCAAAGGCATGACGAGTGGAAACGGATAAGCAATGAAGATGTGCGAGTTGTCGTTGGAACGCGATCGGCAGTGTTTGCTCCTCTCTCGAATATAGGATTGATAGTTATAGATGAGGAACAGGAGCACACATACAAATCCGAATCCAGCCCGCGCTACCATTCACGGGAAATCGCCAAATACCGTGTCACACGCTCTTGTGGATTACTTCTGCTTGCTTCAGCTACTCCTTCAATAGACAGTATGTATGCAGCGAAGATCGGCAGATATAAGCTGTTTAGCTTAAAAAACCGTTATAATGAAAGAGATATGCCGCCTGTTCTTATCGTTGATATGAAAAAGGAATTAGCAGCGGGTAATGGCGGTACGATCAGTTCTGTCCTTCGAAATGAAATCGAAATAAATCTTAAAAATGGCGAGCAAAGCATTCTGTTTATTAACAGGCGCGGTACAAGCCCTCTTGTTGCATGCGGTGAATGCGGATATACATACAAATGCAGAAACTGCAGCGTATCTATGATCTACCACACATCAAAATCGCGTCTGCTTTGCCATTATTGCGGCTATTCACTTTCTACTCCGCTAAAGTGCCCGGAGTGTACAGGAAAGCTGAAGTTTATTGGCGCGGGTACACAAAAAATCGAAATGGAGCTCCTTGATATTTTCCCCGATGTTAGAATAATTCGTATGGATGCTGATACTACTACCCGTAAAGATTCTCACAACAGGCTTCTTTCAAGCTTTAGAAAGCGCGAAGCCGAAATTTTACTCGGAACTCAAATGGTCACAAAAGGGTTGGATTTTGAGAATGTGACCCTTGTTGGCGTACTAAGCGCGGATATGTCATTATATATGAGTGATTATCGCGCTAATGAGAAAACGTTTTCATTGATAACGCAAGTTGTCGGGCGCTCCGGCAGGGGGGAGAAGCCCGGCAGGGCGGTGATACAAACTTTTACGCCGGAGAATAAGGTTATTACAGTCGCCTCACAACAGGATTATGAGGGATTTTATAAAAGCGAGATACTAATGCGGCAAGCTCTCGGCAGCCCGCCAATACGTGACTTGATCGCTCTGACTTCCATCGGTGCCGATGAAAGAAAAGTAATAAAGGCTTGTGAAAAACTGAGAATAGCATTACAGAGTTATTTTCGCGGAAACAGCGCGGTAAAATTACTTGGCCCGGCTCCTGCAACAGTCCCAAAGGTAAGCAATAAATACCGGTACAGACTTTTGGTCAACTGTATAAACAGTAAACGTATCAGAGAAACGATCGCGCATGTTCTAAAAGAGTTTGCCCGTGATAAAACCAATACAGGAGTCACAGTAGCAGCGGATGTAGATATGTATGAATAGGCGGCAGCGTGTTTGTGTAACATAGCTTGAAATGGAGTGTATGATGGCAACCAGGAATATTTTAAAAGACGGTGAAAAAGGGCTTACTAAAAGGAGCCGTGTTGTTAGTAATTTTAATGATCGTCTGCATATTTTAATAGATGATATGCGGGAGACTTTGATCGAAGCTAATGGATTGGGTCTTGCCGCACCGCAGGTCGGAGTTTTAAGAAGGGTTGCTCTTATCGTTGATACAGGTATAGGTGTTGAAGAAACCGGAGATGAAGATACGGAGTTAAGCGAAGATGAACGTGTCGAACTACTGAAAAGGCAGATAATAGAGCTTGTGAATCCGGAGATAATAAAGCAGGACGGGGAGCAATCGGGAAGTGAGGGTTGTCTAAGCGTTCCGGGTGTTTATGGGCTTGTTACAAGACCGGAAACAGTTCTAATAAAAGCACAAGACAGATATGGTAAAAGCTTCGAGATGGAAGCAAACGAACTTACCGCACGTGCAGTGTGTCACGAGGTCGATCATTTGGAAGGGGTTATTTTTACTTCACGTGTTGAACGGTTCCTTTCTGAAGAGGAACTTGCGGAGATGGCAGCGCAAAAAGAGAGTCACGGAGAAGAAGATTGAAAATAATTTTTATGGGTACACCCGGGTTTGCTGTAGAGTCGCTTAAACGACTGTACAGTGACGGACACGATATAGTCGGGGTTTTTACTCAATCCGACAAACCCAGAAACAGGGGCATGAAGTTTAGCTTCAGTCCTGTAAAGGAACTCGCTTTGTCATATAATATACCGGTGTATCAGCCGGTCACATTAAGGGATGGTGTCGCTGCCAGAATCATTAAAGAACTGAATTGTGAACTGATTGTTGTTGTTGCATACGGTAAAATCCTGCCTAAGGAAATACTGGATCTACCACCACTAGGATGTATCAACATACATGGCTCGATCCTTCCCAGGTACCGCGGCGCTGCTCCGATACAACATGCGGTGATCAATGGTGAAAAAGAGACCGGTGTTACTTCTCAATTTATATCAGAGAAAATGGATGCAGGTGATATCATTGACATAAAAATGGTACCGATCGATGATAATGAAACCTCCGGTGATTTGTTTAACAGGTTAAGTATACTGGGCGCAGAATTACTTAGCGAGACTGTCAGAGCTTTAGAGCTTGGGACTGTTGAACGAAAACCGCAAGATAACGATGAAGCTACATATGCTCCGTTACTTACGCGAAGCATGTCACCAATCAACTGGAATAAAAGCTCCCGTATGATAAAATGCATGGTACGCGGGCTTCTTCCGTGGCCGGTCGCAACTATGGAGCTTGACGGCACTGTTCTTAAAGTTTTTTCTGTTGACACAACAAGAAATAAGACAAGTTCATCACCCGGAAGCATTGTTGCACTCGGAAAACCGGGAATTGAAGTCGCATGTGCCGATGGCACAGTGATAGTAAAGGAAGTACAGGCTCCCGGAGGAAAAAGAATGCCGGCAGTTGATTACTTGAGGGGTAATAATATTAAGAAAAAAATATGAAACGTGATATAAAGTCTATGTTACTTCCGGAACTGGAAGAATATTTTAAGTCAATAAGCGAACAAAAGTTTAGAGCTAAGCAAGTTTTTTCCTGGCTGCATACCGGTGTTGTTTCTTTTTGCGAAATGACAAATATCTCACTTAAATTGCGTGAGAGGCTTAATAACGATTTCTTTATATCTGTTCCGCAGCTTATTGAGAAGCAAATATCTGAAGCTGACGGAACTGTTAAATACCTGTGGTGTGTTCAAGATCATGATATAGTTGAGTGCGTTCTTATGCATTATGCACACGGGTATACGATATGTATATCTTCTCAAGTCGGTTGCAAAATGGGATGTACATTCTGCGCATCCTCTCTTGACGGTTTTAAAAGGGACCTATTTGCTTCTGAAATGCTGGACCAGGTCCTTTTTACACAAAAGGATGCTGACATACGCATTTCTAATGTAGTGCTTATGGGTATCGGGGAACCGCTTGATAATTTTGAAAATGTTATGCGGTTTATTCAATTGATAAGTCATTGTTCGGGAATGAATATCGGAGCCAGACATATAACTCTTTCGACCTGCGGAATGGTAGAAAACATTGACAGACTGGCAGAGTATGATGTACAATTGACTTTGGCAATTTCGCTTCATGCACCCGACGATGAAACAAGATCATTACTGATACCGGTTAACCGGATAACAGGTGTGAAAGAGTTATTAAAAGCCGGTGAGCGATATTTTACGAAAACCGGCAGACGTATTACTTATGAGTATGCATTGATTGATGAAATAAACGTTTCAGATGCACAAGCAGAGCTGCTGTCAAAGCTTCTAAAAGGTACGTCATATCATTTAAATCTGATATCTTTAAGCAATGTTAAAGATAGGGTCTTTAAACCTGCAACTAACGAAAGCGTCAGGAATTTCCTAAATATTTTGAACAAAAATGGCGTTAATTACACAATTCGCCGGAGTCTTGGCACAGACATAGAAGCATCTTGCGGACAATTGCGCCATCGTGTATTAAACACATAAAGTTAAAGCGCAAACTAAAACAGCAAGTCTGTACAGGAAAGAGAAAAGATGGAGCTTTGGGGAATAACCGACAGTGGAAAAGTAAGAAGATATAATCAAGATGTTTTTAAGACATTCTCCAGTGAGGACAAGGACATTGCTGTTCTTGTCGTTTGTGATGGCATGGGAGGTGCAAATGCCGGAGATGTTGCAAGCGAGCTTGCAGCTGACGCATTTATGGATCACATGAGAAAAAATATAGATGGCATCACCGGCGAGTTCACCCTTAATGAAATTGCCGAAATGATGACAAATGCAGTAATAATTGCTAACAGCACTGTATTTAAAAAGAGCCAACAGGATGAGGAACACACCGGAATGGGTACGACCCTGACTGCGGCAGTATCGGCAAGCTGTGGAGAAGTTGTTGTCAATGTCGGCGACAGCAGATTGTATCATGTTACAAGCAATAAAATCACACAAATCACAAGAGATCATTCTGTAGTAGAAGATATGATCGAAAGAGGGGAAATTACCCGTAATCAGGCACGATGGCATTCCAGCCGAAACTTGATAACACGCGCACTTGGCACAGGCATGTATGAACCGCCGGATATATTTATCTTTAGAATGAACAAAGGGGAGTCCATAATTTTATGTTCGGATGGTTTGACCGATGTTGTTCTTGACAGCGAGATCCAATTTGAACTGCTTAGGAGCGCAACAGTACGTGAGATATGTGAGTCGCTTGTTGACAAGGCACTTGAACGTGGTGCACCGGATAACGTGACTGCAGTAATTCTTAGAAAGTAATTTCACTTTACTCATTGAAACTCTTAACTTTATGACCGTCCCCGGTGTGGAAAATAAACTCTTGCTTTTGGAAGCTTAACGAAAGGATTGAAAATAAATGGATAATTACGACAAGTACCTGGGAAGAATCCTCGATAACCGGTATGAGATTTTAGAGCTTATCGGGGTCGGAGGTATGGCATATGTCTATAAAGCACGCTGCCACCGCCTGAACAGGTTAGTTGCGATTAAAATATTAAAAGAAGACCTCGCCAATGACGAGGACTTTCAACGCCGTTTTTATACTGAATCACAAGCGGTCGCTATGCTGTCGCATCCTAATATAGTTGCTGTTTATGATGTAAGCCGCAGCGGGAATACTGAATATATCGTAATGGAGCTTATTGAAGGTATTACTCTTAAGCAATACATTAACAGAAAAGGCTTGCTCAACTGGAAAGAAGCTCTTCATTTTGCAACTCAAATTACAAAAGCGCTCGCTCATGCACATTCGAGAGGTATAATTCACCGCGATATCAAACCTCACAACATAATGATCCTTAAGGATGGCAGTGTAAAGGTTGCGGATTTTGGTATAGCACGACTGCTTTCTGTCCAAAACACACTGACACAGGAAGCTCTGGGTTCTGTTCATTACATTTCACCCGAACAGGCTAAAGGCGGACAAATCGACGCAAGATCTGATATATATTCTGTTGGTGTTGTAATGTATGAAATGCTGACAAGCCGCTTACCGTTTGTAGGCGAATCAGCAGTTTCCGTGGCTATTCAGCACATAAGTGCTATCCCGCTGTTACCACGGGATATCAATCCTGATATTCCGCTGGGACTGGAAGAGATCACAATGCATGCTATGGAACCATCCGTGAATATGCGCTTTACAACAGCCGAAGAAATGCTTTTGGATCTTGAAGAGTTCCGTAAAAACCCGGGAATAGTTTTCCACTACGCCCTGTCCAATCCAGCGGAAAGACAGCCTGCGGAATATCTTTCGCCGTATGAAACAAGGAGTATTCAACGGGAACAACCAATCAGGCCTGTTGTAAAGCCTATGCCGGCAAGCAGATCAAAGCCTGAGATGACAGGAAGTGAATATCGTAACGCAAAAAAAAGATCAAACAGTACAGCAACACTTGTTGGTATATTTGCAGTAGTAGTGTTTATTGTTATACTTCTCGCTTATTTTATACTACCACCCATGAATGAATGGTTCAGTTCATCAGAGGAAACGATTCCAATACCCAATTTTGTCGGAGAAAGATATGTAGACCTTCAAAATGACGATGAGTATGCAGATCTCTTCAACTTTATAGCTACTTTTGAACACAGCAGCGATGTAGAGGAAGGAAGAGTAATTTCACAAAATCCGATAGCCGACAGACCTGCAAGCAGACCTATCGGTATTAATCGGATCCCAATAAGGCTTGTTGTATCTGAAGGTGAAAAACCGCCGCAAGAAATGCCGAACTTCATTGGGATGAGCTGGGTACAAGCCAGAAATGAGCTTAACACCTTTAGGCTTAACCTGGATATCAGATGGGAATCGGTGGAAGACGACAGACCCATGAATGAGGTGATTGAAACAGAACCTGTCGCCGGAAGCAGGTTGGCAATGGGTGATATCGTTATACTCAAATACAGTACCGGTCCGAACAGAGCACCTGTTCAGGTGCCTTCAAATCTGGTTGGCGCCACAGAGGCATCAGTAATGGAAGCTCTAAGAGAACTTGATTTGAATCCTCGTGTTGCACTAAGAGATCATCATCCTACAGTCCCCGCAGGTTCAGTTTACTTTATTGCACACGCCGGAGATCGTGTCCCACCCGGTTCTACAATAGACATTCATGTTTCTACCGGTCCTACACCGACAGCAACTCCTGAGCCGACGCCAACACCAACACCGCCGCCTACTCCACAACTATTTACAGTAACGGTATCGGGCGGTTCGGGTGCAGGAAGCTTCGCAGAGGGTGCCACTGTACAACTGACTGCAAATCCACCACCTGAAGGTCAACAGTTCAGGGAATGGGTAATGTCCCCGTCAGTCATATTTACTTCTGGCAGCGCAACATCTCAAACTGCATCATTTACAATGCCTGCAAGTGCAGTTTCGGCAACAGCTATTTACGAAACTGTTCCGTTGCCGCCGACTCCTTAAAAGGTGCACAACTAATGCTCCATGGAACTATCTACAAAGCAATGAGCGGATTTTACTATGTAAAATCCGCAGAAGGGACGACCGAATGCAGAGCGCGCGGTCGTTTCCGTCTCGATAAAAGAAATCCTCTTGTAGGTGACAATGTAACTTTTACGACATCAGAACCCGGTAAGGGCGTCCTTGCCACAATTTTACCCAGAAAAAACGTTTTTATCAGACCTCCGCTTGCAAATGTAGACAAAATGATAGTTGTAGCATCAAGTGCTTGTCCGGTGACAGACACATTTCTTATTGACAGAATGACAGCAATTGCAGAAGATGGCGACTGCGAGCCGGTTATTTGTATCAATAAAACTGACATCGACGCTGCTGAAAGGCTTTATAGAATATACATAGACGTTGGTTATGCAACTGTAAGGACAAGTGCGTTAACAGGTGAGGGAATAGATGATCTAGAAGAGCTTATTCGAGGATCAACATGTGCCTTCGCCGGTAACTCCGGGGTAGGGAAGTCGAGCATTCTAAATGCAATAGAGCCGGACTTTCGTATCTCTGTTGGTGATATCAGTAAAAAGCTTGGCAGAGGTAAACATACAACACGGCATGTTGAACTTTACACCTTAAAATGCGGAGCTTTGGTTGCTGATACACCCGGTTTTTCTGCATTTGATTCAGGGCATCTTACTGATAAAGAACAAATCCAATTTTTATTCCCGGAATTTGAGATATTTATCGGCAGTTGCCGTTTTCCCGATTGCGCACATATAAAGGAACCGGATTGTTCGATAATCAATGCTGTATCTGCCGGTAAGCTTCAAAAAACTAGATATGAAAGTTATACCCGCTTGTATGAACAGGCTCTCGATCATAAGCAATGGGAACATAGGAAGGATTAACATCACAATAAAATGACTCGATTTAGAAAGTCAACATCAATTATCGCAACGATCCTGATCATTATTTCAATGTCTTTAGCCTTGATATCAACAGCATATGCTGACGAACCGGAAGAAGAAGATATCGAAGTCTTTGTTGACGGCTATCCTATAACTTCAAAGGCTGCAATCGTAATTGATTTTTTATCCGGTCTTGTTATTTTTGAGCATAATGCGGATGAGTTGAGAGTTCCCGCAAGTATGGCAAAAATGGTGGCTGTATATGTTGTACTTGATGCTATCAGGGACAGATTTACTTTTTTTGAAGCATTTATACAGACTTCAGATACAGTAAGTGTTTTTTCGTACGATAGGGAGTTCTCAAACGTCCCAATGCCCCGCAACTCGTTTTATACGGTTCGCGAGCTGCTTGGCGTGGTAATTGCAAGATCCGCAAGCGCGGCAACTGTTGCATTAGGAGAGGGTATATTCGGCAGCGAAGAAGCGATGGTTGCAAAAATGAATGAGAAGGTTATGCAACTCGGCATCGAAGCGTTATTTTTTGACAGTTGGGGCGGATCTCCGGAGAACAGATTGTCCGCACATGGCATGGCGGAGCTTACAAGGGCTCTTATCAGAGAACATCCGATAGTGCTTGACTTTACCTCACAAAAAATTGTTTATTTTGATGAAGTTGAATATACAAACACAAACCCTTTGCTAAGCAGCTATAATGGTGCAGATGGTTTTAAGACCGGGTTTACAAATCCGGCCGGCTGGTGTTTTACAGGCACTGCAGTTGTAGATGATCGCAGGCTTATATCAGTAACAATGGGTTCAGCTCAAGGCTTTCGATTTCCCGACAGCGTGATACTGCTTGACTACGGATTCGCTAATTACGATCGCGTTGTAGCAAATCACTTCAGAACTTCATCAAAACATCTTGATATCCACCATGCCCTTGGAAGTCCGTTAGTTCCAATAAAAATGTATGAAATTGAAGAACTGCAATATTTTAACCTGTTATATATAGCTATGTTATTGAATAAATATTAATACTTTTTCCCTTTTTTATAACCGGATAGGGGAGAACGCATTGCAGCATCGCGAAGGCTGCTGCTTTCAACATGTGTGTAGATTTGCGTTGTATTTAAGTGTTCGTGACCAAGTAGCTCCTGAAGCGTTCTTACGTCAACACCACTCTTTAGCATCAAGGTTGCCGCTGTGTGACGAAGCTTGTGTGAAGAATACTTCGTGCTGTCCAAGCCTGCTGCAAGCAGGTGCTTTTTCACGAGATTATGTATCGTTGAGGTGCTGATCCTTTGACGTCTGCTGGAGAGGAATAGTGCGCGTTCCTTAGTTAATGGAACAGATTTGCGAATCAATAAGTGATCGTTTATTGCTGCAGCGCACGCATCGTTTATATATACGATGCGTTCCTTGTTTCCTTTACCAAGAATACGTATAGAATCTTCTCTAACATCTGTTACATCAAGGTTTTTAAGCTCCGATATACGTAAACCGCAATTTAAAAACAATGTTAAAATGCAAAAGTCACGCTCTTTATACATTCCATCTACACTGTCAAGTAGTTTAGTACTTTCATCCAGACTAAGAAAGCGTGGAAGTGTTTTACG
>Ga0123353_10006106_pt1 | contig 15983 bp, 13 predicted proteins | sample TergutLab28metaG_3_FD_92763 | JGI IMG/M metagenome (GOLD analysis project Ga0123353, IMG submission 92763) | Labiotermes labralis P3 segment gut microbial communities from Petit-Saut dam, French Guiana - Lab288 P3 | ecosystem: Host-associated > Arthropoda: Insects > Digestive system > Gut ... | reverse complement strand
GTTCTAAACTTTTATTAAGTGTGACATTAATATTAACCATTTGTATCTTAAGGTGTACAGGTGACACACAATACACAGGCAAATTTACTGGTGTCATATATATATGTTTTGTCAAGAGCATACAAAATAGTGGCAGACTGCTAGCTTTTTCACAATAAACCCTGCATTTATTTCTGGTTCCAAGGGGCCAAATGTTTCTTTGAACAGTGTCATATACTGGCAAGCAGTATGATGTATCAGAGACCAGTACGGTCAGATGTGTTTGGAATTACTTGTAAAATTGCTATAGTTTTATAGAATTGTGATCTCTCTCTCTCTCTCTCTCTCTCTCTCTCTGTCTCACACACACACACACACACACACACACAGAGTTGTTGGCATCTGGCTGTGCATTTCAGAGGGCTGTGTTTGAGCTTCAGATTGTCACTACTCTGATTGCTAGGATTACAGTTTTGTGGGATGTAACCCTAGGTATTAGGACTAGAGTTTTTTTTTTTGGGGGGGGGGGGGGGGGTTGACATGACACCATGCAGTGTGTTGATCAGTATCTACCAGGCTGTACAGTGTCACATCCCATAAGACTGTAATTTCAGGTTTCCGTTTGGTTTAATGACTACACAGGATCTGAACTATGTCAGTTTATGATGAATCTGTTTTTGTACATTTAAAAATTTGTTAAGTCCTGGACATGATTTTATCTTTCATTCTTTTGCGGATGTTTTTCTTACACTGATATGACACATAGAAGAGTAGGACAAAGATATTGGGATTTGAGGTTATCATAATGGTACTGCTGAAGATTTAAGTCTCCTGGGACTTCATGACGTGTTTTTGGAGAGGTAGGCCCTGACATTTATAAGGTTCACTGTGCCTTCATCTGCAAGGTCTAGCAGGCCAAGAATTCTGCTTCTTATACCACTTTATCCTGAAGCTGAACGCATTTTGAGTCTGTATAACATCAGGAACTGCCTGCCTGGTGACAAAGCATCACATCCCAAAAGATTTGAACTCTTAATATGATATTAAGCCTTTAAAGATGTGCAGTAACATCATTTTGCAGAAGTACAAATCTTGCAAAATAATGGAAATGCACTGCTCCAGTGTTGTCATTGTTTCTTTCTGTAGGTGTTCCTTCCTTCAGACACAGACACTTAATTTGCAGACTTGGAGTAGTTGTCACACTGTTGTGAACAGCCAGATATGTGGATATCATGTCATTGCTTGGACCATGTGGCACTTTCTTGACAATTTCTCGTGACAGGTCGAGCAGTATAAGCGTAGGGTGAGTCGCAAGAAGGCATCAGTGGAGGCCATGCTGAAGTCTGCAATGCAGAGCCAGTTGGATGGAGTTCGTGTTGGCCTGAACCAGCTGCAGCTAGCTCTGCACGAGATCGGAGAAATTAAGCAAAAGTGCGTAGCACAATGAGCTGCCAGTGCCGATGCACAATATGTAAATTAAACTGCAAACTTCTTGCATAGTTTGGTGATCATTTCCCTGTGCCACGCTTCTAAAGTATTAACAAGCTTTACAATTAGAATGCTCTTCTGCCATGGCTCCATCCCCTCACGATGGAGACCCAGTTTTAAACCCAGACCAGTATGTAACATGTAAGTCTTAAGAGGGAAATGAGAGTGGGGGCACCTGTGCTTATAACCATTTGTTTTAACCTGTCTGGTAGCTTACTCTCTATATCCCTGCCAGCACTCTGTCTGAGACCCATGTGTCAGTTCACTGCAGTGTGTGCTAGTATGTTGAGATGATGCAACTGGACGAAACCCCAAAACCAGAGTGGCAGATTAGACACAGCCTGTAAATTACTTGGTATTAGTTTCAGACTTACCATGCAACTCACATTTGTTCAGTAGTAACATTTGGTCATGTTATTGGCCCTTCTGACTTACAGCATTTTGTGATTTTACTCAGTTTTTCCAGAGCAATGTTAAGATAAAAACTTGAACAAAGACATGTTATTTGTTACACTTCTTCAGCTATTCCCTGTTATGATACCTCCCCATCACAGTCAAGAGTTCATAATCTGTTGTGAACTGGATGATGTTGTCAAGGGAGTAGCAGTGATACTTTGTATTTTTATAGCTTTGTAGAGCAAATAGTATGAGGTGGTCCATGGATTTCCTTAGTTCTTGCATTCAAGTTCCAGGATCCTACCATTCAACATGATGTAGTCTGAGCTGCTGGCTGTGTTAGTGGGTTATGAATAAGTGAATAGTGTTGCATTCATCAGTGGATCATAATATGATCTAACAAAGAGTTAGAGGCCCTACAAATTCAAGAGCTCTTAATTTACATGTTAACCTTTACACGCCTAACGTCAACTATAGTCGACGTACCGCACCGCTAACCTCCAAAGTTACATTTTATATATTTATTCAACAAATATAGGTACCGAATATTTTAAGCATGGTATATACTCTCCATTTTTTTCTCTTCAAAATGCAGTTTGTTTCATAATTCTAACGTATTTGGCTCCTGTATTATTCACATTTTATATACAGGTGTGCTAAAATTTAAAAAAAATAATTCCGGCACTAAAAGGTTAATACACTGTATTTTACAATGCTGATTTTCAGTCTGAAGTGGATTGAAGAATCATTTTCAGCTGTCCCTGAACTGTACACAAAGCTGCAGGACATCCGTGATGAGAACATGAGGCACTCGCAGTATGTGACGGCCATGGAGAACTTGAAGCATATATTTACAGTGCCTGAGAGTGTTGAGAAGACGAAACAGTGGATCAGTGAGGGGAAATTGCTTCACGCTCATCAGGTACAATGGAAACTACATCTGTTTATTTCTGTCTTTGGTTGTTGGTAAAATCCTGTGTTGATCCTGTTGCAAGATGACTTCACATTTAAGGTGACTGCATATTGAGCTGTTAGTCTGCTTGTACAGAAGTTGCGGTGTGTACCATTTCCTACTCCAACACACTCACTGTAATATCTCTTCTTGACAGATTACCACTTTCAGTTTATACAGGGTCCTTACTTTATCTGACAGCTGTAGTTTCACTCTGCCACTGCTGTGTGTTGAGGCAGTTGGTTGAATGGGTTACATTAGTACAATAACTGAGCCACTAGGAAGTGACAGCCAGATAAAATTATAATGCAGGAAAAACAGGCATAGCTTATGAATCCAGACTTTGCAGTGTTCTTCTCTTACTTTCTACTCTGACAGTCTACAGCACAAGTGTAGCATGAACTGCGTTTTTATAAGCAGTTGCCCCACAAGAGCTGAAAATGTTCAAACACATTGATTAGACCCATATATTTGGTATTCTAATTGAAGGCAAATGTTATTTTCCAAAATTGGAAGTAGGGAAGAAATCTTGTTATGCATTAGGCAAGATGTGGTAAATTATGGTAAGGCTGTGGCTGTCCATCTGCAGAATTCAGCATATTTGCATTGGTGTTGGATGTGTACATTAGTTGTTTCTTGACACGTCTGATTTTGAAGAAGTAGTTTATGTGAAACTGTAATGTAACTTTATCAGCTCTGTCAGACATGGTTTGAATCAAGAACCTTGCATTTTCAGAGTCTGACTGACCTTGAAAATGCCCGTGATGATCTACTGCATGAGCTACACAAATTACCAAACCAGGCCCCAGCAGACAAAATAATGCTCAAAGCATACTTTGAGGATGTTGAAGTGCTGTCACAGCTGTTGGAGAAGCAGCTGCGTCTTGTGCTGAGTAGGACTCTTAATACCGTCAGAAAGGAACCCACTGTAATTGTGACGGCGCTGCGTATCATCGAGAGGGAGGAGAAGGCAGACAGCTTTGCATTACAGGTCTGCTTGATTATTTTAATCCTCTGTGATGTGTGAGTTTATCATGGCAATGCATTGTTAAATTACGGTCTTTTCTGAATTTGATACTACCTTGATTGGAAGCAGCAGGTTCCTGCAAAGTACAGGTGCTGATATGCCAAACTGTATGGTCTTGCATTCTGGAGGACTGGATGATGATTCATTGATAATTTTCTACTTATACTGTCTCCCTGTCTTATTCAGTGTGAGGCATGTTCCATGTATTGACATTGCCATTTTGCTTATTATGTATACAGAGGCAAAGACAGAGTGGATTCCTACCCCCAGGACGTCCAAAGAAGTGGCGTGAGAAAACAATGGAAGTGTTGGAGAAAGCTGTGGCCCAGAGAGTAGAAGGCACACAAGTTGAAGAGCGGGCTGATAACAAGATGTGGCTCGTTCGCTACCTGGAGGTATGATACGATAGTCATATCGTTTAGCGTGCAGCGTAACAAGTGCTTTGTGTCCGCCCTTTTACTTTCTCCTGCCCCATTAGTTTTGGTATATATTTAGATGGCATTCAGTGAATGCCATATTTTGTGTTTGTGGTTTCAGAATCATATTTTACTGCCCAGATAAGCAAAACTACCTGAAAAGTGACTAATAAACATTATTTATCATCTTGTTTTGGTCAAAAAATGCAGCGTACTTGAAGCTGTATTGCCTCTTTCCATCAAGTAAAGAGAAGTGTGATAGCCTTTGTTGGTGGCCACATTAGATGCAGCTAGTCTGGGGACAGTGTTTACGTCTCTCTGCTGGATGTGGAACAAAAGTTCACGTAATTTTATGTGATGATGGAAACCATGACAACTGCCAGAATCTGTTTTTTTTTTTAAACAAAACAAGAAGCTCTGAATTTTTCAGGATATGTGCATGCTTAATGTTGTACCTTTGTCACAAAGCTTGTGACTTACATGGAGGAAACAAAGCAACAGTTATAGGTCATTTTACTTTGCCAATTAGTCTGACTTGTTATTATTACACAGTTGGTTATGTGACATAATGAGTGGGTTGGTTTGTTGGGAGCACTCTGAGACTTGAATATGTGATGATATGTATTTTTCAAATCTTGACTGTGACATTGGTTATTCTAATCATATTTTTTGTGGACCTCTCAACTCTTGAAAACAAAGGAGCTGCACTGCTTGGAAACAGGTAAACAGTGACCCTGTGGTGCAGTGTCATATCCAAGAAGACTTGAATCTACCACCTTCCAGTTCATTGTTATCCTGTCATTTTACACTGTACAGTCCAAGTTTCTGAAAGTGGTGTGAGATACTGGAGTTGGCCTGATGCAATACTATCCAGGGCAGGACAGGTGTGAACGTACAGACAGGACTGAAGTGGCTCAGGATGAGATCAGTGAACACTGTATAACAACTGCGGATGTCTTCATTGCAGCTAACACGGCAACTCATCCTGGAGGATCTGCGTGTGGTGAAGACGCTGTGTGTGCCCTGCTTCCCCCCACATTATGACATAGTCAACAAGTTTGTTCACATGTATCACTCTAGCCTGTCCCATCATGTAAGTATGTCCTCACATTGCTGTAGCTTAGAAAGGCTAATGGAAGGAGGAGGTGCAACTAAAATGTTGTCATATAGCAAGCAGGGAAAGGGTGCATGGTTTAGGGCAGCTGCCCACATTCCTGTCATTCTCACTTACACTGACATTGTGTTGTCTGGAGGTTAACATACTTTGTTATATGGATAAGGGCTGAGTATACAGGATAGTGTGCAGCTATGATAGCTTTACCCTAGTGAGAGTTTGTACATTCCATGAGCCCGTCCCATAAAAAATATTTTTAGGTGTGTTCACAAATTTGCAGGAACAAGCTTTGCATGATTTCAGGCTTCCACTGCGAAATAGACGAGAACTGCGCTCTTCTGGGTTATTACGCAGTGAGTAGTGGTAATTACCTACCAGCATTTCTTGACCCCTGATGATGGGACTGATAGGTTGTCCCGAAACGTCGGTAAGAAATTACCACTATTCGCTGTGGGGGTAACCCAGGAGAGCAGTTCTCAGAAATGAACTTTGTCATATCCTTAGTGTGGCTTCCACTGCAGGCCGCTGTATCTCAGATGTCATCACCTCAGAAGCTGGATATGAGGCTCGCACTAAAGACGATGAGAGGAGAACATGATGTTGTGTAGTTTCCATCCAAACACAGTGATTATGCAGTCGAGTTTAATATCGAATAATGGAGGTTACGTTGGAGAACTGCGTGACAACTGACTGGAAACTGCTGGTGACAGAGTCTAGTTAACTTGCAGTCAGAATCTATCTCACCATCTGATTATCTGTGACAAAAAAGGGAGGGTGTAGTGTCTTTGTCTGTGGCATTTAAAGAGACTCTGTCTCTGGATTCTTCCAGCAGCTTCTAGCAGTACTGAGTTTGTGTATCTCTGACTTTGTTCCACGTGTGATTCTGACTTCACGGGCAATGTCATGTAGATCCACACCTTAAACTGTGACCATGAGGTTGGTGTGGGAAAAACAAATGAGTTACAGTAACTTTATACAGCAGCATAAGAAGGAAAACGGATGACAAATATACAGTATTGGTAAAGTATGAATGTTCTTACAAAACACCTGTACTGTTCAGCATCTACTCGTATTACCTATGTAAAAACTATACATCACTTTGCCACAGTTTGTTGTGCCTGTCTGTCCGTATGTCCACATGGATCAGCTTGGTTCCTGTTGGATGGATTTTCATTAAATTTTAAATTGGGGACTTGAGAATTTGTCAAAATTCAGGTTCTGTTAAACTTGGACAAAAATATCAGGCACTTTATGTGAAGACCTCGGTACATTTGTGATAATATCTTGGCTGAATTGTCTATGGAATGAGAAAAGTTCCAGATAAAGGTTGCATAGGAAATCACAACACACATTTCATGTCAACTGCACTGTACCAAAAACTATGCCATTTATGAGATAATTATACAAAAACATGACAGAAACAGACAGGCCATAGGTTACATTAACGTAATATGGCACAAAAAACAGTGTGGTTCGCATGCCAGGTAATTGAGTTGCCAGATATCAAATCATAATATTCAATACTTATTGCTTTGGACGTAGTGGTACTTGTGAGGTTAAGCTGCATTTCAAAATCTTAATTCTCGCTAGTTTTTTGTGATATGAATAAACTTGAATTTGTTAATTTTAGTGTTATTCAATGTTCATTTAAAGATTTTGATACCGTATATTGTAATGTTGACAAGTACAGGTGCTGTATTCAGGGCCAATAATTTATAATTCTGTTTCTAAATCATAAGTAAGAGTAGAAATGAATAACCAGAAGTATGGGTTTGCTTGGGATTGTGTGATGTAGTTACAAGAAGTGATACACAGCGGTCTGCAAGGAAATGAGTATGTGTCCATGCTGTCATGGATTATGAACACATATACTGGTTCGGAGCTGATGCAGCATCCCGAACTGAACGTTGACACGTCATCTGTCGGCCCCCTGCTGAATAACTCTGTCATTGACTCTCTGCAAGAGCAGTACCTCAAGGTAGGACTTCACTCCTGATACTTTCATAATCATCATAAATTACAAAGGGAGAGTCAAATGAAAACCTTGAATATAACTATATAAATATTTTATAACTTCGAAGGTTTTCATTTGACTCTCCCTGTTATATGTTACAGTAGATCTGTCTGCTGAAGAATAAAAACCAACTATATGCTGCTTATTATTTTATTGTACTTCTTATAGGCTCAACATGTTTCGGGCACTACTATGCCCTATCATCAGGAGCTCACGACTATAATATTGATTAGCACATTGGTCGTCTGTTTCTTGGGTTGCTGTAGGTTGGAAGTTAGGTGCGGGTAGGCTGGAGGCTATAGCCTGCAGCCCGGATACTACTCCGGCCTATGCGCTCCTAACTTCCAACCTACAGTAACCCAAGAAACAGACGACCAATGTGGTAATCAACATTATAGTCGTGAGCTCCTGATGATGGGCATAGTAGTGCCCGAAACATGTTGAGCCTATAAGAAGTACAATAAAATAATAAGTAGCATATATTTGGTTTTTATTCTTCAGTTATCACAATGATGCGTGGTCCAACACACATCAAGATCTGTGTGCATTTTAAGTTTATTTCTTGTGGTCCTGGCCAGAACCCCATATATATATATAAAATATATAATTTTTCTTAGTTTAAGTTTCTTGCATTTAAGACATGCAAGTTCGTGCAGATTTCCCTCAAAAAAAAAAGCATTACAAAATAAACTCCATGCAAACAGCTGTTAGAAAAGCAAACACAAAGACAGATATTTCAAAAAGCAACTACGCAACTGTGTAATATTTTTGTTTATATATCACTCTGTATACATTAAAAACAGCAGCAGGTACCGTACAAATATTGGCCTGTAAGCAGTTGGGTTTATATTTAAATTTTAGTGCAGTGGTTTATAACAACATATATTATTTGAACAGAAAAAAGATAACATTATGCAATAACTGCATTTTATGAAAAATACAATAGACATAATGCTTAATGTCTTAAAAATGCAGTAAATTTCTTTTTTGTCTACATGCAAGAAATTTATTTCTGGGGGTTCTTTTATGTGCTTTCATGTATGTGAGCATAGGGTGATGTATGTGAATGTAGGTCGATGTATATGAATGTAGGTCGATTATGTGAACATAGGGCGATGTATGTGAACGTAGGCTGATGTATGTGAACGTAGGGCGATGTATGTGAACATGGGGCAAAGTATGTGAACGTAGGTCGAAGTATGTGAACATAGGGTGATGTATGTGAACATAGGCCGATGTATGTGAACATGGGGTGATGTATGTGAATGTAGGTCGAAGTATGTGGACATAGGCTGATGTATGTGAACATGGGGTGATGTATATGAACATGGGGTGATGTATGTGAACATAGGGTGATGCATGTGAACATGGGGTGTTGTATGTGAACGTAAGTCGAAGTATGTGAACATAGGGTGATGCATGTGAACATAGGCCAATGTATGTGAACATAGGCAGATGTACATGAGAGTAGGGTGACATACTTGAACGTAGGTCAGTGTATGTGAATGTAGGTCGAAGTATGTGGACATAGGCTGATGTATGTGAACATGGGGCGATGTATATGAACATGGGGTGATGTATGTGAACATAGGCCAAATTATGTGAACGTAGGCAGATGTACGTGAGAGTAGGGTGACGTACTTGAACGTAGGTCAGTGTATGTGAACGTAGGCTGTCTGAAGGGTAAGAGCAAAAAGAAGTTGGTCAGATGGAATGAAAGGTTCGTAATGGCACAGTTCCATTTGTCATTTGTGCATAAATATAGGGCAATAAATTAAGTAAACTGATCATTCAGACTGTAAACAACTGGCACATCACTGCAGAACATGGAGATGAACTATGTGGAATGGATGCAGAAGACTCTGGATACAGAGAAGCTGGACTGGGGCATCGGCACAGCTCCGGAGGGGGATGACCAAGGCTTCTTTCATACTTCTGCTCCAGTTATCATCTTTCAGATGATAGACCAGAATCTGCAGGTGACACGGACTATCAGGTGACAGTGGCTTCAGTATACAAGTGCAAGTTCCCAGGTTTAATTATTAACATTCTGAACTTCAAAACATAATTCATTACTCAGGCCAACAAATAGGCAATTTGAAGTTCACTACTCAAGTCTCCCATGATGTGACACTGTCATTGTGCGAGTGGTTCCTGACATTTTGTAGGATTTTGTTGCCTTCATCTTCAAGGGTGAAGTGCTTCAGGAGTAATTCTTGAACCAATTCAGCATCACATCCCAGAAGACTTAAATCCAGCAACAGTGCTATGAGAACCTGAGGTATTGTGTAATTTTAAGTTGTCTGTGCCTAATTAAACAGGGCCACATTATGACACAGCAGAGAGAATGTTTAGCTACACACATTCTTGATCGCAGCACTAGATGGCATTAGTGTCCAGTTTCAGCTTCATGACTGACCTCTTTCTTGCCTGGGAGGGTATTTAAATTTTAGCACAAGGTTTAAGAAAAACACAAGTGTTATTTAAATGTAAAAAGATAAAATTATGAAATAAACAGCATTTTATGGGAAATAAAACAGAGATTATTCAGCATGTCTTAAAAATCTGGTAAACTTCCTTGTTGCTTAAATATCTACATTGAATTGCTAGGGGTGTCGACATACGCGAACATGGGTCTTTGAAAGGTAATCTACCATACTCACAGGGGAAGATTCCTTGTTACATGTTGCATGGGATTGTGGGTGAGCCCCAGATGTCAATTTGACACCATGAAGAAGAGAAAAATCCCTTTCCCTGCCAAGCATCAAACCCCAGTTCTCTGGTTGCCAACTCTATAGCATAGCCAATGTACAGAATGTGTTGTCATGCTCTCATCTGATCACATTCCCCAAATTGTGTCCATATGAAGAATTGGTATGAAGCTAAACAAAGTACTGTAAGAGTTGGTGGAACAGACTTCAAGGACACTTGTACTGGTGTCACCAGAAGACCTTCAGTTCTGGTGGTGAGATGCAGCACATGTCATTCCCTGTGGCTTAGCTGTTGCTGCTGTGAATGTGGTAGGCTAATGATGTCTGTTGTGAGAACCACACACAACTCTTACATACACTCTGGGTTGAATGCCAAGTTCATGAATGCTGATTGATACTCTTTGTAAGTACTGCATGACCATGCACTGGTGGTTTTCTATGAGAATAAAACCAACAAGTGCATATGAAAACATGTGAATTCATTACATTATAATATTGTAAACTTCCTACATATTTCAGTCACCTTTGTGGCCATCTTCAGGGAGGTGTTTTTGCGAAGGATATATTACAAATATACCAAACCAATATACAAATATAAAATATTAATATACTACTACTGCTGCTGCTGCTACTACTACTACTACTACTGCTAGTACTACTACTACTACTACTGCCGCTGCCTCTGCTGCTGCTTACAATTAAGTTGTCACTTGGTGGCAGTAATCCTTACACTAGTACAGACAAAACAAATAAGAACAATTGTACATAAACAAAACAAAACACACAGTACCAACATTACAAACACACTAAATGCAAGTACACTTATTACCAAAGCACCCACACAATTACCAAAATACTTTATATTTGTACATCAGTTTGGTTGTCCTTGTAATATATCCTTCGTGTAAACACCTTCCTGCAAATGGCCGCAAAGGTGACTGAAACATGTGGCAGGTTTACAGTGATTGTGATGTAATAAGTTCGCATATTTTCATGTACACTTGTTGGTTTTATTGTCGTGCCTGATACCCATGTTTAGAATTGGCATTGCTTTGTAAAGAAATGTATCGTGTAAGATAAAGCAATATAGTGCTATTTGTCCTCATCAGTCCCTTATAGCACAGTGGATGCTGAATGTACCGCCAGGTTTAACGTTCAAACACAACATTCTATACACAGTCTGTCTGTATGGTTTGTACAGTTATTGTGATAAACAGTATATCTGATTGGTCTTTTTGATGGTGACATATTGTATTTGCTGTGTAGGAAGGTAATTATTATTGTTATTTATATGAAATTAAAACTTCACAGAGTTAACGAGGTTAGTTTACAATGACAAGTGCTGCATTACACTGTGCTGAAATTGGTATTATTTGCCTTGTAGCCAAGACCTGACTTTCAAGGCTTTGTTGCTAAGCATGGAGCAGGTTACGAAGTATGGGGAGACGTACCGCACCGCTATTGTGGGGTTCAAAATACGACACTTTGAAGACCGGAGCAAGGTAATGATGGGCCTTACTATATTCATGTTTTGTGTATATCTCATTTTGATCACGCTACAGGCCATTTTGATTCTGTACTTTTGTTTCACTGAGAGCCAAATACTTACTACCATTATTGCTTAAAATTGCAGTCCATTTTTGTGGACTGTGACGTTTCATCACTGTTCATCTCCTGAACACATCTCAATTCAGAAAATCGTTTGTCATTACAACATGCTATTGTTATACTTCCTATATTCATAGCGTAGGCCGTGTTATGATAGATCTGTAGCAGCTTATTCCAAAGTGAGTTCTCAAGAGAGTGCAATCTAGTTCTTCCTCTTTCAAATTCTAGTATCTACTGTTTTGTTTAAGGTCATCCAGTAGCTACTGACAACTTCTTCCTCGTCTTCTCATCCCTTCTATCTTCCCTCATATCGTTCATGCAATAACAGTTTTAGAAACTGATCATATGTCAGTTTTGAAAAGACTGGCTACCTAGCGTTCTAGGTGTACTTGAATTGCCAAGATTATGAAAGGACCTCAGAATGGCAAGTAAGCCAGGCTTCAGTTAGGTAGGTGTTGAACTGTTGGTTAAGGCACAGTTGTTGAATATCCTCCCTACATCTTCATTTGCTGTGGGTTTTATTTCATTTCCACTGCACATTTTTTATTGTGCAGAGAATTTTAACATTGTACTGGCATTTAATTTCCCTGCTACCACACATGGAGTGTCTTTTCAACCCATACTTTGGCTCTTATGACCTGCATCACTGTTGAAAATCAAAGGACAGAGACATAAAGAATTCTACCAACAAACCAGTACAGAAAGACAGCCTCCTTGCCATTTGTGCGTGATAAGCATAAGTGAAGTATTGGGAATAACAGAAAACTATTATAGGGTGAGAAGACTTGTTATTATCAAGTTTGAATCACATTGCCTTTCACCAGTCCTTCTTTACGTTCCTACATGACAGTTTGATGTCTGTTATTAATCTTGAATCCAGTGTAGGAAATGTTACAAACAAATTGTGCTTATTGCACGGACAGAAGATTGAGCTTCAGTTCTCTGGCACCAAATTCTTGCTGATTAAAGTCCCTGTTTTGGTTTTTTGTGGTTTTGTTAATGATGCTGTTTGTATGTGGGCTGCTTTTGGTGGTTCTTTCAGTGGTGTTGTCAGTACCTAGACTGAGTGTCAAAATAGATAAATCCACAAATACAGAAAATTGGTGGATTGATACTTGATACTGATAGGGGAAAACTGAAGTGAAATGGCTACAGAACATTTGTCTGGGAAAAGGTTACAAACAATAACTGTTTTTTTTTTGTGTGTTTACTGCATTACCAGACATTTGTTCCAGAAATGGGGTGTGCTCCATTGCGTATGTGACAACCCTTGATTTAATGTTGGCATTGTGAGAGCGTTTCTTACTCTCTTGTGGTTCGTGCTATTTGTCTGCCTTATGAATGTTACTTAGTTCTTGTGGAACAGTTCAGTTGGCAGTTCAGGCATCAATTGGGCTTTCTCATGCTGACAGGTTCATTACTTCACACACTACATGATCACCATTGTGAACAACTGCTTGCAATTTGTGGAGCTGGCACAGCTGATGAAACAGCATTATTGGCGACCTGGTCTGCACGACAATGAGGCGGGCACCAAGTTTGAGGCTCTGCTCAACACTTTCCAGGTGAACAGCATATGCAGTTTAATTATAGAGGAACTTTATACTTCTAATTCTGTCTCACATGTCTACATGCAGGGTTGATCTGACAGTGACTGAAGATGATAGCATTTCAATCGACTTTAAGTGTTTCTACTATTTGTAGCTGCATGGTGTGTTGGTGCTGACATGTGTCAGCTGCATTATGTAGCAGGGGAATGCCCACTTGGTAATGAATGGTGAGCAGGAAGGATGTGATTTTGTTTGGAGCAGGTATCTGTTGTGTGGCTGGTGGGACACAAGAAAAACATGAAATTGTAGTTACACTGGCCAGTTTGGAGCGCTGGATTGGAGGGTAGGGAAGTTAGGTGGTACACCCTAATGTTAATTATCATTTAACTTTGATGTAACATAATAAATTTCTGGGCAAGATGGCTCAGGTAGCGACACTTGTGAATTGGCGTCTGGGAAGTGTCAGTTCAAATTCTGGCCAGGACACCAACTGTCATGACCATGTACCCTGTTGTTCTCAGTCCCACCTTGAAGCGCCACAATAGTACCCGAGTTTAGAATGTGACCCCCTTCCTTCTCTGACCTTTCCAATTTATTTTCACTAATAATTCAGTGACTCATTGCAACATATCAGAGCTTCTGAGAACATTCTTAAGTAAACCATAAATAATTAAAAACTGATTTCATACAGATATAAGAAATGCAAAAAATGAAATGATAAATGTAACAACAGTAATGAGTACTCTGGTATTTTGAGAATTGTTTATTTGTTCAGTGTGAGTGACATACTGGTTTGTTCCTAGCAACTACGAGATGAGGCAGCACAGTTCCTTCTGGAGGAGGCATTTCTGGACCTGGAGCCCCATTTCCAGGATCTGATAACCAGTAAGTGGGTGGGAAGCAGCATTCCTATTCGCACAGTCTTTGCGACCCTATTTGACTACTTCCAAGATTATGTTCATCTCCGTGTACGCAACTTTGACTATGTCATCTCTGAAGCCCAGAATTGGGTTGCCAAACGCTACATATCTGCCATGCTTCAGAAGAAGATGTCGTTCAAAACATACGAAGAAAGAAGAGATGCCGCAATGAAGATCATGGATGAGGCAGAACAGGTGAAGGAATTTTTCATTCAACATGCCCCCAAAGTAGCAAAATTTGATTCACCATTTGATATTATTACTACTTTAGCTGAAGTTCTCAAAAGCGAGGATCCTGAGATCTTGTCTCTCGATCTTCATGGCCTGGTTGATAAATATCCGGACGTTACACAAGATCACCTGATTCATCTGTTAAGTCTCCGTGGGGACATCTCTCGTTCGGAGGCAAGGGAGAAAGTTGCGTACATTCTACGGACCAATAAGACTAGGCAACGGCCAACCATCCCAAAGAGCATATTTTCTCTCATCCCATAGATATTTTTCACAATTTCTTGCTCAGACAGCTTATAATAGACCAGAAGCATGCTTATTACATCTTCACTGTGTACCGGAAGTTTTTAGCCTCACAAAAATGTTTCTACCCGACAGACTGCTTCAAAAGTCACATAGGTGATTTGTCAGTACTTTCTGTTGAATTGGTTGAAGTGGATGGATTTTCATTTTGTTGGATGTGTCATTTCAAGCTGTGCAAGAAAGGAGCACTAAGGGTGGTATGAAGTGGAGCTGTGTTCAAAAGCTTGGCAAGAAAATTTACGGTGTTGCATGTAATAGTTCTGAGGTGCAAGTAACAGTGTGCTAAACTGGCATTTATTGTAATTATATGCCTTATGTAATGTGCCTCTTCAGTTATGTGTGATGTGGGTGAGACTGTTAGTTGATGGTTATGCTGGGTGGCGGCAGTCCGACAGGTGGAATGACATTTTGTGAACCACAAAATGAAGATTCTATTTAGTCATGTTGTCCTTTTCTTGTATTTGTTCTTGTTAATAAACATCATAATTGTTTGGAATATCGTACGATATATCTTATTTGAAAAATATTGTAATGAGAGAATTAGTGAACAACTAAAATCAAATATGATTATTATCAGGAATTATCAACTGTCAATATGAGTGTCTCTGTATATTACCCGTCTGGAATTTCAAGTTTATTTATCATTATGCTTCACAAATTGCAAATTAACAAAATGTTTCATCGCAGCATTTCCAAATTATTTTTCGCAGTTGTGCGAGAGTCGGCTGTGTGTTGCGCTTACGTGATGAAGGAACTGTGAAAATGTTTGGAAATGAGTTACAGAATGATTAAAGTTAGTGTCACTTCTTTTGCGTCACTTTCGTCCCCATCAAGAACGATGTGTTTCAGCTGTTGTACGGTCTGTTGCTGTGCACAGTGTCTGTGAATTGCAAGAGTAACATCAGATGACCTGCATATTGCAAGTGTGCAGTTGCATCTTACTTAAGAATGAATATTACTGAATTATGAATGGTGGCAAATAGTTTTTGAGACATTTCTAAGCATACAGTTTGGTTTGTCAGATAACACTCTGTAACAACAAAATATAAACATAACAAAGGGCTTACACAGTTTGAGGTGTTTGTACCACATTACATTCATGGTACTGTACCACGTCACATTCATGGTACTGTATTGTGAACAGTCTGCTAGATATTTGAATAAAGGTTGACCAACTAGATGACACTTGCTTTATTATATATTGCTCAACATGTTTCAGACGTTAATACGTCCATCTTCAGGAGCTAGCGAGTACGTGTTGTGTTGTGTAGGCT
>Ga0123353_10006105_pt1 | contig 15983 bp, 16 predicted proteins | sample TergutLab28metaG_3_FD_92763 | JGI IMG/M metagenome (GOLD analysis project Ga0123353, IMG submission 92763) | Labiotermes labralis P3 segment gut microbial communities from Petit-Saut dam, French Guiana - Lab288 P3 | ecosystem: Host-associated > Arthropoda: Insects > Digestive system > Gut ... | reverse complement strand
TCTTTCTCTCATCGAATAGAAAACTACATGCTTGAACAATATGATATACCAATATTTGAAGCTGGAATCCAGTTAAAAGACAAGGTTTATTTAAAAAGAAATCTGCGTAGCGAATAAGCATTTTATACAGTAGCACTACATATAGAAAATTATATAACAAAGGAATCCTAATGAACGACACAATCATTCAATTTGAAGACGTCAGCTTTGCCTACGAGAGTGACGAGCCCGGGGAAGCGCCTCCGGTGGTGAAACACGTCAGCCTGTGCTTTCAGCGGGGGGAGTTCGCCGCGATTTTGGGGCACAACGGCTCCGGAAAAAGCACTTTAGCGAAGCTGACGAACGCCATCCTGCTGCCGGCGGACGGCAAAGTGCTGGTCAACGGCATGGACACGGCAGACGACGACCGGCTGAACGACATCCGCAGAACAGTGGGCATGGTGTTCCAAAACCCGGACAACCAAATCGTCGCCACCATTGTGGAGGACGACGTGGCCTTCGGCCCGGAAAACCTGGGCGTGCCGCCGGAGGAGATCCGCAGGCGCGTGGATGAGGCCTTGCGCTCCGTTGGGATGTACGAGTACCGGGAGCACGAGCCCCACAAGCTTTCCGGCGGGCAAAAGCAGCGCGTAGCCATCGCGGGCGTGATTGCCATGCAGACGGAATGCGTCGTCATGGACGAGCCCACCGCCATGCTGGACCCCAAAGGCCGCGCGGAGGTCCTGGAGACCGTATTGCGTCTGCGGCGTGAGCTGGGCATCACCGTCATTTTTATTACGCATTTCATGGGGGAGGCGGTGCGCGCCGACCGCGTACTCGTCATGAACGACGGAGAAATCCTGCTGGACGGACCGCCGCGCCAGGTGTTCAGCCAGGTGTCCTTGCTGAAATCCGTGGGTCTGGAGGCGCCGCAGCCGGCGGAGCTCTGCCATCTCCTGCGGGAGGAAGGTTTATCCCTGCCGGAGGACGTCCTGAACCGGGGGGAATGCGTAGAGGCGTTATTGCGGGTTCTGGAGGTGGCGACATGATTGTACTGGAAACCCGGGGACTGACGCACAAATACGGCCAGGGCACGAACCGGCAACATATCGCGATTCAGGACGTCTCGATTCAAATCGAAAAAGGAGAACTGGTCGGAATCATCGGCCACACCGGTTCCGGGAAAAGCACGTTGATTCAGCATTGTAACGGTCTCTTAAAACCGGACGCCGGGGAGGTCCTGCTGGACGGCGAAAATATCTGGAAATCCAAGGGGAGCCTGCGCCAGGCGCGCTTCAAAGTCGGCCTGTGCTTCCAGTACCCGGAATATCAATTATTTGAAGAGACAGTGCACAAAGACATCGCTTTCGGCCCAAAAAATATGGGGCTGGAACCGGAGGAGATCGACCGAAGGGTGCGCCGCGCCGCGGAATTTGTCGGCTTGAAACACGAACTGCTGGAAAAGTCGCCCTTTGACCTCTCCGGCGGGGAGAAGCGCCGGGCCGCGATTGCGGGCGTCATGGCCATGGAGCCGGAGATATTAGTTCTGGACGAGCCCACCGCCGGCCTGGACCCTCAGGGCCGGGCGGTCTTATTGGATTTGGTGCGCGGCTACCGGAAGGAGACGGGCAGCACCGTGCTGCTGGTCTCCCACAGCATGGAGGACGTGGCGAGCATTGCCGACCGCGTGTTGGTGCTCGACCATGCCCGGGTGGCCCTGTTCGACACGGTGGACGCGGTCTTTTCCCGGGTGGAGGAACTCCAGGCTATGGATTTGAGCATTCCGGAAATCACGGCGGTCTTCCGGGAGCTGCGCGATAGAGGCCTCGCGGTTTCGCGGGATATCTACACCGTGGAGCAGGGGGCGGCAGAAATTCTCCGGTTCTGGAAGGGGGTGTGCGGCGCATGATAGGCGACATCACCATCGGCCAATATTACGCGGCCAAATCCCCGGTGCACCGGCTGGACCCGCGCGTGAAAATTCTGCTGACCCTGGCCGTGCTTGTTCTGATGTTTCTCTGCAAGGCCTTTTTGGCGCTGGGCCTTGCGGCTTTTGTCACCGTCGGTGTCATATTGCTTTCCCGCGTTCCGCTGAACATGATCTGGAAGAGCATCCGGCCGCTGGTGTTCATCATCTTTTTTACAGCTATATTGAATCTCTTCTTCAACCAGGAGGGCAATGTTCTGGTCAGCTGGTGGCGCTTTCAAATCACGGACAGCGGTCTCGCCATCGCCGCGTTCATGGCGCTGCGGATCATCTGCGTGGTGGTGGTAGGCTCGCTGCTGACCTACACCACGACGCCGACCATGCTCACGGACGCCATCGAGCGCCTGCTGTCACCCCTGAGTATCTTCAAAATTCGGGCGCACACCCTTGCCATGATGATGACCCTTGCCCTGCGCTTTATCCCGGTTTTGATCGAGGAGACCGAACGCATCATGAACGCGCAGAAGGCCCGGGGCGCGGACTTTGAGAGCGGCGGCTTGCTTTCCCGCGCGAAGGCGATGGTCTCCATCTTCGTGCCGCTGTTGATTTCCGCCTTCCGCAGGGCCTATGAGCTGGCCTTCGCGATGGAGTGCCGCTGTTACACCGGGGGGGAGGGCCGGACCCGCATGAAGCGCATGAAAATCTCCCTGCGCGATTTGGCGGCCTGCCTGTTGATTGCCTGTTTCACCGCCGGGGTGATCCTGCTGAACCGCTATTTTCCGGCTGTGATGTAGGGCCCTCGATTCACCCGTCATTGCGAGGAGCGAAACGACGAAGCAATCCAGGAAAGCCTGTGATATATTGACCTGGATTGCTTCCCGCCACGTCATACTCGCGGTCGCAATGACGCATAGCAGAGGAACTGTTAATGAGAAATCTATTCTTATCGCTGGCCTTCGACGGAGGCGCCTACCACGGTTGGCAGAGCCAGCAAAACGCGAAAACCGTGCAGGATACGCTGGAAAAGGCCCTGGCAAAACTCAGCGGAACGCGGGAGCGCGTCACAGGCTGCTCCCGCACGGACGCGGGGGTGCACGCCGCGATTTTCTGCTGTTCCGTCCACACCGAGCTAGCTCTGCCTATGGATACGGTTGTGGCCGCGCTCAGCGGCAACCTCCCGCGCGACATTGTCGTGCTGAGCTGCCGGGAGGTGCCGGAGGATTTCCACGCGCGTTATGACTGCCTGGCGAAGGAATACCGCTACCGCATCTGGAACGGGGCACGGCGCAACCCCTTTTTGGAGGGCCGCGCGCTGCAGTACCCCTACCCTCTGGATGCCGAACTGTTACACGCGCAGGCCGGGATGTTCGTGGGCACCCATGATTTCCGGGCTTTCTGCGCCGCGGGCGGCAGCGTGAGCAATACAGTCCGTACTGTGGACTATGCCCGCGTGGAGCGGCGGGGGAGTGAGCTGGTTTTTTCGGTGCAGGCGGACGGCTTCCTCTATCACATGGTGCGGATTATGGCGGGAACCCTGTTGTATATCGCCCAGGGGAAGCGGGAGGCCGGTTCGATTCCGGAAATCCTGGTCTCCGGCAAACGGGAAAAGGCGGGTTACACCGCCCCCGCGCAGGGCTTATATTTGACTAAGGTTGTGTATCCGGATAGGATTTATCAGGCAGATGGGGGATGGGGGACTTGAAAAAAAAGAAAAACGCCGACAAGAGACTCCGGGTTCTGTTGTATCTCGTCTTGATCTTGGCCATGGCCCTGCTGCTGGTATTCATCGCCGCCCGGGCCATGGGGGACGTGAGCTTTTCCCGCGCCCAGGACGGTTTTCGGGACTTTTTTTCCGGCTTGACGGAGGGGAAGGGCTACCCCTACGAGATTGACCTGCGGAACATCCGGCAGATTGATACCATCAGCTCGGGGCTGTTGCTCTTGAGCGGGGACAGCAGCCTGTCCCTAAGTGGGAGCGCGGGTACCCTAATGACGAAAAAGCTGGCTTTTACGAATCCCGCTTTCTCCGCGGCTTACGGGCGTGCCGTGGTCTATGACCGGAACTCCGGCGAATGGCTCCTGCAGAGCGCCACAAAAGTCCTGATGGAAAAAAAGATGAAAATGAACGTCCTCACCGCCTCGGTGGGCAGGAAAGGGAATGTGGCCGTCGTTACGGCTTCGGAGTCCGCGCAAAGTCTCCTGACTGTCTTTGACAAGGAGCGGCAGACGGTATTCGAGTGGAAGTGCGCCAAGGAGCGGATTTCCGCCGTCGCCTTGTCGGACGACGGGAAAAGCGTCGCGGTCGCGGCGGTGGGCGCACAGGACGCCCAGCTGTATACACGCCTGTTGGTTTTTGAGTTCAACAAAAAAGACCCGGTATCGGACATCAGATACGGAGGAACCGCGCTGTTTCGGCTGCGCTTTTCCGGTACGGGAAAACTGCTGGCTTTCGGCGATAACCTCATGAGTGCCGTCGCGGTTAAGACGGAGCAGAGGGAAGAGCTCCCCTATCCAGCCGGTTCCTCCCTGTACCGGCTCAGTATTGCCGACAACGGCAGAAGTGCGCTGGTGCTTTCAGAGCACGGCGACAAGACGGCAACAAAGCTCTATGTGTTCGATAAAAACGGGCAGAAGGAGTGGGAGCAGGCGCAGGGAGGCATTCTGGACGTGGCTTGCTCAAACAGCTATACGGCGGTGCTGCGGGAAGATGGCATATCGGTTTATAGTAACAAAGGCGAAGAGCGGAACACGTTTCCGCTGGAGGAACACATCTCCCAGATATTTATAAACGGAAGACGTGTCTATGCGGTGGGCTGGCGGGCAATCGCGCAATATTCGTTTTAGGCAGTTGCTATCCAAAACGGTACTATGATATAATAAAATCGGGAGAACATGGAAATGGATGAAAAAAACATAAATTGGTAACAAGCCCGTAAAAATCGGGGATTATAATTATTCTCAGTTCGCTTTGCGGATGAATGGGAACGGATGGGGTGCCTATGGAATATTTGTTGGATTTCATTTTGTTGGCCATCTTCGCTTTAATGTTGTATTCCGGCGTAAAGCGGGGGTTTGTCCATACGGTGATCTCTGCCGTTGCGGTGTTCGCGGCCATGCTGCTGGCCTCCGCACTCAGTAAGACGGCGGCGCCATGGCTGTATGTCACATTTGTGCAGGAAACAGCGACACAGGCCGTCGCGGCAAGCCTGCCGCCCGGCGTGGACATCACCCTTTCGGTGGAACAGGCAAAACAGGTGATGCAGGAGTTGCCGGAAGTCTGGTCGGCTTTGGCCGCGACGGTGGGGATAGACCTGAACGAGGTCATCGCCTCCATCGGCGGCGGCGCGCCGCAGGCCACGGATGTCGCGGCGCGGGTGGCAGAGTGGATCCTCCGGCCGATTGCGGAGGCGGTGCTACGGGTCGTCGCGTTCGCGGTATGCATGATTGTGCTATATATCTTAATTCGAATTCTGATGCTGATTCTTGACCGGGTATTCAAACTGCCGGTGCTGAAGAGCGCGAACAAGCTGCTGGGCGCACTGCTCGGCGCGGTCAAGGGGATTTTGTTCCTGCTGCTGATCTGTACCGTGCTGCAGGTGGTGGCCGGGTTTATGGAAGACTCCGCCTTCGCGGAGGCAGTTGCAGCTTCCCGGCTGGTACAGCTGTTGAATCTTACAAAGGCAATCGGCGCGGCAAACCCGGTCGTTCTGTGGTATAATTAATTGATTTTTGATTTCAGAAAAAAGATTAGAATTCAATCATTGTTAAAGGGGGAAATATTATGATCAAAGCTATGTTTAAGGGCAGCCTGACGATACCGAACGTGATTACAGCCGGCAGGATTGTGATCCTTCCGCTGTTTTTCTTGCTGTATTATACCGGCCACGGCTATTGGGCGTTCGCCACGCTGCTGATCTCGGGCCTGAGCGATACGCTGGACGGCACGATTGCGCGCTGGCTACACCAAGTCAGCGATTTGGGGAAACTCCTGGACCCGATTGCCGATAAGCTGACGCAAATGGCCGTCGCCGTCTTTATGTATTTGGAATTCAAGGGCTGTGAAAGTGAATCCATGCAAGTGTTTGCCTGGGTGTTTTGGATATTCTTCGTAAAAGAGGCGGTCATGATCGTGGGCGCCGCCCTGATGCTCGTCCTCCATATCCGGCCCGTCGCCGCGGAGATGTTAGGGAAAGTTGGCACGGTCGTGTTTTATGGCGTGATGCTGGTAATCATAGCTTTTGGGCCTGAAATCGGCGTAGTTCCGAAATCTTTCCCGGTTTTTACGGCACCGGAAATGATGATAATGGTTTTGGTGGTCCTCTGCGCCATCCTCTCCGTTCTCGCCTTCTTCAGTTATCTGCCGGGGGTCTATCATCAGGCGAAAGAACGCCTTCAAAAAGAAGAAAAATGAATGTCTGGAAAGGTATAGGACAGAACTGTACATGAAACAAATTATATGTACGCGCTGCAAAAAGCGTCCGGCGATGATTTTTGTCACCAAAGTGGACGGGAACAAATCCACGCAGGAAGGCCTGTGCATGAAGTGCGCGCTGGAACTCAACATCGGCCCCATCAAACAGATGATGAAAAATATGGGCATCTCCGAGGATGAGGTAGACGCCGTCAGCGAGCAGTTCGACAGCCTGTTTTCCGGCGTGGAGGGCTTCGGCTTTGAGCCGGGCGGCGCCGGGACGCTGCCCTTTTTGCAGATGGACAGCCTGATGGGGGAGAGCTCCGCCGGCAGCGCCGGAATGGACAACTCCGCCGGAGAAACCCCTGGCACGGACGCGAAAAGCCGGAAGCGGACGAAGCGGTCCAAGGAGAAGGAGGAAAAAAAGCGGAAATTTTTGAACCTCTACTGCACGGACCTCACGGCAAAGGCGCGCAACCACGAGGTGGACCGCATTGTTGGCCGGGAGGACGAGATTTACCGGACCGTTCAGATTTTGTGCCGGCGTTCCAAAAACAATCCCTGCCTGATTGGGGAGCCGGGCGTCGGCAAAACGGCCATCGCGGAGGGGCTTGCCCTGCGCATCGCGGGCGGCGACGTGCCCGCCAAGCTCGCGAACAAGGAGATTCACCTGCTGGATCTGACGGCCCTGGTGGCCGGCACCCAGTTCCGCGGCCAGTTTGAAAGCCGCGTCAAGGGACTGGTGGACGAAGTAAAAAACGAAGGCAATATTATTTTATTTATCGACGAGGTGCACAACCTGGTCGGCGCGGGGGACGCGGAAGGCTCCATGAACGCGGCGAATATTCTCAAACCCTCTCTCTCCCGGGGGGAAATTCAAATTATCGGCGCGACGACCTTCAACGAATACCGCAAATACATCGAAAGGGACGCCGCGTTGGAGCGGCGCCTGCAGCCCGTCAAGGTGGAGGAACCCTCCGTGGAGGAGACCTACAAGATGCTGACGGGCATCAAGGATTATTATGAAGACTATCATAAAGTGTCCATGAGCGACAGTTTGATCCGCAAAGCCGTAGTCCTGTCGGAACGCTATATCAACGACCGCTTTTTGCCCGATAAAGCCATTGACCTTCTGGACGAGGCCTGCACCTGCGCGAACCTGCGGAACAAGCACATCAGCGAAATGGAGCTGTGCCAGGAGCGGCTGGAGGACTTGGAGACACAGCTCGCCATCCTGGAGGAGGAGCAGAGCAGCGACTACGAGGAGATGGCCCGGCTGCGCTCCGAGATGATACAGGAACGGGAGTATCTGAAACAAGTGGAGGTTCTGGCGGCGGACAACCGCGTCACGGAGGACGACATCGCCAGGGTCATTCAGCTGTGGACAGGCATCCCGGCGCAGAAAATCATGGAGAGCGACCTGCGCCGCCTCGCGGATTTGGAGCGGAAGCTGAAGGAAAAACTGATCGGTCAGGACGAGGCCGTGGCCCTGGTGGCCGCGGCAATCCGGCGGGGCAGTGTGCAAATCAGCCCGCGCCGCAGGCCCGCCTCCCTTATCTTCGTCGGGCCCACGGGCGTGGGCAAGACGGAACTGGTCAAGCTGCTGGCCAACGAACTGTTTGACACGCCGGAGACCTTGATTCGCTTAGATATGTCCGAATTTATGGAGAAGCACTCCGTGTCCCGCATCATCGGCTCGCCGCCGGGTTATGTGGGTTACGACGAGGCGGGGCAACTGACGGAAAAGGTCCGCCGGAAGCCCTATTCGGTACTGTTGTTCGACGAAATCGAAAAGGCGCATCCGGACGTGATGAATATTCTGCTGCAAATCCTGGACGAGGGAAAAATTACGGACGCCCACGGCAGGACGGTCAACTTTGAGAACACAGTTCTCATCATGACCTCCAATGCTGGCAGCGACCGCAGAGAGGGCGCCTTGGGTTTCGCGAAAACCAAGGGAGAGGCCTCCAAAGAGAAGGCCCTGAAGTCCCTGAAAGACTTCCTGCGTCCGGAATTCATCGGCCGCGTGGACGAGGTGGTGCTGTTCAACGACCTGACGCCCGAAAATTATGAGCAAATTGCCGTCCTGATGCTGGAAGAACTGCTGGAGCCGCTGCTGGACAAGAATATTCATTTCAGTTGGAGCGAACAGGTGCCCGCCTTACTCGCGAAAACCTCGGCGGACGGCACAAGGGGCGCGCGGGATTTGCGCAACGCCATCCGGCGGCAGGTGGAGGATAAAATCGCCGCCTGCGTCGTGGAGCGCGCGGACGATCCGCCGTCTAGCGTCAGCCTGAGCGTGGAAGAGGATGCGGTTGTGCTGACCGTGGCATAATATTGTAGAGTGTGACGCCCCCGGCACGTCGTTTACCAGCGCATTCATTTGATAGTAACGGTGCGCCGAAGGCGACGCACCCTACAAACGCATATGAATTGGAGGTTCCTGCCTATGAAGAAACTGTTGTTGTGTATTGCCGTGCTGCTCATCCTACTGCTGCCGGGTTGTTCCCTGCTGCAAAGGGACAACGGCTCACCGCTGATAGACCCTTCGGCAACCTCCCCGATGCAAAACACCCGCAGCGACGGGGAAATGGAAGCGCTCCTGAAGCCACTGGTGGAGCGGAATCTGGTCTGTGTGGAGCAGCTGTTCTACGCCGCCGGCCTGCAGCCGGATTACGACAGGCCCGTTGCGGGCGCGGGAAACGCCTGTGAGGTGGACTCCGCGGAGTTCCCGGACTACGAAGCGCTGCAGGATTTTCTGGAATCCACTTATATCTCCTCCGTTGTGGAGGATCTGCTGGCGAGCAAGCCGGCGGATGAGGACTATCCGCTCTATTTCGAGTCCGGAGGAAAACTCTGTGTCAATGAAAGATTGATCATGAACGAAACGCAGCGCTTCAACTGGGAGAATTATCATATCCAGATTGCGGACAGCAGTGCGCAAGTCTGCCGGTTTGAGGTGGCGCTGTCCAAGCTGGAAGACGGCAGGCTCGTGCCGGTCGCCATAAAGATGAATGCCGTGAAGGAGGCCGACGCCTGGCGCCTGGACGGCCTGTATACCGGAGACGAATGATTATGCAGGGGTGGGCCTCGTGTCCACCTGAGCGGTCCGTCTGTAAAAAGTGATCCGTAATTATATTGTGAATAGGTTTAGAAAGGATGAATATGTTATGATGCCGATTATTCCAAAACCAAATCAGTGCCAGCTCAAGGACGGTTTTTATGAGATACCGGAGGCCGGCTGGGAAAGTCTTGTGAAAAAAGAGATTGACCCCTCTCTGGGCAATCAAGAGGCCTACCGGCTCTTCATCAAGCCGGAGGGCATCCGGCTGTGCGCGGCGACGGAGCAGGGGCTGTTCTACGGGGAAAAGACCCTGCAGCAGCTGGGACATGCCCACGGAAACAAGCTGCCCTGTTACTGCATCTGCGACGAACCGGCCTACCCCTACCGCGGGTTCATGATTGACTGCGCGCGGCACTTCTTCTCCGTCGCCGATTTGAAGACGATGATTGAGGCGGCCTCCCGCTTCAAGTACAATGTCTTCCACTGGCATTTGACGGAGGACCAGGGCTGGCGGGTGGAGGTGGAGAGCTACCACAAGCTGGTGACGGTGGGCTCCACGCGACCCTGCTCCCACTTCGGAAAAATTCTGGAGCCCGAGCCCCATTCCGGCTACTATACCAAGGATGAAATCCGGGACATCGTCGCCTACTGCAAGGAGCGCTTCATCGACGTGGTGCCGGAGTTCGAGATTCCCGGCCACGCCTCCGCCATTCTCGCTTCCTACCCCGAGTTCTCCTGCACGGGCGAACCGGTGGAGATCAAGTTAGGCGCCGGTATCTTCAAGGATATTCTCTGCGCGGGGAAAGAGGAGGTCTACACCTTCATTGAGCGCATTCTGGACGAATTCGTGGAGCTCTTCCCCTATGAGCGCATCCATCTGGGCGGGGACGAGGCGCCGAAGGCCCACTGGAACGCCTGCCCGGACTGCCAGCGGAAAATCGAGGAGGAGGGCCTCGCCAACGCCAACGCCCTGCAGACCTATATGACGAACCGCGTGGCGGCCTACTTAAAAACAAAAGGAAAAATCGTAACGGTCTGGAACGACTCCATCAAGGGCGGCAACCTCAGTACGGAAATTACCGTGCAGCAGTGGGTCGGGGAACCGGAGGACAGCGTGGCCCACGCCAATGCCGGCGGCAAGATCATCATGTCGGAATTTTTCTACTATTATCTGGACTACCCCTACGGCCAGACTCCGCTGCGCAAGACCTACGAGCGCGACCCCATGCCACCGGGGCTGGAGGATGAAGCCCGGGCGAATGTCCTCGGCGTGGAGGCCGAAATCTGGACGGAATACATCTCCGACCTGGACCGGATGGCCTACATGGCCTGGCCGCGCATGGCCGCCATTGCGGAGGCCGGCTGGACGAAGCAGGAGCTGAAGCACAGCGCCGGCTTTGAGCGGCGGATGACGCAGCTGACGGGCCTGCTGACGGAATTGGGACTGAAAATCGCGCCGGAAGAAATGTGGAACATCAAGGGCCTGAAAAAGGTGATCGATTTCCGGAAGTTCTGGAATAAAACGATTACCTGGGAGGGCGCCAAATCGGCAGTTTCGACATATTTTGAAAATAAAAAAGAATGAAAAATATTGATGTTAGTATGAGGAGGTGACGCTTATTTCGCTGAATTTATAGTTTGAGCGAAAGGAGGTGGTTAAAGTGCTGGATCTCGATTTACTTTTTGCCTTTTTTGTAATGATTCCTTTCCTGCCTGTTTTGATTCCTTTTTGGCTCGTTAATTGGATTTTAAGCTTTTGGGGAATAGGCGTATTCGCCTGAAAGCCGCCCCGAAGGGCGGGTGGCTATTGGATTCTATTTTCTGTTTTGCACAAAAGGCCGATGCTTCTTATCGGCCTTTTCTCTTTTTTGCGTGCTGTTTTTATATGTGAAAAAGTGATATAATAATCTAATCATTTTGTGGATACCGCAAGATGATGAAATCGAGGCGAGAGGGGAGGCGGTATCAGTGGAGCAAATTCGTGTAATCTGCGGGCACTACGGCACGGGAAAGACGAATTTTGCCCTCAACATTGCCCTGGACGCGGCAAAAGAAGGGCAAAAGGTCACGCTGGTGGATCTGGATATCGTCAATCCCTACTTCCGCTCCAGCGGCTACGCGGAACTGCTGCGGGCGCAGGGGGTAAATGTCATCAGCCCGAATATGGCCGGAACCACCCTGGATGCCCCCGGTTTGAGCGCCGGCATCTTCTCGGTGTTCGACCAGGTGCGGGGTACCGCCATTCTGGATGTGGGCGGCGATGACGCGGGCGCCACGGCGCTGGGACGTTTCTCCGCGCGGCTGCGGGAAAACGGCTACGAGATGCTCTATGTCGTCAACGCCTACCGAGCTATGGTGGGCACCCCGGAACGGGCGGTGGAGCTGCTGCGGGAAATTGAGGCGGCAAGCCGGCTCGAGGCCGCGGGAATTGTGAACAACTCCCATCTGGCGCGGCAGACCACAGCCCAAGTGGTACCGGATTCCATCGAATACGCCCAGCGGACTGCCGCATTGGCGGGCTTGCCCCTGGTGGCCCACACCGTGCCGCGGGATTTGGCGGCACAACTGGATCAAACAGTCGAAAAAATATATCCGATAGATATTATTGTAAAACTGCCGTGGAATTAAAAGTGTAGGGACGGACGACCCTGTTCGCCCGAGATCCGGATAAATTTTGGGCGGACAGGGTTGTCTGCCCCTACAAGAGGAGAATCATTATGCCAAAAGGAAAAGCAACCATTGACGAAAACGCCTGCAAGGGCTGCGGACTCTGTGCGGAGGCCTGCCCGAAAAAAATCATCGCGCTGTCCAAGAGCCAGCTCAACCAAAACGGCTACCATCCGGCGGAAGTTATTGATCCGGAGCTCTGCATCGGCTGCGCGTTCTGCGCGACAATGTGTCCGGATTGCGCGATTTTAGTGGAAAAGGATTAGAGAGTGAGGGAATATATTATGGCAGAAAAAGTATTGATGAAGGGGAATGAGGCGGTCGCCGAGGCGGCAATCCGCTCCGGCTGCCGCCACTTCTTCGGATACCCCATCACGCCGCAGACGGAGGTCGCGGCCTATATGTCCAGACGTATGCCGAAACTCGGCGGCACCTTTTTACAGGCAGAGAGTGAAATCGCCGCCGTCAACATGGTGCTGGGGGCCTCCGCGGCCGGCCTGCGGGCGATGACCTCTTCCTCCTCGCCGGGCATCAGCCTGAAAACGGAGGGAATTTCCTACATGGCCGGTTCGGACCTCCCGGGGCTGATTGTCAACGTCCAGCGCGGCGGCCCGGGCTTGGGCAGCATTCAGCCCTCCCAGTCGGACTACTGGCAGGCGACAAAGGCGCCCGGCCACGGGGACCTGCATATCCTGGTGTTCGCACCGAACTCCGTGCAGGAAATGGTCGACCTGGTGGCCAAGGCTTTTCACATGGCGGATCAGTACCGGATGCCCGCGATGCTTCTGGCGGACGGGACCATCGGCCAGATGATGGAGCCGGTGACCTTGCCGGAGGACCTCTCCGCCCAATTGCCGGAGAAACCCTGGGCGGCGTCCGGCCACGGAGGCGGGCGGAAAAACAACATCATCAACTCTTTGTATTTGCAGCCCGCGGAACTGGAGAAGGTGCTGCAGACGCGCTTCGAGCGCTATCAACATATCGAGGAAACCGAAGCGCTGCATGAACTGTTTCAAACGGAGGACGCGGACTACATTGTGACAGCCTACGGCTCCATGGCGAGAATCGCGAAGGCGGCGGTACGCAAGGCGCGGGAGCAGGGGCTCAAGGTCGGTCTGCTCCGGCCCATCACCCTCTGGCCGTTCCCGAAACAGGCGTTTCTGCAAACGGCGGAGCGCGCGAAGGCCTTCCTCTGCGTGGAGATGAGCATGGGGCAAATGGTGGAGGATGTCCGCCTCGCGGTGGAGTGCAGGCGCCCGGTATCGTTTTTCGGCCGCACGGGCGGCATCATTCCGACGCCGGAAGAAGTGTTGGAAGCAATAAAAAGCATGATAGGAGGGGCATAGACATGGCGGTTGTATTTCAAAAACCGAAGGCGCTGGCGGATGTGACACGAAAGTATTGCCCCGGCTGTCCGCACGGCATCATTCACCGCCTGGTGGCGGAGTGCATCGATGAGCTCGGCGTAGAGGGCAGCACGGTGGGCATTGCCCCCGTGGGTTGTGCGGTGCGGGCCTACGACTATTTCAACTGCGATATGATTCAGGCGCCCCACGGCCGCGCGCCCGCCGTCGCGACGGGAAACAAGCGCGCCAGGCCGGAAAACCTAGTGTTCACCTATCAGGGGGACGGGGACCTGGCGGCCATCGGCACGGCGGAAATGGTCCACGCCGCGGCCCGGGGAGAAAATATTACGGTCATCTTCGTCAACAATGCCATCTACGGCATGACGGGCGGCCAGATGGCGCCGACCTCCCTGCCGAACCAGATAACCCAGACTTCCCCCTACGGCCGGGACGTCTCCACGGCAGGTTACCCGATCCGGGTCTGCGAGCTGTTGAAGGAGCTGGACGGAACCGTCTACGCGGAACGCGTCGCCACCGACAGCGTAAAGCATGTGAATCAGGCGAAAAAGGCGATCAAAAAGGCATTCACTTTGCAGTTGGCAAAGAAAGGCTTTACGATTGTGGAACTCCTGTCCATCTGCCCGACAAACTGGGGGCTGGATCCGCTGGAGGCCATGCAGTGGATGCGGGACAACATGATGCCCTATTACCCGCTGGGCGTATATAAAGACAGCGCGGCAGAGGAGGGGGGCGCGGCAACATGAAGGATATGAACGCGATTTTTGCCGGATTTGGCGGCCAGGGCATCCTGTTTATGGGCAAGGCCGTCGCCTATGCCGGGCTGCTCCAGGGAAAAGAAGTGACCTGGATGCCTTCCTACGGGCCGGAAATGCGCGGCGGGACGGCGAACTGCACGGTGCGGCTCTCCGACGAGCCCATTGACTCCCCGATTATTCAGACGCCCAACACCCTGGTGGTGATGAATCTACCCTCCTACGAGCAGTTCATCGGCAGGCTCAGCCTAGGCGGCATTGTGGTTGTGGACAGTTTTCTGGTCGGCAAACAGGTGGAGCGGACGGATGTGGAGGCCCACTATCTGCCCGCGACCAAGCTTGCGGTCGAACAGGGTCTGGACAGTCTCGCGAACCTTATCCTGATGGGTAAGCTGATGGCGCTCACGGAATTCTGCACGCTGGATATTATGAAAAAGACCATTGAGGCCATTGTGCCGGCCCCAAAATCCTATCTGGTGGAGAAGAACATAGAGGCGGTTTTGCTGGGGATGAATTATCAGTAAGGAAAAGGGGACGCGGTTCCCTGCGTCCCCTCGAAAAAATCGAATTGGTATTTTGGGGCGCAGAGGACTGCGCCCCCTACTTTTATGCGCCCAACACACATCTTTTTATCCAATGCCCATCTTCTTGAAGAAGACCTCACTGCTTTTCCCGGGGAAACGGTTGTAGCGCTTGAGGCGGAACAGCCAGTCGGTGTCCTCCAGGTCGATGTAATTTATTTTTTCCTCGCAGATAAACGCGGCCTGGAAACCGAGTTCCTCCAGAATCGCGATGCATTCCGGCGACCAGGCGCCAAAGGGGTAGGCCAGGGCGGTTGGGGTATAGCTGGTTTCTTTATATGTCTGATCCTGCATCTTCTGCAAATCCCGCATCAAAAATTCCCGGTAGGCCTCCAGGGATTCTCCCTTCTTTTTGCTGGCGCCCTTGCGGCCCCTGTCATTCGTGTGCAGGTCGTAGGTGTGGCTCTGAAGTTCCGCGTAACCGCTGTCCGCCATCTCCTTGGCCTGGGCCCAGGTGAGGTGGGAATAGGCCAGATTGTGATCCTCTGTCTCGCTGAACAAATCCGTCGCGGAACCGATGACCGCCAGCACAATACGCATATCATATTGCTGCAGCAGGGGATAGGCATAGGTATAGATGCTCTCGAAGGAGTCGTCCACCGTGATGATGACCGGATTTTCCGGCAGCTCCGCGCCGGCGTAGACATGGGCCAGCAACTGCGCCACGGTGATGGAGCTGTAGCCCTTCTCTTTCAAATAGGCCAAATCCTGCTCGAACTGTGCGACCGGCAGTACGTAGCTGCCAACCTTCTTCGGGTCCTTGGTTAGGTGGTGGTACATGACGATGGGCAGAGGAGTGGCGGCCGGGTCCTGGACACTGCCGCTGACCGTGATTGCCTTGGTGACGACGCCGAGGCCGACAGTGACGCAGAGGAGGGTGAACAGGGCTAAGAAGATTTGCCAGCGCCGGATGCGGATGATCATATTACCACTCTTTTCAATGAGATTCATAGATATATTTATGAATCCTGGGGAGAGATATGACTTGGTTTATTGAGGGGTACCAAGATACAACACGATTATGCCCGGACACCACTCAGCGGTCGGTGTCCGGGCAAAGGTTGTTTTTCAGAATAGGTTTTCGTCTTTCATGCTGATAGGCTGTGTTGCCCTGTGCGCCCCTCAGACCGAAGACAAAGTCCACCGCTCTGGTGGATTTTGTTGTATTTTGGGATAAAATATGGTATAATAACAAGTGAGAAAGAGAGTGTGAACATAAGGGGTTGGGTGCATGT
>Ga0123353_10006103_pt1 | contig 15984 bp, 12 predicted proteins | sample TergutLab28metaG_3_FD_92763 | JGI IMG/M metagenome (GOLD analysis project Ga0123353, IMG submission 92763) | Labiotermes labralis P3 segment gut microbial communities from Petit-Saut dam, French Guiana - Lab288 P3 | ecosystem: Host-associated > Arthropoda: Insects > Digestive system > Gut ... | reverse complement strand
GCGCGCGACGTGAACGGGGTCGTCGAGCTGGCGGAGCGTCACCTGGCGACGAGCAGCGACAGGATCGCGGCGCGCCTGCGCCGGGCGGCCGCCGCCGAGTAGCCTCCCCCGCGGCCGCCGCCCGACCCGACCGGCAACCGCCGGTTGGTATACCGAAAATCGCAGCCGGTCCGCGGGATCGCACGACCCCGCGGACCGGCCGGCCGCCGGCCACCGCGGCCGGGACAGGTCGGGCTCCGGTCAGGCGCCGGTCAGGCGCCGACGTACTCCACGCCGCCGGCCACGTCGGCCCGGATCTCGGTGCCGACCCGCCGGGCCAGCAGGTCCTCCAGCCGCTCCAGCGGACCGATGAGGGCGCGGCCGCCGGCCTCGGCGACCCGCACGGCCGCGTCCACCTTCGGCTGCATCGAGCCCTCGGCGAAGGCGAGGCGGGCCAGGCCCTCGGGGGACGCGGTGAGGATGTCGCGCTGCTCGGGCGTGCCCCAGTTCTCGCTGACGAAGTCGCCGTCGATAAGCATGATCAGCATGTCCGCGCCGAGGTCGGCGGCGAGCGCCGCGCTAGCCAGGACCTTGTCGACGACGGCCTGCATGCCGATCTGGCGGCCCTTGGAGTCGGTGCGCACCGGGACCCCGCCGCCGCCCACGCACACCACCAGCGTGCCGCCGTCCAGCAGGCGGCTGACCAGCGGCGCCTGCATGATGCGCAGCGGGTTCGGGGACGGGACCACGCGCCGGAACGCCCCGCCGTCGCGGGCTATCGTCCACCGGTACTCGGCGGCGGCCTCGGCCGCGTCCTGGGCCGAGTACTGCGGGCCGATCAGCTTGGTCGGGCGCTCGAAGGCGGGGTCGGACTCGTCGACCTCGGTGGTGGTGACCACCGCCGCCACCTCGCGCTCGCCCACCAGCGCGTTGGACAGCTCCTGCTGGATGACGTACCCGATCATGCCCTGCGTCTCGGCGCCGAGGATGTCCAGCGGGTAGGCGGCCACGTCCTGGTAGGCGAGGTTCTGCAGCGCCAGCAGGCCGACCTGCGGGCCGTTTCCGTGGGTGATGACGACCTCGTGCTCGCGGGCCAGCCCGGCCAGCGCCTGGCAGGCACCGCGCACGTTGGCGCGCAGGTGCTCGGCCGTCATCGGCTCCCCGCGCCGGGCCAGTGCGTTCCCTCCGAGGGCGACGACGATGCGCATGTGATGTCCCTTGCCTTACCTGTGGTGGCGTATCGGAGGCCAAATGGTATACCAATAAGTGTCGCGAGTCCGTCCAGGACTCGTCCAGAGAGCCGGGCCGCGGCCGAGCGCCCGTCCGGCAGCCGGGGAAGGAGGTACGGCCATGAGCCGCTGCGCACCCGTCGCGCTGCGCGTCGCGTCGGGCGACGACCGCCTCCTGCGCGCCCTGGACGCCAGCACCGGCCGGGGCCGGGTGCACTCCGTCTTCACCCGCGTCGTCAACGTCCTCGCCCCCGGCGGCACCCTGATCGCGCTGGCCGCGCGCGACGCCGGGCACGCGCCCCGCACCCTGACCGCCGACGTCACGGACTGGGCGGGACGCGGGCTGCGCTCCGGCCAGGCGGCGGTGTTCGCGCCCGGCAGCATCACCCTCGCCGTCCCCGGCCGGCCGGTGCGGCTGGCCACCGCCGGCGCGCAGCGCTGGTCGGCCACCGCACCGCCGGTCGCCGGCCTCGCCCCCGGCGCCTGCGCCGCGGCCGCGGACCTCCTGGACCGGCTGAACCGGGACCACGGCGTGCCCGGCGGGATGCTCGGCGCCGCGCCGCAGGCCGGGCCGATGGACGCCGCGATCGTGCGCGCCCTGCACCACGGCCGCGCGCTGCTCCTCGACGCGCTCCGCACCGGCGACACCGCCCTGATGCGGCAGGGCGTCCTCGCCCTGCTGGGCCTCGGGCCCGGACTCACCCCGGCGGGCGACGACTTCCTGACCGGACTGACGCTGGTCGCCGCGCTGCCCGGCAGCGCGCAGGCCGCCCTGGTCCCGGTCCTGCGCGAGGTGCTGTCCGCCCACCCGGAACGCACCACGGACCTGTCCCTGGCGACGCTGCGGGAAGCGGCCGACGCCCGGGCACGGGCCGAACTCCTCGACGTCCTGGGGCTGGTGGCGCACGCCGCGGCACCCCGGGAGCTGCACACCGCCGTCCGCGCGGTCCTGGCCATCGGCCACACCTCGGGCAGCGACATCCTGTCCGGCCTGGCGGCCGGACTCCGCCTGGAAGAAGAACTGCGAGGTCCGCTGTGAGCACCACAGCAGTGGTACGGAAGAACACGTACTTCGACTCCGTGTCCCTGATGTCCGTCTCGACCAGGGCCAACGGCCTGGACGGGGTGGAACAGGCGTTCACCGCCATGGGCACCGAGATGAACAAGAGCGTCCTGGAGAACCTGGGCCTGCTCACCGAGGAGTTGCGGGACGCCGGCAACGGCGACCTGATGATCGTCCTCGTCACCGCCGACGGCACGGACACCGACGGCCTGCTGGCGCAGGTCGAGGAGCTGCTGCACCGCAAGGCGCCGGCCTCCGCCGAGGCGGGTGCGGTCACCTACCGGACGATCACCGCCGCGGCCGAGGGCGTCGAGGGAGCCAACCTCGCGGTCATCGCCGTCAACGGCGCCTACGCGGCCCGCGAGGCCCGCAAGGCGCTCACGGGCGGCCTGCACGTGATGCTGTTCAGCGACAACGTTCCCGTCGAGGACGAGGTGGCCCTCAAGCAACTCGCCCACGAAAAGGGCCTGTTCATGATGGGCCCGGACTGCGGCACGGCCATCGTCAACAACGTCGCCCTGTGCTTCGGGAACAAGGTCCGCCCCGGCACCGTCGGGATCGTCGCCGCCTCCGGCACCGGCTCCCAGGAGGTCAGCGTCCGCGTCCACGCCCTCGGCGGCGGCGTCTCGCAGCTGATCGGCACCGGCGGCCGCGACCTGAGCGAGGCGGTCGGCGGCATCATGATGATCGACGGCATCCGCGCGCTCGCCGCCGACGCCGCCACCGACGTGATCGTCCTGGTCTCCAAGCCGCCCGCCCCGTCGGTGGAGGCCAGGGTCCTCGCCGAGGTCGCCGCCGCCGGCAAGCCCGTCGTCGTCTACTTCATCGGCGGCTCGCAGGAAGCGGTCACCGCCGCCGGCGGCCACTTCGCCGCGAGCAGCCTGGACGCCGCCCGCCAGGCCGTGCGGCTGGCCGGCATCGAGCAGCCGGCGACCGAGGAGTTCGACGCGGCGGCCGCGGCCGCCGCCGTGGCCGCCCGCCTCTCTCCCGGCCAGACCTCCGTACGCGGCCTGTTCTGCGGCGGGACCCTCTGCGACGAGACGATGTACGCCGTCCGCGACGCCGGGACCGAGGTCTGGAGCAACATCCACAAGGACCCCGCGCACCGCCTCACCGCCGCCGCCCCCAGCACCGGCCACACCTTCCTCGACTTCGGCGACGACGACTTCACCAACGGCCGCCCGCACCCGATGATCGACCCCGCCCTGCGGCTGGAACGCCTCGTTCAGGAGGCCGGGGACCCCGAGGTCGCCGCCATCGTCATGGACTTCGTGCTCGGCTTCGGCGCCCACGAGGACCCCGTCGGCGTCACGCTCCCCGCCATCGGCGAAGCCCGGCGGATCGCCGAGGAGGCCGGCCGCCACCTGGAGATCATCGGCTACGTCCTCGGCACCGACCTCGACACGCCCTCGCTGGCCGCCCAGACCGGCGCCCTGCGCGCCGCCGGCGTCACCGTCACCCGCAGCAGCACCGAGACGGGCGCCTTCGCCCGCGAGATCGCACGAAAGGCCCAGCAGGCATGAGCACGCCCCAGACCCCCTCCGCCGCCGCGCTGTTCGCCGCCGACCTCAGCGTCGTCAACGTCGGTCTCGCCATGTTCGACCGGGACATCGCCGCCCAGGGCGCCGCCGTCACCACCCTGGACTGGACCCCGCCCGGCGGCGGCAGCCCCGACGCCGTCCGCGCCCTGGACGCCCTCGACGCGCCGGACACCGCCGCCCGGATCGACGCCGCCAACGCCGAGGCCGTCGAGCGGATCACCGCCGCCCGGCCCATGCTGGTCGGCTACGGCCGCGCCCTCGATGTCGTCCCCGGCATGACGCCGACCACCATCCTCCACTCCGGGCCGCCCATCACCTGGGACCGGATGGCGGGCGCCATGAAGGGCGCCGTCACCGGCGCCCTCGTCTTCGAGGGCCTGGCCGGGGACCTCGAACAGGCCGCGGAACTCGCCGCCTCCGGCGCGATCACCTTCGCGCCCTGCCACGAGCACGACTGCGTCGGCTCGATGGCCGGCGTCACCTCCGCCTCGATGTACATGCACATCGTCCGGAACGAGACCCACGGCAACACCGCCTACACCAACCTGTCCGAGCAGATGGCCAAGATCCTGCGGATGGGCGCCAACGACCGGAGCGTCATCGACCGGCTGAACTGGATGCGCGACGTCCTGGGCCCGATGCTCAAGGAGGCGCTGGAGATCGGCGGCCCCGTCGACCTGCGCCTGATGCTCTCGCAGGCCGTCCACATGGGCGACGAGTGCCACAACCGCAACAACGCCGGCACCCTCCTGCTCGCCCAGGCACTCAGCCCCTCCCTGCTCCAGACGTCCTTCACCACCGCCCAGAAGAAGGACGTCTTCGACTTCATCGCCAGCTCCGACTACTTCTCCGGGCCCACCTGGATGGCGATGGCGAAGGCGGCACTCGACGCCGCGCACGGCATCGAGAACTCCACCATCGTCACCACCATGGCGCGCAACGGCGTGGACTTCGGCATCCGCGTCAGCGGGCTGCCCGGCCGCTGGTTCACCGGTCCCGCGCAGAAGGTCGTCGGCCCGATGTTCGCCGGCTACAAGCCCGAGGACTCCGGCCTCGACATCGGCGACAGCGCCATCACCGAGACCTACGGCTTCGGCGGCTTCGCGATGTCCGCCGCCCCCGCGATCGTCGCCCTCGTCGGCGGCACCGTGCAGGAAGCCCTCGGCTACACCCGCGACATGGTCGAGATCACCACCGCGCAGAACCCCAACGTCACCATCCCCGCCCTCGACTTCCAGGGCCTGCCCACCGGCATCGACGTCCGCAAGGTCCTCGACACCGGCATCCTGCCCGTCATCAACACGGCCATCGCCCACAAGGAAGCCGGCATCGGCATGATCGGCGCGGGCATCACGCACCCGCCCGTCGAGGCCTTCATCCAGGCGGCCGGCGCGCTCGCCGACGCCCTCACCTGACGCGCGAGCGCCCGACCGAAAGCCCACACCCACATGAACACCCACCAGACGACCGCGGACCAGGACGTCGCCGCGGCCAGGGAACCCGACGCCGAGTACGAGCACAGCCCCGTCCCGGCCGGCAGCCGCAAGTCGCTGTGGACCGTCTCCGCGGTCTGGTTCGGCTTCCCGATGATCCTCACCAACGCGGTGCCCGGCGGCGTGGTCGTCGCGATGCTGGGCTTCTGGCGCGGGCTCGCCGCCATCGCGGCGGCCAACCTCGTCATGCTCCTGTACGTCGGCATCCTCAGCCACCGCGCCGGCTCCACCGGCGAGAGCTTCTCGCTCCAGGCCACCCGCACCTTCGGACGCGTCGGCTACATCGTGGCCTCCGCGTTCCTGGCCACCGTCGTGGTCGGCTGGTTCGCCTTCAACACCGGTGCCACCGGCGCCACGCTCCACCAGGCGTTCGGCTGGCACGAGCGGCTCGTCGCGGTGCTCGCCGGGCTCGGCTTCATAGCCCTGACCTACCTCGGCATCAGGGCACTGTCCTGGCTCGGCGCCGTGGCCGCGCCGCTGTTCCTGGTCGCGGGCGGCATCGCCCTGGTGATCGTCGGGCGCCACCAGGGACTCGGCGCCGTCACCTCGTACCACGGGGTCGGCGGCAACGCGACCCTCACCTTCGGCGCGGCCGTGTCCATGATGATGGCCACCTTCGCCGACTCCGGCACCATGACCGCCGACTTCACCCGCTGGTCCAAGAACGGCCGCCAGGCCGTCCTCGCCACCATCAGCGCCTTCCCGGTGGCCAGCGTCGTCGCCCAGGTCACCGGCGGACTCGTCGTCGCGGCCGGCGCGGTCGCCGCGCCCGCCACCGCCGGCGGCGACTTCCTGCCCATCCTCACCGGGCAGCACACCGGCGTGCTCAACGTCCTGGCCGCCGTGTTCGTCTTCGTCAACCTCGGCTCCGTGTGCAGCCACTGCCTCTACAACGGCGCGCTCGGCTGGTCCCACCTGACCGGGCGCAGCATGCGGACCATGACCGTCGCCCTCGGCCTGCTCGGCACCGTCGCGGCCCTCGCCGGCGTGTGGAACCACTTCCTGGACTGGCTGGTCATCCTCAGCGTCTTCGTGCCCCCGCTCGGCGGCGTGCTCATCGCCGACCAGTTCGCCGCCCGCGGCGGCCGCGGCGCGATGGACAGCCGCCGCACCACCGCCGTCCGCCCCACCGCCTTCGGCGCCTGGGCGATCGGCGCGGGAGCCGCGGCGATCGCCCACTGGTACGCGCCCCAGCTGTCCGACGCGGTCACCGGCCTGGTCGTCGCGTTCGCCGCCTACGCGATCCTCGAACGGGCCGTGCCCGCGTCGATCGCCGTCGGCACGGGCACGGCGGGCGGCCCCGCCGCGGGCTGAGCCGGTACCGGCAGAAGCGGCCCCGGCCGGTCAACGCGACGTGCGGCACGTCGCGTTGACCGGCCGGGGCCCGTTTGTGACAGAGCTATGGCAATAGCCGTGACCCGCGTCACAGTGCACGGGGAGCCGGAATGATCGACTGGCCGCATGCGCCGGAACCTGCTCGCCCTGACCACCGCCACGGCCGCGTTCGGCACCCTGCTGCTCGCGGCATGCGGAACCCAGCAGGCCGCCACCCGGCCGCTCGGCACCCCGCCGGCCGACTCCGGCTCGCCCTCCTGCACCACATCCGACGGTCCGACGACCCCGTCCCAACTCCCCTCCCCCGGCGCGGAGACGGAGGAGACGGACGGGGTCCGGCTCGTCGGCGCCCCCGGCTGCCAGGAGTTCGAGGTCACCAACACCACCGGCAGTACGGCCACGTTCACGATCACCTACCAGCTGATGTCTAACTCCGGGGCCGCCCTGAGCAGTTCACGGCAGACCGTGGACTCCCTGCGGCCGGGCGTCACCGTCCGCAGGGCGGTCGAAGCCGGCGGGGCGCCCGCGGGCACGAGCAGCACGACGCACGTACAGATCATCCACGTCAGGAGCGTGCCCACCGCGGAGGCGCCGGCCTCGTCCGGCCCCTGCCCGCGGTCCGGCGTCCACCTGTACGCCGACGACGGCGACGCCGCCATGGGCCTGCGCGTCGTCGGACTGCATCTGCGCAACTGCGGAACCCGCCCCTACACCCTCGACGGCTACCCGCAGGTGCGGCTGTTCGACGCCGGGCACCGGGCGATCGGCACGGTGCGGATCCTGCACGGCGGCGACGCCGTGGCCGCCGGCACCGGAGCGGACGGCGCGCCGAAGCCGCTGGTGCTGAAGCCCGGCGAAGGCGCCCAGGCCGGGCTGGTCTGGCGGAACACCACCGGCCAGGGCAGCGACCCCGTGAACGCGCCGTACGTGCGGGTGGTGGCGAAGCCCGGCGCGGCGCCCGTGGTGGTCACGCCCGAACTGGACCTGGGCACCACGGGCAGGCTCGCCGTCGGCCCCTGGAAGGCCGACGGCACCTCGTAGGCGGCCGCGCGTCCCGGCGGTCGGGGCGGCGCGGCCCCGACGCGGACCGGGGGCCCGCGCACCGGTCGTTCCCCGTGGCCGTCCGGGCCCGCCATGTCCGGCAGGTGGGCGGCGATTGACCGGGGCGGAGGCGCCTGTTCCAATGGCGGGATGCGTTCCGAGACGACGTTCCTGGTGATCAGGGCCCACATCGACTTCGGTCGGGTGTGGTCCGCCGCGTGTCGCTGACCGCGCGCCCCCGTCACCGCGATCCGTCCGCAACGTCCCGGAGCCCGTCATGCCCGACCCCACCCCTGGTGCGCCCGCCCGCGTCGACCCGCGCGGACCGCGCTTCGCCGCCGTGCTCACCACGCTTGTCCTGCTCGTCGTCCTGATCACCGGCAGCGGCGTGCTGCTCGCGGCGCAGGCCGTCGTCTTCGCCCTCGGCGCGGCGCTCGGACTGCGCTGGTCCCCCTACGGCTGGCTCTACCGGCGGCTGGTACGTCCGCGCCTGGGACCGCCGCGGGAACTCGAGGACGAGCGGCCGCCGCGGTTCGCGCAGACGGTCGGCCTGGTGTTCGCGGTCGTCGGGGCGACCGGCTATCTGGCGGGAGCCGCCTGGCTGGGCATCGCCGCGACGGCCGCGGCGCTCGCGGCGGCGTTCCTCAACGCGGCCTTCGACTACTGCCTGGGCTGCGAGGTCTACCTGCTCGCGGTCCGCGGCCGCGCCCGGCTGGGCCACGGGTGAGGCGGCCGTGAGCGATCCGACCGGATTGATCGTGGCCGCCGTCGTCCTGGTGCTCGCGACCGCCTTCGGGCTGGTGCGCGCCCGGCGCGACGGCAGGCTCCGCCGCGGCGGCCGGGGCGACGCCCTGCGGCTGTCCTCCGGCGACCTGGGCGAGGCCCTCGGCGAGCGGGCGACGCTGGTGCAGTTCTCGACGGCCATGTGCGCGACCTGCCCCGGCACCCGCCGCCTGCTGGCCGGCGTGGCCGCCGGGGCCCCGGGCGTGCGCCACGTCGAGATCGACGCCGAGACCCGGCTCGACCTGGTCCGCCGCGTCGAGGTGATGCGCACCCCGACCGTCCTCGTGCTGGACCGCGCCGGCCGCCTGGTCCGCCGCGCCTCCGGCCCCCCGACCCGCGCCGACATCCTCGCCGCCCTGGACCTCGCGACAGCGGACTGACCGCCGCACCCGCCGGCGGGCATCGGGGCCCCCTGCGGTGGTCGGAACGTGCGTCGGGTCCGTTGGTGCGAGGCGTCGGCCGGTCAGGAGACCGTCGCCGGGGTGTCCCGCAGCGTGACGGTGGCGTGGCTCTCCTGGAAGCTCTGGTCCGAGACGAGGGTGAGCCGGGCCGTGGCCTGGAACTCGGGGAGCGTGGTGGAGCCGCAGGAGACCATCGTGGTCTTGAGCTTGGCGACGGTCAGGGCCAGGCCCTCGTCCAGATCGCCCGCGTAGGGGACGTAGCCGTCCACGCCCTCCTCGAAGAGCAGACCCTGGCCTCCCTGGCCGTAGCGCTGCCAGTTGCGGGCCCGGTTCGACCCCTCGCCCCAGTACTCCTTCACGAAGCCCTCGCGGGTGGGCAGCTTCGCTCCGGCCGCCTGGTCGAAGCGGGCGAAGTAGCGGCCCATCATGACGAAGTCGGCTCCCATCGCCAGCGCGAGGGCGACGTGGTAGTCGTGCACCAGCCCGCCGTCGGAGCAGATCGGCACGTACGCGCCGGTGCGTTCGCGGAAGGCGTCCCGGGCCCCGGCGACGTCCAGCACGGCGCTGGCCTGGCCGCGGCCGATGCCCTTCTGGTCCCGGGTGATGCAGATGGAGCCGCCGCCGACGCCGACCTTGACGAAGTCCGCACCGGCCTCGGCGAGGAAGGTGAACGCCTCGCCGTCGACCACGTTGCCGCCGCCGACCGGGATCTGCGGGTGGTGCTTCTTCACCCAGGCCAGGGCCTGCGCCTGCCAGTCGCTGTAGCCGTCGGACGAGTCGAAGCACAGCACGTCCGCGCCGGCCTCCAGCAGCGCCGGGACCCGCTCCTGGTAGTCGTGGGTGTTGATTCCCGCGCCCACCCGCAACCGCTTGGCGCCGTCGACGAGCTGGTGCGGGAAACGCTTGTTGTCGGCGTAGTCGGACCGGAACACCAGATGCTGGAGGCGGCCCTCGGCGTCCAGCACCGGGAGGCAGTCCAGGCGTTCGTCCCACAGTCGCGCGTTGGCCTCGGACAGCGTGATGTCGGCCCCGGCGTGGGCCAGTTCGGCGACCGGGGTCATCCGCCCGCTGACCGGTCCGTCCAGGTCGTGCCGCTGGGGGTGGAAATCGCGCGAGGTGACCAGGCCGAGCAGGCGGCCGGTGGCCGTGCCGTCGTCGGTGACCGCGGCGGTGCTGTGCCCCGTGCGGCGCATGGCGCCGGCCAGCAGGCTCAGGCTGTCGTCCGGGCGGACGTTGGTGTCGCTGGTGACGAAGCCGGCCTTGAAGTTCTTCACCTGGCGGACCGCGGCGGCCTGGTCCTCGATCGGCTGGTTGTGGTGCAGGAAGCTGAGTCCGCCGTTGCGCGCGAGCGCGATCGCGAGCTCGGGCGTGCTGACGGCCTGCATGATCGCCGAGGTGAACGGGGACCGCAGCTCGATCGCCGCCGTCTCGCCCGCGGTGTGCCGCACCAGCGGTGTGCGCAGGTCGACGGTGTCGGCCGTGCAGTCGGTCCGGGTCCGGTTCGGCAGGAGCAGGAATTCGTTGAACGTCCGTGAGACCTCGGCGATGACCTGTGCCACTGGTTCCTCCTGAAGCGTCGGCCGGGGCCCGACTGCCCCGCCGTGAAGGTCGCCCCCGCTCCATGGCCCGGGCGGGCAGAGACCCACGGCGGCCGTGCGGGTGGCATCGGCCGCGGCAGAGCCCTGACCGGCCCGTGGATCGAACCGGGTGCGGTCGTGACCTGCACCTTAGCGATCAGGCGGGCCGGGCACGAATCGGCGCCCCCGCGGAGTTGACCGCGGCCCGGCCGCTACGGGACGGGTGTCGCGGTGAGGACGGCGGTGTGGACGGCTCGGGCCAGCCGGGCGCCCCACAGCGAGCGGGGGCCGGCGAAGGCGTGGACCTCGTCGCCGGGGTGCGGGACGCGGGCGGCGACGCACACCGCGTCGGTGGGGGTGCCGGAGCAGTCGTAGCCGGCCTGCAGCAGGGCCTGGACCTTGGCCTCCGTGGCGGTGGCCACCGCGTTGACCAGCGCGGCGTCGGTCAGCGCCGCCGGAACGACGGCCACGATGTTGACGGTGCCCGGCGGTGCCGGCGCCGGCCCGCCCTCGGCCGGCGAGGCGGCCCAGCCGCGGACGCCCAGACCGGCGGTGGCGACCGCGTCGGCGCCGCCGTCGCGTCCCTGCCCGAACGCCGTGACGTCGGCGGCGGTCATCAGCCCCACCCCCGGCCCGCCACCCGTACCGGCGGCAGCCGCGAGCTCGGCGAGGTGCCGGTCCGGGTCGGTGCGCCGATAGCCGTGCGAGACCTGCGCGTTGAGCACCCACTCGCGCGCGCCGAGGCCGCCGCCGAGAACGGCGCTGCTGATCATCCGCCAGCCGGCGCCGGCCCGCCACAGCAGGGCGTGCAGCCGCTCGCCGTCCTCGGTGCGGGTGAGGCGTTCCACCCGGAGCGGCCCGGGAGCATGGCGGGGCGGCGGGACGACGGCGCTCACCGGGCAACTCCTTGGACGACGCGGAACGGCCTGATCCTACGCGGCGGCCCCGGGGGGTTTCCTCCGTGGCACCAGGCGCTCTGCGCAGGGGCGGGGCAGGGGCGGGGCAGGGGCGGGGCACGTCGGTGCGTCCGCCCGCCTCGGCGGCGAGTTCTGTCGCCGACCGCACGGGACGTCCGCCGGTGGCCGGGATCGGGGCCAAGTCGGCCGTCCCACACCACAATTCCACCGTCCACAGGAAGAATATGGAAGCGGTTTCCACCTCTTGACGGCCTAATAGGCGAACCGTAGCGTGAGGCTCCGCAAGGCTCCGGAGACCCCCGAACGTGATCTTCCGTCAGCGGCAGGGTTCCCGGTGTCTCGCCAGCCCGCCCCGTCGCTGCTTCTGGGAACGCAGAAGCACGTCCCAGAGGAGCGTTGCCTTGAACAGCAGACCGTCACTCCGGCACCTGTCCGGAGGGAGCCGGAGCAGCACCAGGAACCGATGGAGAGCGAGCAGGGCCGGCCTCGTGCTGGCCCTCGGCTGCCTCCTCGGCGGCGGCGTGGTCGCCACACCGGCGTCCTCCACCCCGCAGCCGGCTGCCGCCGGCGGCAGAGCGGACGGCTGGGTGCTCAGCACCACCGATACCACGAAGGACTACGCGCCGACGTTCGTCGGCAACGGCTACCTCGCGGCCCGCGTGCCCGCGGCCGGCGAGGGCTTCTCCAACAGCCCGGTGGTCACCCAGTCCGAACTCGCCGGCTTCTACGCCTCCCCCGCGGGCCAGTACGAGCGGCGGGCGAGCCTGCCGTCCTGGACCACGCTCGGCTTCGGCCGCACCGGCGACGTCTACGGGGTGCCCGGCAACTGGAGTTGCGGATTCGACCAGATCTGCCCGGCCAAGGACGGGCAGATCTCCGGCGGCGCGTTCGTCGAGACCTCCCACGGCGGGTCCGTCGCCGGCGGCTACCTGGCCGGCCTGAACACCAACAACACGCCGACGGTGGGCGGCACCGACCGCATCGTGGTCCGCGACGCGCCCGCCGGCCAGGCCGTGGTGGACGTGCGGTACGCGAACGGCACCGGCACCGCGCAGACCGTCCACCTGGGCGTGAACGGCACGTTGCAGCAGCTGTCGCTGGCGCCCACCGGGGGCTGGGACACCTGGTCGGTGGCCCATGTGCCGGTCACGCTGGCGGCCGGCTCCAACACGCTGGAGATCACGGTCGCGCAGGACGACACCGCGCGGGTCAACGTCGACTACCTCGCGCCGTACGCGAGCGGGGCCCAGCCGCCGACGGACATCGCGCCCGCCACCAACGGCACGACCAGCGGCTACCGGCAGTCGCTCGACCTGCGCACCGGGGTGCTCACCACCTCGTTCGACTGGACGTCGGCGCAGGGCGACCGGACCAGCTTCGTCTACTCCGTCAACGCCAACCGCGCGCAGGGCCACCTGGGCACGGTGACCGTGCGCGCCGTGCCGCACTGGAGCGGAACGGCCACCGTCGTCGACGAGTTCGACGGCCGGGGACTGGACCACGCCTCCGCCGCCGACCCCGCGGTGGACGGCAAGGCGGCGACCCTGTCCGAGAGCGTCGTGACCGACGGCAACCTGGTCACCGCCGGGCTGAACTCCGTGCTGCGGGTCGACGGGCGCACCCCGCGCACCGCGCCGATCGCCGCCACCGGTGACGGAAGTGCCGGGCAGAGCGCGGACTTCGCCGTCCGCGACGGGCAGTCGTACGAGATCACCAAGTACGTGGGCGTGGCCTCCAGCGTCGACACCGACCGGCAGCTGAAGGCCGCGACGCCCCAGCAGGCCGCCGCGAGGACGGCCGCCGAGGCCGCGGAGAACGGCTACCAGGACACCCTCGCCCGCAACAACAGCGCCTGGGCGAGCCTGTGGCAGTCGGACATCTCCGTCCCCGGCGACACCGCGATGACCGCGCAGATCCACGCGTCCATGTTCTACCTGCTGGCCAGCATGCGCGCCGGCGTCACCTGGAGCACCAGCCCCGGCGGGCTGTCCTCCGACGGCTACAACGGTCACGTGTTCTGGGACATGGAGACCTGGATGTACCCGGCGCTCCTGGCCCAGCACCCCGACATCGCGCAGACCGCCGACACCTACCGGCAGAAGCTGCTTCCGGCGGCCGAGGCCGCGGCCGCCGCCCTGTCCACCGCGGACCACCCGATCAAGGGCGCCAAGTTCCCCTGGGAGAGCTCCCTCACGGGCAAGGAGACGATCCCGCCCGGCAACCCCGAGGGCGACCAGGAGATCCACATCGACTCCGACATCGCCCTGGCCCAGTGGCAGTACTACCAGGCCTCCGGCGACACCGCCTGGCTGCGGGACAAGGCCTGGCCGGTCCTGAAGGACATCGCCGACTACTGGGCGACCCGGGCCGTGCCGGACGCCGCCGGCGGCTACGACATCAACGACGTGCAGGGCGCCGACGAGTACCACGCCCACGTCGACAACAGCGCCAGCACCAACGCGGGCGCGCAGGCGTCGCTGCGGATCGCCGTGCAGGCGGCCGGCATCCTCGGCAAGCCCGCCGACCCGGCGTGGAGCACGGTCGCCGACGGCCTGAAGATCCCGGTGGACACCGCCGCCGGCATCCACCCCGAGTACCAGGGCTACAGCGGCCAGCAGGTCAAGCAGGCCGACGTCACGCTGCTCCAGTACCCCTGGGCCGTGCCGATGCCGGCCACGCTGGCGCAGAACGACCTGGACTACTACGCGCAGCACACCGACCCCGGCGGCCCGTCGATGACCGACGCGATCGCCACCATCGACGCCGCCGCGCTCGGCTCGCCGGGCTGCACCGCCTACGACCACCTGCGCAGCAGCGTCGACCCGTTCATCGCCGCGCCGTTCGACCAGTTCCACGAGACCCGTTCGGGCGGGGCGTTCACCTTCACCACCGGTGAGGGCGGCTACCTCCAGCAGTTCCTCTACGGGTTCACCGGGCTGCGCTGGGGTACCGACGCGGTCACCGTCGACCCGTTCCTGCCCCAGCAGCTGCCGGGTGTGGACATCACGGGCGTCAAGTGGCACGGCCGGACGTTCGACATCTCCGTCGGGCAGAGCACCACGACGGTGACCGAGCGGACCGGACCGCCGCTGACGGTGCGCGACCGCGGCGGCGCGCTGCACAAGGTCACCCCGGGCACGCCGCTGCACCTGACCACCCGCCACCCCGCCGCGACGTCCGGTCCCGTCATCTGCAACACGCCGGTGACCGGCGTGGCCAGTGCCCGCTGCATCGACATCGCCGGCGGCAACAGCGGCGACGGCACTCCCCTGCAGCTCTACGACTGCAACGGCACCGTCGCCCAGACCTGGTCGATGCCCGGCGACGGCACCGTGCGCGCGATGGGCAAGTGCATGGACGTGCGCGGCGGGTCCGGTGCCGACGGGACACCGGTCCAGATCTCCACCTGCACCGCGGGCCCGTCCCAGCAGTGGACGTACGACCGGGACACCCGCACGCTGAAGTCGTCGCTGGGCACGTGCCTGACGGCGGCGGGAGGGGCGACCGCCAACGGCACGCGGCTGCAGAGCGCGGCCTGCCAGGGCACCCCCGACCAGCAGTGGAACTTCCCCTCCTGACGGGCTGACGGGCTCGCGGCCCGACGATCCGTCCCGACCACCAGCGGCAGGGCCGGGTGGAACCGCCTCCGGGCGACTCCACCCGGCCCTGCCGGCGTCCGACCCCTCAGCGGTAGGAGCGGCTCTGCAGGCGGTACAGCTCGGCGTACAAGCCGTCCCGCTCCATCAGCCCGCCGTGCGAGCCCGGTTCAACGACGCCCCGGCCCACTGCAGCACCATGAACGCCCCGGCCACCGCCGTCCACCCCAGGGCGGCGCGCCCGGGCGCCGACCCGAGCCCGTGCCCCACCAGCCCGGGGACGTGCCGCACCACCGCGCCGACGGCCGTCGCCACGCCCACCGGCGCCAGCGCCGACACGACGACGGCCGGCCCGGCCGTCACGCACAGTCAGGGACCGGCCCGCCACGCCACGGCCAGGAACGTCCTCGTGCCGGAGCGGCCGCCGCGGCCGGATGTCGCGGGAGCCAAGGATCGGCCTTCCGAGTCGGTGAGGTGACGCCCCAGCCGAGCAGGACCTTTGACCGGGCCGAACCCGTACCGCGGACCGGACGCCGGCCGGGCAGCGGGGGGCGGCGAACCCGCCAATCCTTCCGAAGTCCCCAACTCCCCACAAGGCGGGGCTCGCAGAGGCGGACCGAGCACACTGGGACTCCCGAGGGGAGGAGTGCCGATGTCCCACGATCGGCGGCCGATGGATCCGGAGACGTACACGGCGCGGGCACGGAACGGGCCGTGCTTCGTCTGCGCGTTCCTGGCCGGGCATCCTGACTACGCGCACGAGGTGGTGTACGAGGACGAGGACCACGTGGCGTTCCTCGACCGGTGGCCCACCGTGGTGGGCAAGGTGCTCGTCGCACCGAAGGCCCATGTCGAGCACGTCGTCCGCGACCTGGACGAAGCGGCCTACCTCCGCCTCATGCGGGTGGTCCGGGAGGTCGCCCTGGCCGTCGAGAGCGTCTGCGGCTCCGAGCGGACGTACCTGTACTCCCTGGGCAGCCAGACCGGCAACGCCCACCTCCACTGGCACATCGCCGCCCTCCCGCCCGG
>Ga0123353_10006102_pt1 | contig 15986 bp, 15 predicted proteins | sample TergutLab28metaG_3_FD_92763 | JGI IMG/M metagenome (GOLD analysis project Ga0123353, IMG submission 92763) | Labiotermes labralis P3 segment gut microbial communities from Petit-Saut dam, French Guiana - Lab288 P3 | ecosystem: Host-associated > Arthropoda: Insects > Digestive system > Gut ... | reverse complement strand
CTTAAAATTGGGTGGATGACGGGATTTGAACCCGCGACAACCAGATCCACAATCTGGGACTCTAACCACTGAGCTACATCCACCATATTTTTAGTATAGTGATAATGGATTATTTGACCTTTTTTGTCAACTACAAACCAGTGCCGCGCCCCACATGGAGAGGCTATGGAATAAATCTATTCTTTAACTGCAGTTATAAAAACGTAAGTGCTTTTCCAGTTTATCTCTTTACCGGGCAATCTTTCCAATGCCTGTTCTTTGATGCTTTTATATAAATCTTTTTCTATTAAAGAAATAATAATTGATCCATAGCTTTCTTTGGATTCATCAAACCATTTTTCTATATCGTTTTTAGTTATAATTCTGGTTTCAAACCAATCTTTTTCCCTGAATGCTATTTTTTTAAATCCGGAATCATGGAGTGTTTTTTTCAAGTTATCGATATCTAAAGATATTCCATATTTATTATTTTCATAAATGTTTTTTTCTGCATTTAAAAATATATCAAAATCTTTATTACTAAAAGCAGTGCTATCCATAAACTGAGATATTCTCGAAGATTTTGATGGCAAACTTTCTGCGAGAGAAATTCGGCCTTCCATGTCCAAAATAGTAAAAAGCTTATCCGATATATTTTTGATATTGTTTTGCTTTAAAAATAAATTTCGCGCTATTGCAATATCATAGATTCCGGTTTCTTTTTCTTCCTGCAAATAGTGTTCCGGATTATCATTAATTAATATTGGTTTTTCAGATATTTCTGCATATATGGAGTGTTTATCAATAACTTCTATATCAGGTTTATTATTATTGATATAAAATACGCCCCCTTCCGGTACATGCCTTTGCGCTTCCCAAATTAAAAGACCCCTGTCGCGACTTGCTATCAATATTCTGTCATGCCGCTTTATATTGATTTGAGAGAATATTTTTTCTCTGACAGCAGATAAAATTATATTTTTATTGTCTGAAGTCCGTTTGTACCATTCATCTTTCTTTTTATCAGGAGGAGAAAAGGTAAGTGTTTCCTGGTCAGAGTCATCTCTTTCCATCTGGGCTTCTATTTGCGCTTCTCTTCTGCGGGATATTTCTTTCATGAGATCTGCTTCAAAACCTGTCTCTCCGGGCGCATAAAAAAATTTCCCTTTTAATGCATCGGGAAGATATTGCTGTGCAACCCAGTGGTCCTTATACGCATGGGGGTACAGATAATTTTTTCCATGACCAAAACTTTCTTTGTCGCGGGAAGCGTCCTTGATATTTACAGGAACTTCCATATGTTTTTCTTCTCTTATTGTTTTAAGCGCGTCAAAAATTGAAAGAGCAGAATTTGATTTTTTTGTACATGCAAGATAAAGAGAAGCTTCGGAAAGAATAAGCTGGCCTTCCGGCATTCCGATACGTTCAAAAGCCTGAGCTGCCGCATTTACAACCACAAGCGCATTTGGATCTGCGAGCCCTATATCTTCGGCTGCAGAAATGATCATACGCCTGAGTATAAATTTGGGGTCTTCTCCGGCATCAAGCATTCTTGCCAGCCAGTATAGCGTGGCATCTGGATCAGAACCTCTTATTGATTTTATAAATGCGCTTATGACATCAAAATGATAATCCCCTTCTTTGTCATAGAGAAGAACTCTTCGTTGGATACTCTCTTCTGCGATCTCCATGCTTATATATATTGTTTCATCTTGTGTTGGCGGAAATTGTTTTGGTGTTGTTTCAACTGCAAGCTGAAGCGCATTAAAAAGACTTCTTGCATCCCCATTTGCAATATCAGCCAGGTGGTCGAGAGCCCCTTTTTCAAATTCTATTTTATATTTGCCATAACCTTTTTCTTTATCTTTAAGCGCTCTTTCAGCTGCTTTTAAAAGATTTTCTTTTGACAGAGGAAGAAGCTGAAATATTCTGCTTCTGCTTACAAGAGCGGAGTTTACCTCATAAAAAGGATTTTCTGTTGTGGCGCCAATCAGTATAAATGTCCCATTTTCAACCCAGGGAAGCAGGGCATCCTGTTGGGCTTTATTCCATCTGTGAACTTCATCTACAAAAAGAATTGTTTTTTTATCATATAGTTCTAGTCTTTTTTTTGCATCTATAATTTCATCCCGTATTTCTTTTACTCCGGATAAAACAGCATTAATTGTTATAAATGCGCTTTTTGTTGTTTTTGCGATAATTTTGGCAAGAGTTGTTTTTCCTGTTCCAGGCGGGCCGTAAAAAATAAGAGAAGAGAGCTGATCTGCCTGTATGGCTCTTCTTAGAAGCCTCCCTTTTCCTACAAGATGTTCCTGACCTATAAACTCATCGAGTGTTTCGGCGCGCATTCTTGCTGCAAGAGGAAGTTCTTTTTTGTCTCCGGAAGATGAAAATAGATCCATGGTTAAATTATATAATAAAAATAGAAAAAATAGTAAATCAAATTATTTTTTTAATATATAAAAAGCTCATAATTATTTCAAATTAAGGGAATATATCTATTATAGAATCTTCACTAAAAATAAGGTATAATGATTTTATGGATAAAAATAATAATCTTGTATGGATAGAAAAAAGCAGAAAAGTTGTAAAAGATTTTAGAATATTTAAAGCTTGTGAAGTTACAAGTAGCGCGCCTGACGGAAAGGAGAGTACCTTTGTGCAGCTTGATTCTCCGGACTGGGTAAATATTGTATGTATTGTAAAAAATGAAAATGGCGAAGATTCTTTTTTAATGGTAAGGCAGTTTAGACATGGCAGCGGTTCCATAACAATGGAATTCCCGGCAGGTCTTGTGGATAAGGGAGAAGCTCCTGAAAATGCGGCAAAAAGGGAGCTTCTTGAAGAGACCGGATATAGCGCTGAAAAATTTATCCTTATAGGAGAGGCAAATCCAGATCCTGCTTTTATGAATAATACTTCTTACACATATTTTGCTGTAAACCCTGTGAAATCAAAAGCGCAATCCCTTGATGAAGATGAGCTTATTGATGTTAAGATAATTCCTGTAAAAGAGTTTGAAAGCAGGATGGGGACAGGTGAATTTATAAATGCAATAACAATTGTTGCATATACCTGGTACAAAAAAATAGTATTTTAAGGCGCCGAGCGGATTCGAACCGCTGCATAAAGGTTTTGCAGACCTCTCCCTTACCGCTTGGGTACGGCGCCATGAATGAAAAGAATATAACAGGAATTGTTCCCAATGTCCAGTAGAAAAGGTTGATATGGCTATTGATAAACCACTGGCAATGCTTATATTGCCGCCTATATATGATTTTGCTTTCTTTGATCTTTTTTTTAAGCCCTATGGACTTTTAAGGATTGGAAAATGGCTTCAGGATGGGGGGTGGGATTGTGTTTTTATCAATTCTCTTGATTATAAGGATGAAGTTTCACTTGGCAAAATAAAAGCTCCTGTAAGGCATGGCAACGGCACAGGTAAAATTTTCAGGCAAATTGTACCATCTCCTTTTCTTAAACTTGGGGGTGCTTTGGATGGCGCGATAATGCATGGAAATATTCCATCGCTAAAAAGAAGTTTTGCAAGATATGGAATTTGTGAAGAATCGCTCCGTTCAAAAATAGCAGCAAAGAAACCGGATATTATTCTTATATCCACATTTATGACATATTGGTATATGGGAGTATCCGAAGTTGTAAAAATATGCAAAGGAATTTGGCCAGGTGTTCCTGTTATTGCAGGCGGTATTTATGCAACACTTCTGCCGCAGCACTGCAAAGATGTTGCCATGCCTGATCATGTCGCAGAAGGGGAAGCATGGGATTTTTTAAATAACTTTTTTAAAAGCCATTCATTGCCAATCTGCGCTCCCGAAGGGGCCGGCGGAGAGGTGCTTATGGATGACCCTGTTTGGGAAGATGCTGCCGTTGTGCGGCTTAATAGCGGATGTCCAATGAAGTGCAGTTATTGCGCTTCATCAAAGCTTTCGTCTTTTTTCATGGGTTGTTACAAAACAGTTTTTGATCAGCTTGTTTATTTAAATAAAAAATACGGAACATCCAATTTCGCATTTTATGATGATGCCCTACTGTTTAAAAAAGAAAAATCTTTTCTCCCTTTGCTTGAACTTATAATCTCAAGCAATATAAAATTTAATTTTTATGTGCCAAACGCGCTTCATATTGATTATCTTGATAGTAAGATTGTCTCAATGATGAAAAAAGCAGGTTTTAAAGAAATAAGGCTTGGATTTGAAAGTTCTGATCCGGGATTTCACGAGAGAAACGGGAAAAAATATAATGCAGATACTTTTCCATCTGTTATAGAGACTCTTAAATCAAATGGATTTTATGGAGATAACGTAATTATCTATATGCTTGCCGGGCTTCCTGGGCAATATGCAGATGAGGTAAAAGAGAGTGTAAGATATCTTAAAAATTTTGATGTTAGAATAAGTGTATCGGAATATTCTCCTGTGCCGGGTTCGTCCCTGTGGGAAGAGAGTGTAAAAAAAAGCATTTATCCTCTTGGCGAAGATCCTCTTTATCATAATAATTCTATTTTTCCAATGTCATGGGAGAAATTTTCTTATAAGGATATGCAGGATATTAAAGTATTTGCCAGAAGTAAATAGGATTTGTTTTGACAAATAGAGCTTTTTTTATGTAATATATGTATTGAGGTGGAAAATGCTATTTTCTAACAATTCGAGGCCAGGCCTCGCGCAAGCGATCATAATTGATCCATTTTCTGGGAAGCTTTATAGAGTTTGTCTGCTTTTTGTTTTTCTGGTTTTATTGCTCTTTCCTGCCTATGCGAAAGAAAAAAATCGTCCAGATATATTTGTAGCGCCCCTTTTGGAAGGTATTGGTTACAGCGGAGAAGGCCTTGCATTTGGAGGAGGCCTTGCTGTTGGGGCGGAGAATAGCGGGTATTCCTTAGGCTTGCGCTTACTGTATGCAACAGAGAGCGATTCCGTAAAAACCATGGAATTAAACGCTTTAATACGCTTTTATTTTTTTAACAGAGATCAGCACAATGGTCTCTTTCTTCAAATAAATGGTGGGTCTGCTCTTTCTTCCTTAGATGAAGATAAAGTTGGCTCTGTTTCAGCCGGTATTTCGGTAGGGTGGCGCATACCATTTGGTGAGTTGTTTTTTGTTGAACCCGCAGTGCGTGTAGGGTATCCCTATATGGCAGGAGTTGGAGTTGCCGGAGGAATCAGGTTTTAAACCAAAGCTGTAGTATTCTGGCGCTTTTACGCGATATTTTTTATCTAAAACAGCAATTGACTTCTCACTGGTATCTGATATAAATGAGCAATTAAGAGTATGAGATAAGAAAAAATAAGATGTAAAGCAATCCCAGCTTAAAAACAGGTGTTCTAATAAGTGCTATTGCATATGGCAATGGAAAGTTTGTTGCAGTGGGAGAAAGCGGCAAAATAGCATATTCTTCAGCTAAGTAATTTTAGTTGTGTGCTGATATAGCGCGCGTCATTCGATGGCATGATGCCAACTCAAGTTTGATCTACAGGGCTTTTTTCAACATTTCAGGATGGTTGATTGCATAGTCCAGCACCGCAGCCATAATCCCTGTATAGCCTTTTCCCATACTCTTATACTGCTCTATTGTTTTTTGATTGAGTCTAATGCCGACAGTCTGTTTTTTATTAAGCTTTTTTGACTCCAAATAAAGATGAGCCAATTGTTCCGGCGTATATACAGGACTGTCCTTATCGTGGACAACAGGCATTTTTGCAGCTCGATCAATCCTCTTGAGTTGTTCTTTGGAAGGTTTATCACCCTGTTTAAGTTTTGTTGTTAACGTCATTATATAACCTCTCTTCGGCCTTTGTTCCAACTCTTGCTGAAATAATCCTTATGATATTTTCACCTCGCTCGGTGAAAACTACAAAAAGAACGCGGTTTACAACTCCAATAGCAAGCCAGCGGTCTTCTTTTTCGCTATGGTACAAATCCGGCAGAATAACTTTTGATTCAATTTGTTCTTTTCTTCGCTCCATTCAAAAGTTATTTCTATCATGTTTTTAGTATAGCAAAATGTTATACATTTTGTCAAGTATTTTAATTGAGTCCATTTACAGGTCTATAGTTTTATCAGTTGACAAAAACAAAGAGTTGTCGTGATAATCATTACAGATAAAACACTAAACAAGCTTGGTGTTTGAGACAGTAAAAAGAGCTATGCCTAAATAAGGAGTTTATAATGAGTAATAATTTTGAAAGAGGAAGCGATGAAGTTTTTTGCCGTTCCTGCGGTTCTGTTATAAAAAAAGAAGCGGAAATATGTCCTAAATGCGGAGTCCGGCAAAGAGGCGCAGATATTTTAGCTAATACATCAAAAAAATGGATTACTACTTTGTTGCTCGCTATTTTTGTTGGTACTTTTGGAGTTCATCGTTTTTATGTAGGAAAAATCGGAACAGGAGTTTTAATGCTTTTAACTCTTGGCGGCTGCGGCATCTGGACAGTTATTGATATTATATTGATTGCAACCGGATCTTTTAAAGATGCTGATGGTAATCCCATAACAATGAAAGATTAAGTTTTGTGCAAAATAAAATATCGGGCTTTTTAAGAAAAAACAATTTGTTTGTCAAACTCTTTTTTATACTTATGGCAGTTTTTGTTTTTTATAATATCCCAAAAAATTATCTTGGAGATGAATTTCCTATTTGCATTTTTAAAAATATTTTTCATATTGAATGTCTTGGCTGCGGAACAACAAGGGCTTTCTGGAGCATCCTTCACCTGCGGTTTAAAGAAGCCCTTGAGTATAACAGATTATCGATTATTACATTTCCGTTATTAACCTTTTCTATTGCGCACTGGATATTCAGGCGGAGAAGGTGATCAAATATCTAATTTTATTATATTTTGATATAATGCATAAAATTTGTTATTAATATTTTTATCCAAATGGTAATGGCCGAAAAACCATTTTTTATATTCTATCTTTTTTTCTATTTCTTCAAGAAAATCGCTCAATTCATTTTCTTTATTATATACTTCGTTATCTGTTTCCAAAACATGTATTATATTTGTCGGAGCAGTGTGGGTAATAATATAATCCACACTCCAGTCATTTTTATTCAGGCTGTCTATTGCGTCATCGTATTCTTCCTGTGATGGCATTTCTTCTTCCCACCACGATACTCCCTCTCTTCTTAAGGCTTTATCAATTGATCTCGCGCCGCCAAATGAAAGAATTTTCTTGTTGTCTATCGTAAATATCTGGCCCCTTGTTAAGTGTTTAATGCTGTTGCTTATATTATGTATTTTGCCGTTATTCCAGAGTTCTGTTTCATAACTGTTTATTAAATCAAAATTTTCATGATTTCCATCTACAAATAGTGTTGTGTAATTTTTCCCTTCAAACCAGGTTTTCCAGTGTTCTTGTATTTTTTTCTCCCAAATAAATCCAAAATCGCCTGCAACTATTAAGTAATCCTCTTTTGTTAATGATTCTTGTTCTTTAAAAAGTTTGTCGTTTAATTTGGAAGTATCTATTCCACCATGTGTATCGCCGGTTACGTATATCATTGATTCTTCTTTTATATAAGACCTTTGCTTATATATTTGCGGAGTCGCCTGGCAAAGCTACTATTGTGTTTGTGCAGGCATCTCATTAAAATCCAACATCTGGACATCTGTCCCGTTGCTTATTATTCCAACTTTGGCGCTCATTTTCTGTTTTCATCCATAAGTGCTATTTCTGAAAATTCATCTATTATCTGCCTGATATAGTCTATACTGTCAAGCCAGAACAGTTCATTTTCAATATCAAAACCTGCCTGTTGTGCGATTTCCATACTTGTTTTTTTTCCGGACTCTTTAAGTATGCTATTATACTGATCCGGAAAACCAGTTTTATCTGAAAGATATTTTTTGTAAAGCGCTATTCCAAAAAGCTGTCCAAATGCATAAGGATAGTTATAGAAACTTAAGGAGGGAATATAATAATGCCCTTTAACAGCCCACATATATTGATGATATGTTTTTTTTCTTATGCTGTTTCCATAAGCTTTTTTTTGCGCATCCTTCATAATGCTTGAAAATTCCCGCGCCGCAATATCTCCTTTTTCTCTTCGCGCAAATATCTCTTTTTCAAAATAAAATCTTGAAAGAATATCTACAATTACCTGAGTAACTTCCTGAAGAAACATTTCCATTAAAAATAACTTATCTGCATTATCCTGCGTTTCTGTTATTGCCCTGTCAAATATCATTATTTCGGAAAAAATCGATGCGGTTTCCGCAAGAGTCATGGGGTAGTTGTGGTGTATTATGCTTTCATTTTTCAAAATCTCGTTATGCCATGCATGCCCGAGTTCATGAGCAAGTGTTGAAACAGAAGAAAATGAATTATTATAGTTGCATAATATCCTGCTCTCTTTTGCAAGAGGAAAACTTATGCAATATGCTCCGCCTACTTTTCCTTTGTGGGGAATAGTATCGACCCACCGTTTGCTGAATGCATTTTCGGCAAATGAACCCATTTCAGGATAAAAATTTCTAAATGTTTCTGTTACAAAATTTACTGCTTCCTGAAATGGCCATGAAGATATATCTTTGGTGTCTCCTGCTTTTGTTTTTTTCTCTTTTACCGGCAGAGGGGCGAAAAGATCATAAAAAGCAAGTTTTTTTACTCCAAGCAAAGATGCTTTAGCATTAAGATATTTATGAAATGATGGAAGTGATTTTTCAATAGCGCTTATAAGAGCTGTTAATGTATTTTCTGTTACTCTTGATTGAAAAACAGATTTCTCAATAATTGATTTCCATCTTCTCCGTTTATTAAGAATTATTCCTGTTCCTTTAACGCCGTTAAGCGCATAAGCAAGAGGAATTTCCGCGCTCTTCCATGCTTTAATCTCTTTTTTAAAAGCTTTTTTTCTTGTTTTTCTGCTTTTTGAAAAAGCAAGGGCTCTAAGTTGAGTTACTGTTTTTTTCGAACCCTTTTTTCCCCAGGAGACATTCAGATCGGATGAAATTGCTTCCTGTAATCGTGACCAGGAATTTGCGCCCGGCTGAAGCAGTTCTTCCACAATTGCTTCCATTTCCCTGGAAAGCTGATGTTTTTTTAATACTAATGTTTCATTGAGAAAAAGCGTATAGTTTTGTAAAAAAGATTTTTTTTTCGCAATATTATTTATTTGCTGCTGAGAAAGGGTAAAATTTTTTCTGAACATTGTTTTTGCTTTATATAGTTTAAGTTTTTCTTTTTCAAGATTATTAAGCTCTCTGATTATTTCCGCATCTGCTGTCTGTGTTGAGTAATTTGCATAACAATAGGAATATAAATTTTTATAAATAGCCTCTGCATGTTCAATTTTTTTTATTACAGATTCAATCCACTGCTCATCTGTTTTATTGGAATTATTCTTATTTTTGACAATATCAGACAGTTGCTGAAATTCAATTAACATTTTCTCTTTGTCTTCTGTATAAGAGGTATCATCCAACCCTTTATAAATAGTAAAAAGATTCCATAAAGGCATATTATGCTCTACTTTTATCTTATCCATAGTCTCCCTCTTATATTATTCCGAATATATTTAAGATTATAATATAATATGAAAATTATAGCAGCAGAGAAATTATATTATAAAAATAATATTATTATCTCCCTTTTGCTACATTATGCAGTAAAATGCAGAAAGTTATCAAATATATGACAGGTATGTAAAGCAACCACATATATAAAAAAGTTGTTTAATAATACATTAACAAGATGTAAAATATAGTAATTTTCTGATAGCATGAAACAAAAAATAATTAATTCTTACTGAATCGGGGAAAAATTCATATGCGAAAATTTCTGAAACAATGGCGATATTATTCGCTCGGACGTGATGAATATCGGAAATGTATGGATAAAATATTTATCAATAATCTTTACAATCTGCGGCAGGCAAATATTGCGGTAATTGTCGTAGGGTTTTGTTTTACGCTTTTTCCTCTTTTAATCGAAAATAACTTTTTCAAGGCAGGCGTTCAATTAGTACTGGTTGTTGTTGCAGCATTACTTTGTATTTTTGTAAGCCATAAAATTAGTCAGCACAAACAGGGAAGGCATATAAATAAACGTCTTATCTACACTCAGATCATTTTATATTACGCAAATATTATATTGTTTGGAATATATTTAGGAATATTTGCAAACCCGGAGAAATTAGCTGTATCTTTTATGGGGATTTTAATTTGCGCGTTGTGTCTTTTTAACATATCACCATTGTTTAGCCTTTATTCCACACTTGGAGCAATTTCCCTTTTTATAGCAGCCAGTATTTTTATCAAGACTCCCGGGAATTATAGTTTTGATATAGTAAATGTATTATTTGCAGGGTGTGTTGCTCAGTTTTTTGGTTGGAAGATTACCATGTTCAGAATGTCATTGGCATCATCTGCAGGCAAACTGGAAGAAGAACGCAACAGGTATTATGGACAGAGCCTTCTGGATGAATTGACTCAACTAAAAAATCGCAGGGATTTTATGCAGACTTTTCAGAGATTTCTTTCCAACTACCGGCAGTCGGATAATTTTCTTTGTATTGCCATGATAGATATTGATTTCTTTAAGAACTATAATGATTATTATGGTCATGCCAAAGGGGATGAGTGTCTGTGTGCTGTAGGTAAAGCATTAAAAGACTTAAATGAGAGAATGGGTATATATGCCGCAAGAGTTGGAGGAGAAGAATTCGCCCTGATATGGTTTGAAAAAGAAGTAGCTAACGTAGGCAATGTTACTTCAGAGATAAGCCAGATGATAAGCAATTTGAATATCCATCATGAGAGATCAAATATAGCGTCGAATATAACTGTCAGCATTGGAGTACAGGTGGTACAATGCGGTTCTCACTATGATCTGCACACTTTATATGATTTAGCAGATAAGGCTCTTTACACTGCAAAAAGGAACGGACGCAACCAGATAGTCATTAATTCAAGTCTCTCTATAGCATAGGTACATTATAGGGAGGCTGCAAGAATACAATGTTGCGAAGCACCCATGTTCCGGACTTGCTCATTGAGGCTTTGTGGTCAGGGCAGTGGCTCATTAGATTCGAATTGATTACTGCAAAGGATTATAATTAAAAGATGCTTTATAAAAAAACAATTGTTCTTGTTTTGCCAATTTTATTTTTTTTCTGTTTTCCGCTTCAGGCATTTGATTTTTCTCAGCCAGAGCTTTTTTCCCATTCTGCGGTTCTGTATGATTTTAATTCCGGGTTCCTTCTTTATGAAAAAAATGCAGATGAAATAATTCCCCCTGCATCTATGGCAAAACTTATGACGCTGCATATTGTGTTTAATGCTATACGGGAAGGATATCTTTCTTTTGATAAATATATTCCAATAAGTAAACAAGCTTCATTTACATCAAGTCCCCCCAGGTCTTCTTTAATGTTTATTGAAGATGGGCAGATCGTTACGTTGCTTGAACTTATGAAAGGGCTTGCTGTCTCTTCCGGAAATGATGCTGGTATTGCTGTTGCCGAGGCTGTTGCTGGCTCTGTTCCCGCATTTGTTGATCTGATGAATAACGAAGCAAAAAAACTTGGGCTTGAAAAAACATTTTTTGTTGATACTTCGGGATATAGCGGGGATAACCAGACAACTGCCAGAGAATTTGCGAAATTCTGTTTTTTCTATATAAGAAAAAATCCGGATTCTATCCCAATGCTTCACTCTTTAAAAGAATTTACATATCCCCAAAGAAGAAATATTCCCGAGGGAGGCAAAAGTACCCATGGTCCTATAAAACAGTCCAACAATAATAATCTTTTGGGAATAGTTGAAGGAGTTGATGGGCTTAAAACAGGCTATATAGATGAATCGGGTTTTAATATTGCTCTTACTGCTGAAAGGGAAGGGAGAAGACTGCTTGCTGTAATAATGGGGTGTCCAAAGGAAAAGGGGATAGAAAACAGGGCTCTTGATGGAGAAGCGTTGCTTTCTTATGGATTTGATAATTTTAAAACTTTTTATCCCGTGCATCCGGCGCTCTCTAAAAATAAGGTTTATAAAGGCAAAGATAAAAATGTTGAGTTAAGAGTTGTTGTTCCATTCATAACTCTCCCGATTGATGATGTTGAAAAAATAAAGTGGGAAATTGAGTGGGGAGCTCCTCTTGTAGCTCCTTTTCCGATTGCAACAGAAGCAGGCAAAATAAGGCTTCTTGATAAAAATGGGTCGCTTATATTTAGCCGCAGCATCGTTACTGCAACTAAGGTAGAAAAAGGGTCTCTGTTTAGAAGATTTTGCGATTCAATTGTGCTTTTCTTTAAAAATATTTTCTCGAAATAGACAAGTTAAACTTTTTGAGCCATTGGTCGTTCTGTTGTTCCACCTGTTCCGCTGTTCCATCGTAGAAACCTAAATCTATTCTTATTTAGAAAAATATATCTATAAAAAGTCCGGTTGTTACAGCAAAAATAATTGCAAAGAGCAAATAAAGAATAAAATGTTTTATCCCCAGAATGATTTTTACAGCCCCAAGATTTGTGATTTTTGCAGCAGGCCCTGTAATCATGAATGCAGCGGCAGAGCCAAGGCTCATTCCATTTTGAAGCCATGTTGCAAGAAGCGGTATGGTTCCTCCTCCGCAGACATAGAGCGGCACTCCAATGGATGCAGCCATCAAAATACCAAAACCATTATTTTTGCCAAAGAATTTTGCCATTAAATCAGGCGGGACATAACGCTGAAAAAGCGCTGAGAGTATTATACCAACCAAAAAATAGATTCCGGTAGCTTTTATATTTCTCCAGATATTTTTCAAAAGACGAAGAATTATATTCGGATCTATATCTCTGCTGCACGATTCTCCAAATCTTGAAAAATCAAAAAAATCTTTTTTTCGGTAAAAAAATCTTATACAAAGCCCTGCTGCGATGCCGCAAAGAAAACAGGAAACAAAACGGATAATAAGAACTTTGCTGCCAAGCGCTGCGCTGTAAATTAAAAGCTGGGGATTAAGAAGAATAGAACTCATCATGAATGTTGCGAGCCAGTCATCGCGCATCCCTTTTTCGGAGAATGAAGCTGCTATAGGGATTGTTCCATACATACACAAGGGAGATGCAATCCCAATAAGGCTTGCCGGAATCAGCCCTAAAATACCAATGCGCTTGCTTTGGAGCTTTTCAAAAAGAATTTGAATTTTCTGCTTGCAAAAAACCGAAATAACAGACCCTGTAATAATCCCAAACACCCAGTAGAAAAAAATCTGCTCAAGTTGGACAGTAAAGTAATACCAAAAATATATAAACTCTCTCTGAAGTGTATCAAGCATCAAGATTTATCAGTTCATATTTTTTGCTGCCAAGCCCGAGTGTTTCAGCATAATTTACAGTAAGTATGCCATTTCTTGATTCAATTCGTTCTACTAACGCTTTGCTGTCAGGAGCTTTGTATACAAGATCAAGGCATGCCTGGTCCAAAGCTACAGGATCAAGTGATGCAAGTATTCCTATATCTGCCATTTGCGGCGCTGATGGATTCCCATTGCAATCGCAATCAACAGATAAGTGGTTCATTACATTGATATATATAAAATTATTGCTGCCAACATCGTCTATTACAGCTTTTACTGCTTCTGCCATGGATTCAAGAAAATCATTTTGTTCTGCGCCCCATCTGGTTGTGCTTTTTCCCGCAGAATGTATTAAAAGTTTCCCTCTTGAAGAAGCATACCCTATGGAGACATTTTTTAGAGCTCCGCCAAAGCCTCCCATAGCATGACCTTTAAAATGGGATAACACTATATGGAAGTCATAATCCTTAAAACGGGCTCCAACCAGGTCTTCTTTTAGATGTTTGCCTTGTGCAACAGGCAGGGAAATATCCCCATTCTCATCCAGAATTACCACCGGCGCAATAGCGGAAAATCCATGATCTTTGGCAACCTGATAATGCATAGCTGTAGCAGCGCGTTTCCCGCCATAAGCTGTGTTAGTCTCTACGATTGTTCCATTAACTTCCTGAACAAGATTTTTTATTAAGTTGGGATCAAGATAATGTTTGTTACCAGGCTCTCCTGTGCTTATTTTTACAGCTACCTTGCCGGTTGCTTCCCTGTTCAGAGCTTTATATGCAGCCATAAGCCCTTTGGGATTGATATTTTTAGTCATATATACTGTAGGGAGCTTATCGTGATTTTCCGAAACAACCTGACCTTTTGTATTGATATCAGGGGGATACCCCATAGAAGAATCATTTCTCGTACTCTTGCTGTTACAGCCTGCAAGCATGGCAATTAAAATAAAAGTTATTAACACAATTACAGATTGTTTTTTCATGCCCCTCTCCTGATATAAGGATAATTAAAAAATCCCTTATATTGTAATATACATATTTAAAAAATAATACTCAATTTTCAAATATGGCAAGAATTTAAAATTTATTTACATATTGTCAAATATCGATATGAGGCGTATTATAGTTATATCGAAAAAATTAGATATATGGAGGGTGCGGTGAACCAGGCGCATTTGGAAAATGCTAAAATATTTAAAGCTTTTTGCGATGAAACACGGCTTTTGGTTTTAGAACTGCTTCAGGGCGGCGAGAAGTGCGCCTGTGTGCTTCTGGAAAAAGTAGCAGTAGGCCAATCGACACTCTCGCATCATATGAAGATCCTTGTCGAAAGCGGTATTGTGAATGCGCGGAAAGAGAGAAAGTGGACCTATTATTCCATAAATGAAGATGGGTGCGAAATTGCCTCCAGAGTGCTTAAAGAGCTAACAGCAGTGCGGAAAGCGAAGAGCTCTAAACTGTTGCGATAAAGAATGCACTTGAAAATAGGGGAGCCATTATGAAGCAGATTATAATTGATTTTTTTATTTCAATCGGTTATTTATGAAAGGATGGTTTTAGTATGGAAAATGAAAAAAAATTAAAAGAAATTGTTAAGGAACGATATGGCAAGATCGTATCAAAAGATAGCAATTCCTGTTGCGGTTCCAGAAGTTGCTGCGAGAACCCGGAAAGTATAATGAGTGAAAACTATAATGACCTAAATGGTTATAATCCGGATGCTGATTATGGGCTAGGCTGCGGGCTTCCTACAAAATTTGCTCAAATAAAAAAAGGCGATACTGTAGTTGACTTGGGCAGCGGAGCTGGAAATGATTGCTTTGTAGCAAGAGCAGAGGCTGGCGAAACAGGTAAAATAATCGGAATAGATTTTACTCCCGAAATGATTGAAAAAGCAAAAGAAAATGTAAAAAAATGGGGATTTACGAATGTTGAATTTATTCAGGGCGATATAGACAATATGCCGTTGGATTCAAATCTTGCTGATGTGATTGTAAGTAATTGTGTATTAAATCTTGTTCCAGATAAACAGTCTGTGTTTAAAGAAATTTACAGGGTCCTAAAGCCTAATGGGCATTTTAGTATTTCTGATATTGTTCTTGAAGGACAATTGCCTGAAAAAATAAGGACAGTGGCATCAATGTATACTGGCTGCGTATCCGGAGCAGTAGAAAAAGATCTTTATTTGAAATTTATTAAAGAAGCAGGGTTTAAAAATATTAAAATACAGAAAGAGAAAAATATTGAAATCCCTGTTGAAGAATTAAAAAATCATTTAACTGAAAAAGAAATTGCAATTTATAAAGAAGTTTCGGATATAATAAAAAGCATAACTGTATATGCGGAAAAGTGATTTAGAGAGGTGTAATTATGAATTGTTCCAATAAGCAAAAATGTCCATGCCCCAAAAATATTGAGTGTCCAAGGTATGGTAAATGTTGTGAATGTGTTGTTAACCACAAAAATATTGACAGTTTGCCATTTTGTTTATTTTTGGATAATGATGGCGATAAAAGCCTGAAAAACTTTTACAAAAAATTAAAAGAGCGATTTGAAGGGAAATAAACTGTAGGAATATCTGGTATCTTAAGTTTTGATCGGACACTTCAACAGGCTTAGCTTCGGTGGCTGATCTTGTCGATGCCACTGAAACATAAATTATATTGCGGCGAAAAGGACTTGAACCTTCACGGGGG
>Ga0123353_10006101_pt1 | contig 15986 bp, 13 predicted proteins | sample TergutLab28metaG_3_FD_92763 | JGI IMG/M metagenome (GOLD analysis project Ga0123353, IMG submission 92763) | Labiotermes labralis P3 segment gut microbial communities from Petit-Saut dam, French Guiana - Lab288 P3 | ecosystem: Host-associated > Arthropoda: Insects > Digestive system > Gut ... | reverse complement strand
AGCGGGATATCGAAGTCGTTCAGGCACTGCGCGATGTTCCGCGGCAGCCCGCTGGGGATGCTCTTGGCCTCATAGACGCCCAGCACCTCGGCCCCCTCCAGGGTCAGCCGCCGCGCCATGATCAGCCCGATATCCCCCGAGCCCAGCACCACGCAGCGCCGCCCGGGCAGCTGCCCCAGTATGTTCGTATAGTACTGCGCCGCCCCCGCCGTGAGCACCCCCGCCGGGCGCGTCCCGTGGATGGCCACCTGCCGGGCCGTGCGCTCGCGGCAGCCCGTGGCCAGGATCACGGCCTTGGCCTGCGCGCGCTTCATGCCGCCGGCGCTCACCAGCGTGAGGGCAAAGCCGTCTGGATTTTTCTCGATATGGTCCACAAACGTGAGCAGCGCGACCTTCACATTTGTGCCCTTCAGCTCATTGATGTAGCGCTGCGCGTACTCCGGCCCGGCCAGCTTCTCGCCGAAGCGGATCACCCCGAAGCCGTCGTGTACGCACTGCTTCAGTATGCCGCCCAGCCGGGCTTCGCGTTCAATGAGCAGCGTGCGCGCGCCCTCATTGCTCGAGGCAATCGCGGCCGCCAGCCCCGCGGGCCCCCCGCCGATCACGGCGACGTCATAATGCTCCATAGAACTGTCCTTTCGAAAAACTCTTGATAAGCTTCCCAAGCCCCCCTCTGCCGGAGGGGGGGGCCCGAAGGGCGGGGGGGGCGGAAAAATTATTTCGTCGCCCCCAGCAAAATTTCGCTCCCCGCGCCGCTCTTGCGCACCTGTTCCAGGGGTATGTTCAATTCCTTCGCGATGATCTGCGCCACCAGCGGCCCGCAGAACCCGCCCTGGCACCGGCCCATGCCCGCGCGCACCCGGCGTTTGACCCCATCCACACTGTCGCAGGGCAGGGGACGTTTGAGTGCCGCGAGGATCTCCCCCCGGCTCACCTGTTCGCAGCGGCAGAGGATCACCCCGTAGTCCGGGTCCTGCGCAATCAGCGCGTTTCGCTCGTCCTCCGGCAGTTCCGAAGCATTGACAATCGCCTTGCGATGGGGATTGAATTTTTCGTTCTTTTCGGCCTTCACCTGTTCCAGCACCAGCTTAGCGATGTCCTGCGCGATGGCGGGCGCGGCCGTCAGCCCCGGCGACTGTATCCCCGCCGCGTGGATGATATTCTTCGTATACATCCCCCGGCGGATCACGAAATCCTCCTCGAAGGTCGCCGCCCGCACGCCCGTGAAATACGTGATGATCTGCCCCTGGCTCAGCTGAGCGCTGGTCTTGTATTGCTTGTCGAACACCGTCTTGATGGAAGCCCTGGACGTCGCGAAATTCTCCTTTTCGGGGGTCTCTACGGCGTCCGGGCCCAGCAGCAGGTTGTCGTGGACGGTGCGGATCACCCCGCCGCCCTTGGTGTGCGCCCCTCTGGCGGAGCCGGTGAGCAGGGTGCTGGCGCTGTAGCGCGCGATGGGCCCCGCCTTCTTGTCCAATATGCTGTTCGTGCCCCGCCGCGGGTGGATGGAGAAGAACCGGTCCCCCGCCATTTCGGCGATTTCTTCGGAGAACACCCCGGCGGCATTGATGACTACCTTTGGATAGATTACGCCCCGGTTGGTCCGTACAGCTTGTATCTCGCCGTTTTCAACCTCCATGCCCAATACAGCCGTGTTTAGGCTCACCTTCGCCCCGTTCTCGATGGCGTTCTCCGCCAAGGCGATGGTCAGGTTGTACGGGCACACGCTCCCCGCCGTGGGGAAGAATATCCCGCAGCCCAGCCCCGGGTGCAAATTCGGCAGTATCTTGCGCAGCGCTATCCTCCCCACAACCTTGCAGGGCACCTCCAGGCGCCGCCAGTGAATATTTTTCGCCAGCCGGAGCGCCCCCTCGAGCATCCACTTCGGGAAGCACAGGTACTGCCCCTCCCGCGCGAAGGGCACCTCCAGCTCCTCGCACACCCGGCCGTACATCTCGTTGCCGCGCCTGTTGTACGAATATTTCAGCTGGCTCTTCTTGTCCAGGTCTATCCCGGGGTGGACCATGCCGTCGTTGCGGGAGCTGGCCTGCAGCGCCACGTCGCACTCCTTCTCGGCCAGCAGGACGTCGAGCTTCCACTGGGTGAGCTCCCGCGCGATGGCGCAGCCCGTCACCCCCCCGCCGATGACCAGCACGTCGGGCCTCGCCCCCTCCAGGGCCTGGTCCTCGAAGCCCGGCGTCCGCATGGGCGAAAGAGCTTGCCCAGTGTACTGTATATCGTTCACCAGGCAGCCCTTGATTTTTCCTTTCGCGGCCTTGGCGGCCAGAAATCCCGCGTTCACAGTTTCCTGCCAGTCGCCGCTCTCCCCCTCGAGCACGAGATGCTCTTTTTCCGCCCGGACACTATACCGCCCGGCAAATTGCTTTTGCAGCTGTTGATTGGTGCGCGCAATCCAGTCCATACGCCCTCCCGCCTGTAGGGGCGGCATTCTTGCCGCCCGCGATAAATCTTATTATATCACAACAAAACAAAAATTTCTAGCCCCAATTTTAAAAGCCCGCGTCGGGTGTGCGCCCGATTTTCTCCACGGGAATCCCCTCATAGCCCGGCAACTCCCAATAGCTGCGCACCCGCAGCGCGCCGTATTGCCTGTTGCCGCCGATCTCGCTGAAGCGCAGCACGCTGTCGGCGTAGCCCGGCTTGTTCTTCCCTGCGAAGGTGTTGCCCGTCACGCTGCTGCCCGCCGGGTTGGCCGCGAAGGCCGGCTCCTCGATGTCGGCAAAGTCGGTCGAGTACGCCGCCAGCTTCGGATATGCCTTCTTCCAGACGTCCGTCTGCCAGGGGGAATCGGTCAGGTCGTCCCAGCCGATGCGGCCCGCGCCCCAGTGGTAGTGCCAGATGTAGTCCGGGTCGTCGGAGAGCGCGCCGTCCCGGGTGCGCTGGTCATAGCTCACCGGCCTGCCCGTATTGACTACGACGTTGCCGTGCACCTCCAGGTCCCGCCCGCTGATGGCGATGGCCGAGCCCGGCACGTTCACCAGCAGGTTGTTCTCCACGGTCACGCCCGCCAGCCCGTCGTCCAGATAGATGCCGCAGGGGGCCCGGCCCGGGTTGCCCAGGTCATAGATCGCGTTGCCCCGGATCACCGTGCCCCAGGCGCTCCACCAGCTGCGCCCGTCATAGATCGCCCCCGCGTCGTCGGTCTCCAGGCACACGTCGTGGATGAGGTTGTATTCCAGCACGTGGTTGTTGCCGCCGAAGAACATGGCCGAGTGCGGGCTGTTATAGATCTCGTTGTGGGCGGCCAGGTTTCCCGTGCCGTAGACGTTCACCCCGCCCTGATAGGTCATCACCACCTCGGCGAAGTCGTGCACCAGGTTGTTCACGGCGCGGCTCTTCCCCGGGGTGAGCGTTTGCGCCTCCCCGCCGCTGACGGTGATGCCCTGCCTGCCCACGCGATAGATCTCGTTGTTCGAGATGATATTTTCATAGCCCGTCAGGCCGATCGCGCTGCCCGCCACATTGCGCACCACGCAGTGGTTGATCGTGATATTGTCGCCCTTCAGGCTGATCCCGTCGCCCCGTGTGCCCTGCAAAGTCAGCCCCTCGAATGTGATATTCTTCAGGCCCTCGCCCTGGATAAGCGTGTCCGTGCACAGCGAGATATCAATCCGCGCGTCCGCGAAATCGCCCTCCGGCGGCCAGAAGTAAAGCAGGCCCTTCTCCCTGTCCAAATACCATTCACCCGGCTCGTCCAGCTCCTCCAGCACATTGTAGAAATAGTACGTGCCATTTTTCGAGTAGCCATAGTTGCTGGCATATTCCGTCGTGAGGGTGCCCGCCGTATGGTCGAAGGCCTTCACGCGGGTGCTCATGTCGGCCCAGTCAAACTTAAAGCAGCCGAAGATCCAGATGTCGTCGTTCGCGGCCCATGTGGCGGCCCGGGCGGCCGTCTCTTTGTCCATCTCGAAGGTGCCGCCCCGGGGGTTGGTCAGGCTGTCCCACACCTCGTTGTTGCGGACATTCTTGCCGTTGATGAACAGCTCGATGGCGTCGCCGTTGTCGCTCACGTCGCCGATCTTGAGCGTCTCGCTCCCGTTGGGGTAGCGCGCGGTGGTCATGCGCTTCCCGTTGAAGAACAGCTCGCAGGGCAGGGGGCCCACCCCATCGTCATACTTCGCCGCCGTGGTGAACCCGCCGAAGGAGTACATCCTCCCCCAGTCGTCTATGGTCAGCCCCAGTTTCGTCAGGTCAATCACCTGGATATTCTTATTTTCTTCCCAGGGCGCAAAATCCCCGGGGTCCAGCCACATCCCGCCGTTGAGGACCGCCTCGTCCCCCTCCTGGCGGGTGCTGTAGAGCGTGTCATAATCCCGCTCGTCGAACACGATCTGCTTGATATTGTACTCCCCGGGCGCGATCTCTACCGTGAAGTATTGCTCGCTGCCGTCGGCGCGCGCCTCTCGTATGGCGTCCCGCGCCTCCTCTATGCTCATCCCGCCGGGGGAGACCATGAAATCCGCCATGTCACCCCATGGATACATGGGGTTGTCGCCCCATGGCCCCCGCGGCGCGAACCGCCCCTCGGCCAGCCCCGGCGGGGGCGGCGCTGTTATTTTGTCCATATAATACGACCCTCCAAATCCCAACAGCGCGGGCACGAACAGAATGGCGGCCATAATTGCCCCCAGCAGCCGCCTGCGCATGGCCCGCAGCAGCATAATAAACAGCACAAGAATCTGTATCCCGGCCAGCGGCAGCGCCACCGCGGCGGCTATGCTGGGCCCGGGCTTCCTGCCGCCGTACATCCCGTTGTTGATGATGGCCGACACGCCGATCAGGATGACCCCCGTGAAAACCACGGCCGAAATCGCTGTTTTCACGATCAGCGCCTTCGCCCTGCGCTCGCCCCGCGCCCACAGCACGAACAGCGTGAACGCGGCGAGCGCCAGCGTGACGACAATCACCGCGAAGACGAACGTCCTCGGCTTCCAGTTGATATAGCAGTCGTAGTACCAGGCCAGGGCGGCGGGCAGCGCCGCGCTTAAGGCCAGGACGCACAGGGTCTGCGTTGGTTTTTTCATAATTATGCCTCCTTCGGCGGTAATGGCTCTATATATTCATTGATCGCATAATACCCTATCCCGTCCTCCCCGAACACGGCCGCGATCCCTCCGAGCCGCCCCGTGCTCAACAGCTGCCTGGCGTTCCCCGCGCAGACGAACCGCCCGCACACGCCCAAACTCGCCATGCCCTTTTTGGCGAAAATCACCGTCTCCGGCCGCAGCCCCGCGGCGATCGCCAGGGTGCTCGAGCCGTTGTGGCCGTGGTGCCCGGCCTTCAGCAAATCCACCGGGCCGATCTCCCCGGCCAGCCGGTGCTCCACCCCGCTGATGTTGTTGATGTCCCCGGCCAAAAACGCCCGCTTCCCGCTGCATTCCACCAGCGCGCCGATCGAGCTGTCGTTCTCGTCCCCGGAGGGCCGGTCCCCCCGGTTGAACAGCGCGATCGTGAAATTCCCTAGAGCGAACGCCTCCCCGGGGATGTCCCCGATCACCGGCACCCCGCGCTCTCGCAACGCCGCCGTCATCTGCCCGTGCACGATGTCGTTGTCCCAATACGCCTGCTCGTAGCCCCGCATCCGCGCGTCGTCATAGGGCTTCAAATATGCCCTGCCAATGCTTACGTCCGGGTCGAGAATCAGCGTGTCGAACCCCCCGATGTGGTCCGAATGCGCGTGCGTCCCCAGCACAAAATCCAGCCGGCCGTCCGCAACCCGTTTGACATAATCGAGCACATACGCCTCCCAGCCCGGGTAGGCCAGCGAGCGCCGCCCCGCGGGGTATTCGCTGTCCTCCCCCGCGTCGATCAGGGCGAAGCGCCCGGCGCTCTCCAGCAAAATTGCGTCGCTGTTCCCCGTGTTGAGGAAGTGAAGCTTATCCCCCGGCATATCCCCGGTATGCACCGGCAGGCTTTTCGTCCTTCGATAGCGCACGCCATACCTGAGAAACTGCCCAATTGCTTTCGGTAAAAACGCCCAGCCCCTTATGACCGACCAGAACAGCAGGAACACGTAAGCTATGTACTTCATCGAAGCGCTCCTCCTTGCAAGTCTGTAGGGACGGCCAGCAGGCCGCCCGCTCCCTCCGGTGCCCCACGTCCCTTTTTAATAAAATCATACCACGTTTTGATGTGCATTGCAACACTAAAAATGCGTCCTGGGGCACAAAAAAGCCCCCTCTCCAGAGAGGGGGATGTGCGGGTACCGTCAGGATCGCCCCCATGGAGCCGCAGGCGACAGGTTGGGGGAGATGTCGCGCCCCGAAGGGGCAAAGTGCGACAGAGGGGGTGAAAAGCTACTTCTCCTCCCGCCTTTGCTTTCGCGCCGCCAGCATCGTCACCGCCAGCAATGCGCCCGAGCACACCATAAGGCCGGCCCAGAACGTCACGTTGCTCTTGTCGCCGGTCTTGGGCAGGGTCAGCACGGTCGGCTTGATCGTGCCGGCGGGGCCGGTTGCCGCAGAGGGGCCCGGCGCTCCGGTGCCGGGCGGCTGGGCAGTGGCAGTGCCCGCCGCCGTGGTGGTGCCCCCCGCCTCCGTGGTGGCCGCGGGCGCGGTGGTCGTGAGGTTCGTCGTGGTGGGCGGCACGCCCTCGTCCCCGCCTGCGCTGAACACCCAGTCCACCAGGCCGATCAGATCCCGGAACCGGTTGTCCATGCGCGGGTCGAGCGTCAGGTCCACCCGCAGCGTCCTGCCCTGCCCGGGCTGGAACACGCCCAGGGAGTAGGGGTAGCGCATGGAATCCCCGGCCCGGGAGTCCAGCGCGGGGTTGCCCCAAACCGCGCCCTGATAGATGCGCGCCGCCCCCTCGGTGATGGTGACATTGGCGTATTCCCGCAGCAGCTGGTTCACCAGGTTCAGGTCCTCCGCCCGGGCGCGCGCCTGCTCCGTCACGGCGGCCCAGAGGAAGATCTCCACGGGCCTGCTCCAGAGGTTCTTCACCTCCACGGCTTGGGCGCGGCTCTCCCCGGGGGCCAACAGCTTGAAGGCCGCGAACAGGTCGCCCCCGTTGTCCGGGAAGACAAACCCCGCCGCCGGGCTGACAAAGTGCGCGCGGGTGACGATATTCACCGGCTCGGGCGCCTTGTAGCTGATGCCCAGCTGCTCGAAGCGCATGCCCCAGGCGGAGATGCCGTTTCCCTGGGCCTGTACGCACTCCACCGTCACGGTGATGCTCGCCTGCTGGTTCCTGTAGGCGTGGCCCGCTTCCGCGCTGAGGGTGAAGCGCTCGAACAGGGGCGGCGTGGTCCCGCCGGGGGCCAGCACCCCTTTATAATAAAAATATTTGTCTTTTTCGTTGTAGTACCAGTCCTTCTGGTTATAGTCGATCATGATATAGTCCGTGCTCAGCCGGCCGCCCGCGCTCCAGGCCTTCGTGACTTTCGCGCGCACGCAGATATCCAGCAGGCCGGTGTTTTTGGCCCACACTTTTTTGTCGGCCGTCACGCCGGGCATCAATTTCTGCCCCTGCTCGTATTCCTCCTCCAGGCTCACCTGCACGCTGCCCATGCTCACGGCGTTGACCGTGTCGCTCTGCACGCTCCACGCCGCGTAGGTCGTCATGGCGGCGGAGGACACAAACACCAGGGCCAGCAGGAGGCTCAGCGCCAATAACATGGTGCTTTTTCTCACGCCTGATACACCTTCCCATCTTTCCCAGTAACGTAATCCCGCGCCGGGAAACCGTTGGCGGCGGTTTCCCGGCTCTACCCTGTTCATAGCAAACGCTTTTCAGCGCTTTTCATGTCAAATCACGCTGCGGCCAAAAATGGGTTGGTTTACGGCGTAAGCTTGGTCTCGCCATAGTTGACCAGCAGGGTCCTGCCTTCAACACCGGCAACCTCCTTGTCGAGGGCGGCATACGCCTCGGCGCGGTCCGCAAAGCCTGCGGCCTGGATCGCCTGGGCGGTCAGCTTGATCTGATAGTTGCCCAGTTCCTTCAGGTCGTTCTGGTTCCAGTTGCTGGGGAACACGATGGAGGTGAAGATCGTGGCCTTCTGGCTCTCGGCCAGGATGCCCTTGTAGTTCAGGTAGAACACGCCGCTGTCGCTTGTCGTCTCCAGCTCGAATTCGTCGTGGTTGAACCAGTTCTGAATTTGTAGTGTGTCGCCTACGTTGGTCTTGGTGCCGTCCTTGCGCACCAGGCCGCCGTCGGTGTCCAGCCAGTAGTGCCATTTGTCGCTGGGCGTGTGGTGGTTTCCTGAGCCTTCCACCCAATCCCAGACCCGCAGGGCGTCGCTGCCAATGTAGCCGTCGGCGTTCTTTATTTTGCTGAAGTTCCTGTCATAGTAGATGGTCTTCAGGATCTTAGCCACGCGCGCGGCGCTCAGGCTGGTGCTGCCGTTGAGGGGCTGGAACTCGACCTTGATGCGGATGTAGGCGTCGCCCTTGATCGCTTCGACGGTGGGGTCCTTCGCATAGCTGTCGCCGGGGACACGCTCTTCGTTGCAGTCGCCCGGATAGTTCGGCTCGTCGAACGCGATGTCCAGGTCGCCTACTGTGAATTTGTTCACCAGGGTTTGGCTGTCGGTCATGTACGCCAGGGTGCCGCCTACGGACAGGGCCGCCGCGAGGAGGATGCTCAGGATTGCCATAATGGCATTGCGTTTCTTCTGCATGTGATCTCTCTCTTCTTTCTTTTAGTTTGATAATTGGGGTTCGTTTTCTTTTCCTTCTTCAAAGCCCAATCCCCTTTTTTCACATGCAGCCGTTTTGCAATCGCAGGTTTTTTGGGATTATGCCATCTGCCGCAGCAGTTGCTGGTGTGTTATTGCTTCCAAACCGCGTATAAAGTGACGCTTTCGTGCGCGGTATAGCTTTCGCCGGGCTGGTATTGCGCCTCGCCCGCCGCGCCGTCCTCCGCCCAGCCGGCGAACAGGTACCCCTCGCCGTGGAGGGGCGTCTCGCCGCTGAGCGTCAGCGCCTCGCCCTGCGTTGCGGCCTGCGCCTCCGGCGCGCCGCCGCCGCCGTTGGCGTCATACGCGACGACGCAGACGGCGGGCGCGGCGGTCGTCTCGGGCACGGTCCCCATAATGACGTTGTTGACCACGCCGACGCTGTCGCTCATATAGGCCACGGTGCTGCCCACCGTGAGCGACACCACGAAAACAATGGCAAGCGTCGCGATGGCAATACCGCACAGCTTTGCTTTCATGTGGCTCCCCCCTTCGCTTGATTGATGCTCTATTTGCGCTGCCGCGCGCCGGAACGCCCGGTCTTGATCCTGCTCAGGAAGAAGAAGCCCCCCCACAGCAGCACCACCGCGAAGACGAACACGATCTTGATGTAGATACCCGCTTCGCTTTCGTTGACCGTATACATCACGCGCCCCAGCCCGTGCACATGGAACTTCACGACCCCCACCACCTGGCTGTACGGGATGAGCTCCGCGTATTCGCTGGCGTAAATGCCCTGCACGATGAGCTTGCTGTTCTCCCGGTCCACCTCCATGACCCTATGCGTGGAGTTCTGCCCGGTGTCCAGCTTGTAGGTCACGTCGTCCCCCACTTTGATTTTCTCGTATTTCGTGGGCACCACCCAGAGCAGCGCCCCCGGCGGGTAGTCCGGCTGCATGCTGCCGCTGGTCACGTTGAGCAGCTTGACGCCGAAGGGCAGCGGCGCGATGAACGCGACAATGCCCACGGCCAGCAGGGCGATGATGACGTAGCTGACCACCGCGTACAGCACCTGCAGGGGGCCGGATTCCTCCGCGGGCTCCTCCGCCGGGGCCGGGGCCGCCTCCCGCAGGAACGGGTCATGGTGGTCGGCGCCGCGCTGCGCGCCGTATCTGGCGAAGAATTCACGGTCGAATTCCTCCAGGCTCCTGAACTCCATAGGCTTCCCTTGCTTTCTTTCAGTCCAATTCAATTCTCTTTCTTCTCTCGGGTCCGGGCGCTCAGTAGTAGCCGTAGGGCAGGTTGGGCACGGCGCCGGGCTGCGGCATATTGGCCTGCGCCCCATAGGGCGCGGTATAGGGCAATGTATACTGCTGATACGCGGGGTACTGCATGCCCGCGCCGGGCACGCCGGCCTGCGGGTACGCCTGTGCCTGCTGCCGCAGGGCCTGCGTTTCGGCCTCCAGGCCCTGGAGCTTCCGCTGCAGGTCGGCGCAGCGCCGTTCCAGCTCCCCGGACTGCCGCTGCATCCCCTGGTACGCCTCGTACATCTGCTGGTAGGTCTGCCGCAGCTCGCGCACGTAGGCGTCCACCTGGTCCTTCTGGTAGCCCTCGCCCTTCCTGTCGGTCATGAATTCCATGGGACATCCTTCTTTCGCGGCACTGTCGTGCCGTATTCTCGCCACGAATTAAAGCGCTGCGCTGTAAAAATATACATCGGAAAATGGCGCTTCCGATTCTTCAGGCGCAATAGGATAGCATAGAGTTCCTTGAATGTCAAGAAGAATATGGAAATTTTTTTCGCGGAGGCTTGACAGGTTTTGACATCGCTGACCGCAACAAATCATTGACAAATCCCTCCCTCCTGTTATAATAATATCATTGAACATACAGAAAGAGAGGGGTGCCCCATGGAGAGCAAAGGAATTTCGAGCGCGGGCTTCCACCTGAGCCTCTTCCAGAAGCTCGTCGTCGTCCTCATGGGGGGGCTGCTGCTGGGCGGCATGTGGAGGCTGCGCGGGGACAACGGCTTCGGCTCGTTCTGGGGCATGCTGCCGTGCTCCGTGGTGTTCTGGCTGTTCCTCCTGTCCATCTTCGGCTACCGCAAGAAGATGTCCTACGACCTCCTGCCCTGGGCCGTGCTGTCCATCCCCTTCACCATCAACGGCTGGATGCCCGTCATGCCCCTGCTGCGCGGCTTCATCGAGGCCCCCGGCGGCCCGGACGGCGCGGGGGTCAACGAGCCTTTCAGCTATCTCTCAGCCATATTTCTCATCTTCTGCCTGGGCTTTTGCTGGATGACCTTCCTGGGCTTCTTCCTGGGGCTGCTCTTCAGCCCAAAGCGCTACAAGGCCCTGGATTTCCTCCTGATCGTGCTGGTCTACCTGGCCGTGATGCTGGCCGTGCGGGGCACCCTGGCCCATCTGGTGATGCGGGTGGCCGCCCCGCAGTCCTGGGACGCGTTCGCCCGCGGCCTGCTGGAGAAGGGCGTGACGGACAACCCATTCATTTTCTATATAAAGAACATCTTCAACCAGAACGCGCAGAAGCAGTTCATCGGCGGCAGGACCTATTTCAACGGCATCGCCGTGATCGGCAACGCCATGGGCGGCGTCGCGGTATTGGTGACCCTGCTGGCCAAATACGGGGACAAAATAGCCGCGCGGATCATGGCGTCGGTCTGCTCCATCGTCGGGTGCTCCTTCCTCGGCTCGGCGCTGCTCAACGTGCTGTTCAGCGACGGCTTCCGTGGCGGGCAGTACGACGCCCGCGCCGCGCTGCCCGCATGGCTGATGAACAACTACTGGGGCTTCGTGGAGTACGGCACGGGCCTGTTCATCGGCGTCGCTGTCACGGCCTTCCTGGTATTCCAGAAGAAGAGCCTCCTCAACGCCCACATCGATGTTGCCGAGGACCTCCCACAAAGCGCCAAGAATAAGTACTGGTGCTATGCCTACCACATGCTCGTCACCGCCGGCTTCATGCTTTCCGCCAGCACCGTGCGGCCCATCGCCACCCGCATACGCGACGGCAGCGGCGGCGCGGTAACGGAAACCCTGGTGCAGATCATCGTCGTCGCGTGCCTGGCCCCGTTCTTCATCCCCGGCCTCTGGCGAACCATCGTGAAGAGGGAGCTCGGCCAGCCCTTCGCGCCCGACCTGCGCCGCTTCGCCATCCTGGCCGCCCCGCTGATGCTGGCCGTCTTCAGCTTCATCGATTTGTTCATCGGCTGGCCCTTCTGGACCCAGCCGACGGTCTTCCCCCTGCACATCCAGGTGGGCGGCTCGTGCCTCCTGGTGCTGCTTGCCTACCACTTATTGGTAAGCCTGCGCGTGCTCCGGCTGGACTGAGGGCATCGCCCGATACAGAAAAGCCCCTGTTTTTCCCAAAGCAGGGGTGAAAAATTTTTATCGTTTTACGATAAATTTTTATTGACAAACGATAAATCGTGTGCTATGATTTATCGAGAAACGATAAAACGCTCTGCCACGGCAGAGCCTAGGAGGAACCCCATGAAACGACTTTGGAAGCCCAATCATTCCGTCACGCTCTCGCTGGTGATGACCTGCCTCGGCGCGGCACTTTTGCTGGCAATGATGTTCACCGCGCCGGCCATCCTGAAGACCATCGACGACGACCCGGCATTCCTGCGGGTGATGTCGGTCATCTTCTACGGCTGCTGCCCGGCGGGCTGGCTGGCGGTCGCCGCGCTGCTGAAGCTGCTGCTCAACATACGCAAGGAGCAGGTGTTCACCCGGCAGAACGTGCGCATGCTGCGGATTCTCTCGTGGTGCTTCATTTTCGTCACGCTGGTTTCGCTGGGGGCATTTTTCACCACATACGTGCTGATGATTTACGTGTTCCTCGCCTCGGGCTTCCTGGCTGTCATCCTGCGCGTGGTAAAGAACGTGATGGAGCAGGCCACCATCATGCGGGAAGAACAGGAGCTGACAATATGATTATGATCAATCTCGACGTCATGCTGGGCAAACGCAAAATGTCCTCCGGCGAGCTGGCGCAGCGCATCGGCATCACCCAGGCGAATTTGTCCATCCTCAAGACCGGAAAGGCAAAGGCGATTCGCTTTGAGACCCTGGAGGCCATCTGCCGCGCGCTGGAATGCCAGCCGGGGGATGTGCTGGAATATATAGAGGAGGAGCGTGCGGGCGCGGGCCTTGAGAACTTTATCAAGGCGATCGAAAACTCGACCGGGATACCGGAAAAGCCGGAAAACAAGGACCTGCCACCCGCTGAACGGTTTTTCCAGGCGATTGCGGCAACGGTGGAGGCGACGGAGGAAGGCGAGGCGTAGGTGCTCCGCTCCGCGATGCCTTCCTCTACTTTTGCAGCGCTAAGGCCTACAAAAGTCCGCCCGAGGCGGACAGCTCCTCCCACGCGGAGGAGCCTGGGGGATTAGGCTAAACGGGTGAATTCATTCCCCGGCGGGCCAATGGCGCGCCCTACGAGGGTTTCGCCAATGGCGAATATGGAGCCCCACGACGGCCACTGGCCGAATTCTCGTAGGGCGAGGCATTGCCACGCCGCAGAAACGACAACACTTCGAAGTAAGGAGGCTACACCATGGATGAACTCAACAACATAGCGACCCCGGAAACGCCTTCGCAGCCGGTGGAACAGGTTCCGCCTGCGCCGCAACAAATCCCGCCGCCGCTGCCTGTTGCCCTGCCCAAGCCAGCGTTGCCCCACAAGACCACGGATTCACTGCTGGCGGCGCTGTCGTTCATCACGGCGTTTTTGTTCTGGCGCTGGGGCGCGTGGGGCGGCATGACGGGCATCGCGGTCACGTATGGGCTGTTCTTCGTATCGGTGACGGCGTTCGCCGGGCGGCGGGCCGTGCGGGCGCTGCGCTGGGATTTGCTGCTCAGCGGGGCGACGGCGCTGGCACTGGCGTTCAGCCTCGCGATCTATGACGACCCGGCGTTCCACGCGCTGAAGCTGTGCGCGGTGATCTTCCTGACGGCCTGGTATTTGTGCGGGCTGTACCAGCGAACGAGGTACAGCGACGGCGGCCTGATGGCTCTGCTGGACATCGCGGCGCTGCTGATCGTGTGGCCGCTGAAGTATATCCCGGCGAGCACGAGGACGCTGTTCCGGGGCAGGGAGGGCAAGAAGTCGCAGGCGAAGCTGGTGCTTATCGGCCTGGCGGCGGCCGTGCCCGTGGTGATCGTCGCGGGCGCGCTGCTCTCGCAGGCCGACGCCGCTTTCCAGGAGGCCCTGCGCCGCTTCCTGGACACGATTGGGATTACGCTTGTCCAGGCCTTTCTGGCGCTGGTTCTGTTCTTCCCGTTGTTCTCGCTGCTGTTCGGCCTGACGCGCGGGAAGGAGCTGCCCGACGCCGCCCCGCCCGCCGAATCCAAGGGCGGCAGGCTGGAACCGGTAATCGCGGCGTCGTTCCTCGGGGCGATCGCGCTGCTGTACCTGTGCTACCTGTTCACCCAGCTGGCATATTTCTTCAACGGGTTCAAGGGGCTGCTGCCGGAGGCGTACTCCGCGGCGCAGTACGCGCGGCGGGGCTTCTTCGAGCTGTGCGCCGTGGCGGCGATCAACCTGGGGCTGGTGCTGCTGGTGTCGGGGTTCACACGCAAAAAAGAGGACAGGAAGCTGCCCGTTGGGGTGCAGGTGCTGTGCGCGTTCGTGTGCGTGTTTACGCTGGTGCTCATCGCTGCCGCAGAAAGCAAGATGGCGCTCTACGTGAATCTCTTCGGCATGACGCGCATGCGCCTGATGGTGTCGCTGTTCATACTTCTGCTGGCGTTCTCGTTTGTGCTGCTGCTGGCGCAATTATTCTTGCGAAAGTTCGCCTATATGAAAGCCCTGCTGGCCGCCGGCTGTGTGCTGATCTTGTGCATGTCCTTCGCGGATGTGGACCGGGTTGTACTGAAATATAATATGTGGGCCTTTGAAACCGGACGGCTGGAGACCATCGACGTGGAGGCCTTCCGTGAGCTGGGCGACGCGAAGATTCCGTATTTGATTGCGCTGAGCTACGCGGAGGATGAGGAAATCCGGACGAAGGCGCTGGATCAGCTGTGGCATTGCAAGGCAAGGTATTCATGGATAGACGACAGCGGCGAAACGCACTGGTCCGAGCCGCGGGGCCTTGTTGAATATAACTATACCCAGCGGCAGGCCGTGCGGGCCCTGAAGGCGTATCTTGGCCGGGAGGACTGCCCGCTGGTGGGCTATGAGCCATCTTATATAGAAATGTGCTAAATGCATTGACTTTTTTCCGGCATAATGTTAAAATTAGCCTCGGGGCTTTTGGCTCCGGGGCTGATTTTTTGTTAGCATAAATGCTCGGGTGGCCTGCTGGCCACCCCGACAGGAAGTGCGTATGAACTATTACCTTGGCATTGACGGCGGCGGCTCCGATACGCGCGCGGTGTTGGTTGACGCGCGCGCTGAAGTTGTCGCCTCGGCAAGGGCGGGGAGTTTGAATTACCGTGCCGTGGGGATCGAGACCGCGCGTGAAAGCCTGCAGGGCATTGTGGAACAAATCTCTCCCCCCGGCCCTGCGGGGCCACCCCCCTCACAGAGGGGGGCAGGGGCTATACACGCGGCCTTTATCGGCAACGCGGCCTTGGCTGGCCCCGCGCCGGAGGACGAGCTGCGCGCCCTGTGCGACGGCATCCTCGAGCCGGAATACCTCGCCATGGACAGCGATTTGTTTATCGCCCTGGAGGCGATAGGCACGCAGGGGCCATGCGCTGTGGCCATTGCCGGTACAGGCTCCATGGCCGCCGGCCGGGCGGGGGAGAGTGAGCCTGTCATTCACACGGGGGGCTGGGGCTGGATGCTGGGCGACGAGGGCAGCGGGTTCCACATCGCCTGGGAGGGCATACGCGCCGCCCTGCGGGGCTATGAGGGCAGCGGCCCGGCGACGGGCCTGACCGGCAGTTTATGCGCGCACTACCGGATGGATGCGCCCGAGGCGCTGCTGGACTATTTCTATTGCCCGCCGAAGGAGCCGCGCGAGGTCGCGTCGTTCGCCCGCGCGGTACTGGAAAGCAGCGATCTGGTGGCCCGGGGGATCGTATCGCGCTGCGCCGCCGATTTCGCAAACACAGTGCGGGCGCTGCTGCGTAAGCTGCCTGACGATGCGCCGCTGGGCCTATGGGGCGGGATGTTCCAGTACAGCGAAGTGTATCGCAAGGCGTTTTGCGCGGCGATCGGAAAAGAGGCGAAGCTGCTTCCTGTGGCCCCGGAATGGGGGGCGGCGCGGGCGGCGATGAGATTGAAGTAAGGATAAGGTTTCGGGCGGCAAGAATGCCGCCCCTACTGATAAGCGGAGGTGGTAAGGCATGAAATCTCTCGAATACCTAACGCATGT
>Ga0123353_10006099_pt1 | contig 15987 bp, 11 predicted proteins | sample TergutLab28metaG_3_FD_92763 | JGI IMG/M metagenome (GOLD analysis project Ga0123353, IMG submission 92763) | Labiotermes labralis P3 segment gut microbial communities from Petit-Saut dam, French Guiana - Lab288 P3 | ecosystem: Host-associated > Arthropoda: Insects > Digestive system > Gut ... | reverse complement strand
TCCGTCAAGGACGCGAGGATGATTTGCGAGAGTTGGAAGGGGGATACCGAGTCGGCCTACTTAGGCATCCTCAACAGCTTCATGAGGAACGAGCGGCTTTCGGCCCTGCTCGGAAAGGTCAACGAAGCAGGCCTTTGAACCTGGCCGCCTCATACGCCGTCAAGGCGGCGGCGAAGCCCGCGTTCAACGAGTCGACCCCATCGGCCATCGGCAGGCGCACCCTCACCACCTTTACCCCGCCGCCCAAGCCCTCCCATAGCGGGGAGACGCCGGCGTGCTCGTTGCCCGTAACCAAGGCCACCTTGCCCCCGTAGTCCGCGCCGAAGACGCTCCGGTCCCCCCTAAGATCGTTGACGAACGCCGTGAGCCCGACCCTCGCCGCGAAAGCGGCGAAGGAGCCCATGTCGGCCTCCACGACCGGTATGATGAATCCTGCGCCCAGGCTCGACCTGATGGACCTGCTGTGCAGGAAGCCCGCCTTCCTGTTGACGATGACGACGCCGGCGCATCCCGCGGCGGCCGCGCTGCGCACGCAGGCGCCGACGTTCCCCGGCGTCTCCAGCCCGTCCAGGACCATGACCATCCCGTCGTCGCCCATCTGAATGTCGCCCATCGTGAAGGCCGGGTACTCGCAGGCCATGAAGGCTCCCTCCGCCCCCTCGCGGTCGGATATGGCACGCGCCGCCCTCTCCCCCACCAGGTACCTCTCGCCCGCCATGGCGCCGATCGCCTTGAGGTCCCCCCAAAAGGCGGCATGGCCGCCGCCCCCCGCGCCCGCCGCCGCCCCGGCCGCTCCGGGTCCGCCGGGGTCCCCGCCTCCGTACCGCTTGATTAATATTTCCTCGCACGCGAAAAAGGACAGAACCTTCACGGTTCCGCCCTTCACCCACCTGGCCGGCCATACGCCCTCCGCGTAGAACCGCCTTTCGCCCGGGGCGGGGGCCTTGACATTCAAGGCCCTTAACTCAGCGACCTTTGGGTGGCTGGGCCCTACGCGAACGAATCCTTGAAATGGGCTTCCTACATCCACGGCAGCCTGGACCTCAGGCGTTGAAAGCCGCGATGAGCTCCTTCAGCGTCCTTTCGGCATCCCCGTTGGCGACCTGGCAGGTGCCGGCGTTCCTGTGCCCTCCCCCGCCGTACCTGAGCATGATCTCCCCGATGTCGGCCTCGGACGACTTGTTAAATATCGACTTGCCGACCGTGAAGACGGAATTCTGCTTGCGGACGCCCCACATGCTGTGTATGGAGACGCCGCATTGGGGGTTCAGGACGTAGATCATGAAGCGGTTCCCGGCGTATATGGTCTCCTCGTTCTTCAGGTCCAGGACGACCACGTTGCCGTGGACGCTCGCGCACTTCATCAGCTGGTCCTTGAAGAAGGCCTGCTGCTCGAAGTACAGGTCCACCCTCTCCTTGACGTCCGGGAGTTTTAATATCTCGTCGATCGTGAAGTCCTTGCACAGGTCTATGAGGTTCATCATGAGCGCATAGTTCGATATGGTGAAGCTCCTGAACCTGCCCAGGCCGGTCCTCGCGTCCATGAGGAAGCTCAGCAGCACCCAGCCTTTGGGGTCCTTCACGTCGTCCATGGCGAACGCCGCGGAGTCCGCCTTGTCCACGGCCTCCATCATGGCGTCGAAGTGCGGCCTGAAGGTCCCGGACCCGCCGTAATGGTCGTAGACCACTCGGGCGGTCGACGGGGCGTCGGGGTCGAGCACCAGGTTCGCGGCCTTGTCGCCCGTCCTGACGACCTCGCTGGAGTGGTGGTCGAAGACCAGGTGCGCGCCCTCGACGTATGGGAGGTTCGTCGTGATATCCATGTCGGTGATCTCCACCAACCCGTCCTGCATGTCCTTCGGGTGCACGAAGGTGATCTCGCCGATGAGGCCCATCTCCTTGAGCAGGACCGCGCATGCCAGCCCGTCTATGTCGCTCCTGGTGACCAGCCTGTACTTCTTGCCGATTTCCGCCATATTTGGCCTCCCCATGCCTTAGCACGCTAGACTGCCATGCCTACACGCCAAACCCACGCAATCGCCGCCGCCGGCCGGCCCCCCCATGCCTATCCGCCTAGGGTCGGCCCGTCGGACTCCAAGGCCCTATGCATCCCCGCGTATATGCCGTCGAGGCTCAAAAGCTCGGCGTGCGTGCCCGTCTCCTTGATCTCCCCTTTTTCGATGACCACAATCTTATCAGCTTCCCTTATGGTTGACAACCTATGGGCGATGACTATCACCGTCCTGCCTACCGAGGCCTTCGCCATGGCGGCCTGGAGCCTCGCCTCCGTTATCGCGTCTATGCTCGCCGTGGCCTCATCGAGTATGAGTATCGACGGGTCGTGCGCCAGCGCCCGCGCGAACGAGATCAACTGCCTTTCGCCCGCCGAGAACGTGCAGCCCCTTTCCATGACCTCCTCCCCGTACCCTCCGCCCAGCGACCCGATGAACTCGGCCGCGCCCCCGCGCTCGGCCGCCCTCTCAACGGCCTCGCGGCCGATCGGGTCGTTCAGGCTGATGTTGGAGGCCACGTCCCCCGTAAAGAGGAACACGTCCTGCTGGACCACCGCTATGGCCTTCCTGAGGCTATGGAGGTTGTATTCCCTTATGTCCCTCCCGTCCAGAAGCACCTTCCCTGACCCGACGTCATAGAACCGGGCCAGGAGGCTTATTATGGTGGTCTTGCCCGACCCCGTCGCGCCGACGAACGCCACGGTGGACCCAGGCTCTATGGTCACGGAAAAGTTCCTAAGGACCCAGTCATCGCCCCCATAGGCGAACCATACGTCCCTAAACTCGACTGAGCCCGCGACGGCGCCCGGCTCCGGCGCGAACCCGCCCTCCAGGTCCTCCTCAGCCGCGTCGTCGTCCATGATCTCGAATATCCTGTCCGCGGAGACTATCGCCGACTGTATGGACGTGTACTTCTCCGACAGGTCGCTGATAGGCTCGAAGAATTGCTTCACGTATGTGATGAAGGCGTACAGCACGCCTATCTCCAGCGTCTTGCCGAGCACCGCCCCCGCGCACGCGAAGACCAGAGCCGCTATCGTGAGGTTGTTTATTATGTCGACCACGGGCCGGCAGAGCCCGTTGAGGATTACCTCCCTCAGGCTGTACTTGAAGAACTCGTCGTTGAGCCGCCTTATCCTCTCATTTTTGGCGTCCTGCCTGTTGAAGGCCTGGATGACCTTCATACCCTGGATGCTCTCGGCCAGGAACGCGTTGATCCGCGCGACCATGCCCTTGACCTTGACAAAGTTCCTGCCGGCCGCCCGCCGGTACAGCACCACCACGGTGAGGATGAGCGGCACGCAGCCCACGGCGACCGTCGCCATGTAAGGGTCCAGAGCGAACATCATCGCGACGATCCCGACTATGAGCACCAGGTCCCGGAACATGGTGACCACCACCCCCGAGAAGATCTCGTCCAGGGCCTCCACGTCGTTCGTCACCCTCGTGAGTATCCGTCCGGACGACATGCCGTCGAAGAACTTCATGGACATCCTCTGCACCTTGCCGAAGATGCCCGTCCTTATGGTGTGCATGATCCTCTGCCCAACCCACGTGAGCGCATAGGTCTGTAGAAACCCGACGGCCGAGCCCAGCGCTATGAGCGCGAAGTAGGCCAGGCCCAGGGCCGTCAGGGCCGGCATGTCGCCGCGCCCCACGGTCAGGTAGTCGTCTATCACCGTCTTGACGATGAACGGCCTGAGCAGTATCGCCAGGTTCTGCACGGCCGACAGGGCGAGCGCGGCGGCCACGTGCGGGGCGTACGGCCTGAAGTAGCCGGCCAGCCTCCCGACCTGCAGCCTCCCCTTCCTGGGCTCGAACTCGCCGTCGTCCGGGCGCCCGCCGGGTTCGATGTCGGGCGCGGCCTCGCCGCGGCCGCCGCCTTGGGCCGCGCCGCGCCTAGGAAATGACGTTAAAGGCCACCTACGGCCCGTCCCCCGCCCCATGCTCACGTCTCGCTTATCTCCCTGTACAGCCCGCCCTCGATGGCCATGAGCTCCGCGTGCCCGCCCCTCTCGACCACCCTGCCCCCGTCGAGCACGATGATCTCGTCGCAGCCCATGACCGCGCTGATCCTATGCGATATGACCACTCCGGTCCTACCCTTCAGGCTGTCCCCCAGGTTCGCTAGGATCGCCTCGGCCGTCGTCGGGTCCACCGCGGACAGGCAGTCGTCGAACAGCAGTATCCTCGGCCTCTTTATGAGCGCCCTGGCGATGCTCACCCTCTGCTTCTGCCCGCCGGAGAGCGTCATCCCCCTCTCGCCCACGACCGTCCCGTACCCGTTCGGGAAGGACTCCACGTCGCCGTGGATGCCGGCCAGCCTCGCCGCCTCCTCCACCTCGGCCTGAGAGTACCCGTCGCCCGCGAACGCTATGTTGTCCGCTATGCTGGCCGAAAATAGGAAGCAGTCCTGCGGCACGTAGCCCACCGCCTCGCGGACGGTCGACTTCGGCACCTTGTTCGCGTCCACGCCGTCGAAGAGGACCATCCCGTCGCCGAATCCGTACATGCCCATGAGGACGTTCGCTATCGTCGTCTTGCCGCTCCCCGTCTTGCCGACTATCCCCAGCGTCCCGCCCGGCGCGATCTCGAACGAGACGCCCTCCAGGACGTTCCTGCCGCCCTCCCCATCATACGAGAAGGTAAGGCCCCTCACCTCCACGCGCCCGCCGACCACGTGGCCGTCCGCGCCCAACCCCTCGTTAGTGCGCGCCGTCGGGCTGCGGAACAGGCCGTCTATCCTCCTGAAGGAGGCCATGCCCCTCTGCCATATCTCGATTATCCTGCTCACGTTCATGACCGGGGCCATGATGACGATGATGTACGTGTTGAAGGCCACGTAGTCGCCGAGCGAGATGCCGCCGTCCAGGACCTGCCTCCCCCCCATCACGATGAAGAGCAGGAAGCTGACCCCGAACCCCACCTGCGCGGTGGGGCCGAGTATGGCCGATACCCTGGTCAGGGACATCCTGGCCTTCACCCTGTCGGCGCTCAGCGCCTCGAACGCCTCGGTCTCCTGGCGCTCCTGGCCGTAAGCCTTTATGACCCTGATCCCGGAGACGTTCTCCTGCACCTTCTCCGATACTTGGGCGAACGACTCCTGGACCCTCGTGAACCTGGAGCGTATGGACTTGCGCAGCCTGACCATCGCGAGGACGATGAGGGGCGCGGGCGCCAGCGCCATGAGCGTGAGCGCCGGGTCGATGGCCGTCGCCATGAACCATATGGAGACGCAGGCGGTGGTGAGCCCCTCGAGTATGGCCACCACCCCGAACCCGAAGTTCATGCGGATGGCCTGGATGTCGTTTATCGCATAGGCGATGAGGTCCCCGGTCCTCGACCCGTCGTAGAATTTGGGCGTCAGGCGCTGCATCTGGGCGAACAGCGCGTTCCTCAGGTAGCACTCGACGTTCCGGCAGTTGCCGATGAGCATGTAGCGCCAGACGAACTTCAGCGCGAAGACGATGAGGACGCAGGCCATCATGCGTGCGGCCAGCGCCCTGACGTCGCCCTCGTCCGCGGAGGCGTCCCTGAGCGCGTCCGTTATCAGGCCGAGCACCTTCGGTATGTAGGACGCCACGAAGCTGCACGCGAGGAGGGTGAGACAGCCGATGGCGTAGCTCAGCCTCCTGGACTTTATGAATTCCAGGATGGTCCTTCTTCCCAGGTCATTCAAGGCCGGCCGGCGACGCGCCCCCCACGGCCCGACGCGTCGCGCCGCCCACCGCGGTCAGCGCCTCCCATATCCCAGAGCCTCGTACCCATCCTGCATCCTCCGGACGAAGCCGACGCTCTTCTCGAAGCAGGCGACCGGGTCCAGGCTCTTGTCCCCCGGCGCGAACAGCTCAAACAGCATGGCCAGCCTATCCCTATAGGCCGAGCGGTCGAATATGACCTTGAACTGCCTTTCCAGATCCGCGTCGCCGTCACCCAGCGCGCAACCCGTCACCAGGTAGTGCGTCGGCCCCTGCTCGCCCTTGACCATCTTGTGGTCCTTGAAGTGGGTGCCTATGACGTACGGCGCGGCCTCCTCGCAGGCCCTCACCGGGTCCTCCCCGATGTGCAGCGCGTTCGCGGTGTCCAGGAATATGCAGAGCCTAGGGGTCTCCCTTATGAACTCCACTATCTCCGACACGTAGAAGTCGGCGTGGTTCTCCATGGCCAGGGGCGCGCCCATCTCCCAGCAGGCCCTGGAGATCGGCGAGATGGCCTTCGAAACCCTCTCGACGCGCTCCTCCCACGGCCACCTCCGGTCGTAGCGGTGCCCGCAGCCCGCCCCGCACATGGTGATGGTCGCGCGGCTGGGCTTCACGTACCTCTCTATGAGCCTTATCTCCTCCTCCGCCTTCCTCTGCATGTCGCCGAAGTCGCCGGAGGCGTGGCCCGTGCCGGCGTGGAGGTTCATGTGCATGTCGCGGTCGGCCAGCTCCTGAAAGACCCTGTCCCGAACGGCGGGGTCCATCTTTTCCAACGCCCTGGGCGACTCGCCGAAGCCCTTCATGCCGTAGCGTTGCAAAAAGTCCATCTTCGCTATCTGGGGGACCGGGTCGCCCCCTTCCGTAAATTCCGGATACCAATAGAGGGCCAGCCCCCAATACGTGCTCCCCGGATAGTCCTTTACCCTCACCATACCGATATCGCGGCGCCGCGTCCCCGCGCTCCACGCGGCGCGCCCCCCCTCACCGAGTTTATTGGGCGGCTGGGCGCCGCCGGCATTACCCAAGGCATTATACCAAATCAGCCCCGACCCATCGCCGAGGCAGGCGGCCCCCGCTACGGCGCGCAATCCCAAGCTCGCTTAAATCCCGCGCCCATGCCCGTGCCGACGCCCACGCCCATGCCCGATCCATGCCCGTGCCGGCGTCCGCGCCATATGGACCCCGCGTTTGCCTTGGCGGGCCGCGTCGCCTATCATTAGGCCATCGCGGGCGATGGGGCGCGGCCCAGGCCGGGCCCGAAGGCGGGCGAGACTATAATTTTACATGGAGGCAGCGCATGGCTGAGCTGAGAATCGAGTTCTATTCCGACCCTTCCGCCGACGGCGGGCATGAGGGGCTCATAAACAGCGTAAGGTACATATCCGGCCTCACGATGCACTGCGAGCATCTGATCGGGGGCCGCTACGTCTCCGGGACGCGCTCGGCGGTGGGCAGGCCCTATTACCAAGGCGGCGCGGACCCCATGGGCGCGGGCCGGCTCAGGGGCTTCTGCGGGTACCTGCCCATAGAGGCCTTCGCGCTGGAATCAAGCGGCGTCTCGCTCCACAACGGCTGGTCATGGGCGGGGCAGTCATGCCGCGATGAAGTCATAAACGGGGTCCCCTGCCTCCGCGGAGCGGTGGAGCTTTCGCATGGGGCCATGCCGGTCAGCCTGACGGTGATCACCGTGATGGACGGCACCGGCTTCCTGGAGCGCTGGCTGACGGTCAGGAACCTGTCGGACGGCCCCTTGGCCATATCGGGGGTCGAGCCCTTGCGCGGCCTGCTGTGGCATCTGGCCGACAGGGCGGAGCACGGGGTGGACGGCACGTTCACACTGACCACGCTGCCGCACGTGCAGTGGGGCTACGAGGGCTGCGCCGACGCGCGCGCGCTGACGCCCGGGACCCACGAGATCGTCAGCCGCCGGGGCCGGTCAGGCTGGGGCGTGCCGTGGTTCATGGCGCGCAACGAGGCGAGCGGCGAGGTGGCGGTCGGGCACCTCGAGTGGTCGGCCAATTGGCGCATGTCGTTCGAGCACCTGAGCCCCATAGGCCAGAACGACATGGCGCTGCTGTTCGGGATCGGCCCGCACGCCCGGGCGCCGCAGCTCGTGATCGGCCCCGGCGGGGCGGCGGAGACGCCGCGCGCGCACCTGGGGCTGTTCGCCGGCGGGGTCGCCGCGGCGGTGCAGAGGACCCACGACCACGTGAGGAACGTATCCCGGAAGGCCGACGAAAAAAATCTGCTGATAGGGTCAGCCAGGATCGTCGACGGCGGGCTCGACTGGCTGGAGGCCGAGGCGAGGCTGTCCGCGGAGCAGGGCATGGAGTACTTCATGGTCGACGCGGGCTGGTACGGCAACCTGAAGGCCAATTGGTACGAATCCACCGGCGACTGGGACGTGACCCGCTTCGGGGGCACGCTCGCCAGGGTCAGGGAGATCATACAAGGGTACGGGATGAAGTTCGTCCTATGGATGGAGCCGGAGTCGATGGGCTCAGGCTCCGAGCTGAGGAAGGCCCACCCCGATTGGGCGATCCGGCGCGACGGCGCTCCCGCCGACGGCGAGGGGCGCGTCCTCGACCTGTCCAGGGACGAGGTCGCGGAGTTCGCGGAGGCGGCCGTGATGAGCGTCTTCGCGGAGCACAAGGTGGACGGGTTCAAGGTGGACTACAACACGGCCTCGGGCGAGCATGGGGAGAACGTGCGCTTCGGCCTGCCGGAGAGCGCGGCCTGGCGGTACGTGGAGAGGCTGTACGCCATATTCGACCGCGTCGCGGCCGAGTACCCGGACGCCGTGCTGGAGAACTGCGCCGGCGGCGGCGGGAGGAACGACTTGGGCCTGTTCCGGCGCTTCCACACCTCGTGCATATCCGACTACACCATACTGCCCAGGGGCATAAAACAACTGAACAACCTGTCCATGGCCCTCCCGCCGGAGCGGTTGCGCTACTATTACCGGCACTACCCCGGTTACCACCTGTACGGCGGACTGGAGACGCAGCTGAACGTGCTCATGCTGTGCAACCCGCTCTTCGTCGGCTTCGGACGCGACGAAGGGTGGCTCAACGCCGACGAGGCGGCTTTGGTTAAGAGGTACGTCGATAGGTACAAGCTGTTCTTCAGGCCGGTCCAGATAGGCTGCGACGTCCACCACCACACGCCGGCCCTGGCCAGCGGCAACGCGGAGCCTTGGTGCGCGCTCGAGTATTCCGAGAAAGGCAAGAGGCGCGGCTACGCCGGGGTCTTCAGGTTCCTGAAGGGCGAGGGGACCTACCCGCTCCGCCTCAGGGGCATGGACAAGTCGCTCACATACCGGGTCGGCTTCATGTCGACGGGGGAGTCCTTCGAGGCGGGGGGGGGCGCCCTCTTCACGGACGGCCTGCCCATACGCTTGGACGGCGCGCTGTCGTCGGAGCTCATCACATACGAGGCGGTATAGCCCATGAAAAGGTTCATCACGGAGAACTTCTCGTTCACCATTACGGTGGTAAAGGGCGGCGGATGCCGCAACGGCCATGAGGAGGGCGATTCCTACGCGTGCGAGTTCGGCTGCCCCGAGCCCCTCGGCTCGGAAGGCGGCATCTGCCCGGACGCGTTGGCCAGGATCTCGCCGCTGCTCACGGCCGTAAGGTGCGGGGGCGACTTGCGCACGCTCGGGGGGACGGGCAGGCATTCGATCGAGGTGGGCTGCGACGGCGGGCCGATCGTCTTCCGCATAGAGGGCAGGGACAAGGCGGCCATAGAGCCGATGGGCTTGGGCCGGCTGCCCGAGTGCGCCGAGGCGGTGAGGGGCGGCTTCTTGACGGTCGCCAAGGATTTCGGATGGACCAGGGAGGGCTGCCCGGGACATACCGCCTACATTTCGGACGAGAAGTTGGCGAGTGACTTCGGCGAGGGCCGCCACCCGTTCGGGCTGGTCGTCGACGGCAAGGTCTTCGGCTTCGCCTCCGTCGTCGACGCCGGGGGCGGGGCGTTCGAGCTGCGCCACCTTTCCGTCATGCCTTTCTGGCGCCACTTCGGCTACGGCGGCAGGCTGCTCGACCGCTGCGCAATGGAAGCCGCGGCGATGGGCGGGACCAAGCTGACGCTCGACCTGGTCGATGAGAACGCGGTCCTCAAGGATTGGTACCTCAGTAAGGGGTTCAGGTATACGGGCTCTAGGACCTTCCCCCATCTGCCGTTCACGGTCGGCTACATGGAGAAGGCGCTGTAGTGGACGAGGCGATACGCCGGCATTTCGGAAAAAGGATAGCCAGCCGCAGCAGGCTCACCGGCGGCTACGTGTTCGACGTGTGGCTCCTGGAGCTGGAAGACGGCCAAAAGGTGGTCTTCCGCGCCCGGGAGGACTTCCGTACGGGCGGCGGCAGGATGATAGACGTCACGGGCGTCTTCGAGAGGGAGCGCTTCTTCTACGGGAGCGTCAACAGGCGCTTGGGCCGCACGTGCCCGGAGGTCTACGTCGTCGACGGCACGCGAAGCTTATATAGGGCCCCATTCCAAGTTTCCGAATATATGGAGGGGATCCCGCTTAATAAGTGCTACGAGGCCTTGGGCGATGGCGAGATGGCGCGCGTCCGCCGCAGGATCGGCATGATAGCCGGCGGCGTGAACGGCATGGCGGTCGCCCCGGACCACCCCTACATAAAAGAGCGCGGCGAATGGGGCGGGTTCTTCGCAAGGAGGCTGGCCGAGAGGCTCAAGCCGCTCGTAGGCGTCGGCCAGATCACGGAGGGGGAGGCCGGCAGGATCGTCGACGACGCATCGCTGCTAAGCGCGGAGCAAAGCTTATCGTTTATCCACTTGGACATACGCTACGTGAACATGATCTATGGCGGCGGCGAGCTGTACCTGCTGGACGCTGAGAACAGCGAGTTCGGGGACCCCCTGTTCGAGCTGGCCGTCCTGGGCATGAACGGCAACCTCAGTCCGGAATTCTTGGAAGGCTACGCGGAAGCCTATGGCTGGGTTCCCGATATGAGCGCGCCGTTCTTCAAGTACTATCAAATGGAGCGGGCCGCCCTGGTCCTCGACCTCTTCCTGAACGTCGTCAAGGACGACGGGGCGATGACCGAGCGCTTCTTGAAAGTGTTCGGCGCGCTTAAGCTGGACCTGTTAAATTAAACATACACCAGTTCGGGTTTAATAGGATTGCCGACCCGAAAATAACGTTAATTTTTATAGACATCCGGTTCGCCGTTAATAATGTCAGTAGTGTACGATTTATTAGTTAATCGACCATATAAAATATAGAAAATTAAAGTTATTACGACCTATAATCGTACATTACTCGACATTTGTACGGAAAGTGATGATATAATAGAAAATGAATGTTTTTTTGACATAACGTTGGAATCCTAGAGTCTACATCGCCGGTTTCAAGAAGCCGCACATTTATTCAATGCCGGACCTGCTAGGCTGACCGACCCATACGCCGTCAGGCGTCCGGATAGTTGAGTTCCCTGGCCCTCTTCTCCTCCCACCTGAGGGCGTCCCTGATGCCGTCCTCGACGGTGAGCCTCGGCTCCCAGCCCAGGAGCTCCCTGGCGCGGTCTATGGAGGCGTACGCGCCCGCCACGTCACCCGGCCTCGGCCCCGTCTCCTCGATGGCGAAAGGCTTTCCGTGGACCATCTTGAACGCTTCGACTATCTCGCGGACCGTGACGTCCCTGCCCATCCCCACGTTGATCACCAGATAGCCGTCCTTGGCCTTCGGGCTCGCCAGGGCCGAATCGAAGCGCTCGACCGCGCAGACGTGTGCCTGGGCCAAGTCCCAAATATGGAAATAGTCGCGTATGGCAGTCCCGTCTTTCGTCGGCCATTCGGTTCCGGTCAGGTAAAACCTGTCCTCGGCGCCGGTGGCGGCCGCTATGAGCTTCCCGACGACCAGAGAGGATACCCTGTTCTGGTTCCCCGTGCGCAGCTTCGGATCCGCGCCGATGGGGTTGAAGTACCGCAGCGATATGGCCTTGATGCCGTATGCCGCGCACATGTCCTGGAGTATCATCTCCATCATCAGCTTCGATCGGGCGTAGGGGCTCCTCGCCCTCAGAGGCGAATCTTCGTCCACCCTGAAACCCTCCACATCGTCGTATAGGGAGGCCGAGGACGAAAAGACGATCCTATGGCAGCCCAATTCGTCCATAGCCATGTAAAATTCGATCGACTTGCCCACGTTCACCTTGTAGTATTCGTACGGCATCGTGACCGACTCCGGAACCACGATGAGCGCCGCGCAGTGTATGGCGCAGCCGATCGGCCCCCGCTCGGCGAAGACCCTGTCCAGCAGTGCCCGGTCGCCGAAATCGCCGCGGTAAAATATATGCCCCTCCGCGAACTCGGACCGCCCTTTCACCAGATTGTCGATTATGACCGGCGTATGCCCGGCGTCGGCCAGCGCGCTCACTATGGTGCTGCCGATGTACCCCGCCCCGCCCGTGACCAGTACGTTTATCGGGAACCCCTCCCCTCTATGTTCAAGCTATAGGATATATTATCACATCGCCTATATACTTTGATCCAAGTTATCCTCAATCGGCGTTATGGATAAAAGCATTTACATATATATCCAATATCGTTTGACCTTCATTAATAGCTATATCATCGTGTAAATTTTTTTTATTATTATGAAAAAATAATGATAAATTATTATTGAAACACCACATTAAATTAATATAATCACCTTGTCTTCCCCATTCAATTCCTAAAGTATATAATTTTTCAGATCCTTTATATAGTAAATCTATGTACATATTTTTGCGTCGATTAAAATCTTCTTTATCAGATAAAATCCATCCAATATAAGCTGCAGCAGAATCTGGATATTCGCAACTCGATGTTATAGCATAGCAATATTGTTGATATCCTACATTTTTCCAACCATTACCTGTTCGTGAATTTTTAACATCAGGTCCTTCTGGAGCGCAAATAAACGAAATGTCAATTCCTGCATTATATATTTTTTCATTATTTTGATTAGATAAATAATTAAAAAACATACCTTCAATCATAAATACATTTTTATTAATGAAATTATTTATGTTAATTATTTCATCGTTAAATATTTTATCTGTAAAATAAAATACTTTATCTGTTTCATTTATTATATCCCATATTAATGAATTCCCATCATATAAACCTAATAAAACATTGTATTTATATGTTAAATCATTAAGAAAATTATATACATTCATATATTTATAGTCTGTAGAATAAATAAATCTACCATCCATATCAATGCTTATAAATTCTACTCCATTTCCAGCCATAAATGCTGATTCATGCCAAAATCCTCCCCACATAGGGTCATAATTTTTATTTATATTATTATTTTGAATTGTTAATAATAAAGTTAAAAACGTATCCCAATTCCAATTATTATTTATGTATAATTCAATGGGATCTATTAAACCATATAAATTAATTATGTTTTTATCATACCATAAAACCGAATACATATGGGTAGGTTCCATAAAACCATATATTTCATTATTAATATATAATATATCGATCCAATCATTAATGATATTCGAATATTTCGAGCATGAATATAATAATTTATTTTTCGCTAAAAATTCTATTTCCCATTTAGTTATGTATACTACATCAGGAGCGATACCAGCTAAAATTTGGCTATATTTATCAATTAATGTTAAATGTTTATCGTGTAAATAAATCCATGTTTTTACTATATCATCGTTTTTTATTTCATGTATGTTTATTTTCGATGTGTTCGAAAATTCATCCCATAATTCTTTAGATGCCTTTTTATTATAGTTAAATTTATTTAGTATTTCATTTTGGTTATTTATATAATTTATATCATATAAATATAAATGTGTATTTATATTATCAACATTATTAATCATAATATCTAACTCATTATTAACTATATTATGATTTTGATTATTACATCCTATCAACAAAAATATACTAAAAATAACTAATACATTCTTTATTAACATAATTATCCTCTGATTAAATGTAATTATTTTACTCATATATAAAAGGCCATATAAAAATATATGGCCTTTTATCATTATATAAATATAATTCGTAATAATTTAATAATATATGCATACTCCTTGCGTTGGATAGCAATTAGGATTTGTATGATATTCAGTATGATCATGTTTACCACTATGCGAATGCATAGGTGGTAAACCTGTACATATTCCACCATGACTATACTCAGCAACAGTAACAGTACATGACCCAAAATTTTTCGAGCAATTTTTACTATACGATGACACATACACTCCTGTACATTTTAATATTGCTGTTCCACCACTATTACAATAAAATGTTACCGCTTCCTCCTCTTCTTCCATTGGGTTTACGAAAATCGGCACCGTCATCATCATGAAAAACATCGTTACAGCCAATAACATGGATAATTCGTCCTCATGTGTTTATACCTCCCGTTTTTTTACTTGCTAATAAATATATCGGTTGATTATAAACAAGCATTATTTCATATTATTAACATATATGGTGAATTTATTAATTGTTTATCGGTACTTGCCTCGCACATACACATCACGGAGGCAATCGTCGGTTATGCCCCATATGAAGCTGACGATAATATAACCCATCACCGTACCTGCCCCGTCCTGAAGTCCAGCAAGGTTTCGGTCAACTCCGACCTAAGCGCCGCGTAGGCGGGGTCGGCCCACCTGTTCACCCTCTCGCCGGGGTCGGCCGCCAAGTCGTACAGCTCCCCGTAGGCTTCGCCCGGGTAGCGCACGAGCTTGGCCCCCCTCGTGCGAACCATCTCCATGAAGTCCGCGCCGTGCCAGACGTTGTCGCGGCTGTGCTCGGCCACTACGAACCGGCGTCCCCCGCCGGTTCGGCCGTCCCCGGTCCCGACCCCATCCGGCGCGCACCCGCCCGCCCCGCCCACGCAGGCTTCCCCATCCGTGCCCACCCTCTCGTAGGCCAGCCCCAGATCCTCGGCGTCCCATACCTCCGGGATCGCAACACCCGCGGCCCTCATTATGTAGTCGGCCACGTCCATCTGCTGCGCCAGGCCGGAATGGACCGTCCCCGCCTTTATCCGTCCTTTCGCATTGACTATCGTCGGCACGCGCAGTATCTCATCGTACATCGTCCACTTCTGTATGTGGCCGTGGTCGCCGAGGCAGTCGCCGTGGTCTGACGTGAATATGACGACGGCGTCGTCGAGCAGGCCCTTCCCCCCGAGGGCCGCCAGGATCTGGCCCACCTTATGGTCTATGAGCGTGACGTTCGCCGCGTAGTATCTGCGCAGCCTCTCGAGCTCCCCGGCGGTCGGGCTCTCCTTCCACCCGATGGCGTCGTGGTTCCCCGCCAGCATCTCCCGCCTGTACGCCTGCTGCGGCGGGGGCTGCCCCGCCTTTTCGGCCTCGGTCACCTCCGGCGCCGAAAAAGCGGTCCCGCCGTACATGTCTATGTAACCTTGCGGCGGGTCGTACGGCGGGTGCGGCCCCGGGAACCCTATCTCCAGGAACAGGGGCCTGTCCAGCCCCCGCGCCGAAAGGTCCCCGTCCGCGCCGCCGCCCCTGCCCCCGAGCCCGGCGTCGCCGTAGATGCGCTCGATGAACCACAGCGCCAGGTCCCCCGTGAACTCGTCGGGGTGGAGCCGTCCGTCCATGGGCCACTCGTAGGCCCCGAGCGCGTCGGCGTAGCCCCCGTACCCGTCCTTATAAGACCACCTGCTGGGCTTGTCGGCGCCGAGGTTGTACAGGTGCCTGTCCCACTCGTCGAAGAAGCGCGAGTGCGCCCTCAGGTCGGGCCTGTCCTTATTTTCCACGATGAGCCTATGGTCGAACCCGCACTCGGCGGCGTAGGGCACGGTGTGCATCTTGCCGACGTTCGCCGTGACGTACCCCGCCCCGCGCAGCAGGCTGACCCACGAGTCGCCCCAGGCGCAGCCGTTGTTGTACACCCTACCCCTGCTCGGGTATAGGCCGTTGAAGAGGCTGTACCTGGACGGGACGCATGAGGGCGCCGCGCAGAAGCAGTCGGTCAGCACGGCTCCGCCGGCCGCCAGGCGGTCGAGGTTCGGGGTGATCATCCATGGGTAGCCCAGCGCGCCTATCGTGTCGTACCGCTGCTGGTCCGTGATGATCAGTATTATGTTCGGCCTGCCGCCTGCATCACCCATATGCCCCTCCAATAAATTACAACCTTAGGTCTTTGGCATTAGGACCTAGGCATTAGGACCTTATCCTTAGGACTTTATCCTTAGGACTTTATCCTTAGGACCTTATCCTTAGGACCTTATCCTTAGG
>Ga0123353_10006097_pt1 | contig 15988 bp, 6 predicted proteins | sample TergutLab28metaG_3_FD_92763 | JGI IMG/M metagenome (GOLD analysis project Ga0123353, IMG submission 92763) | Labiotermes labralis P3 segment gut microbial communities from Petit-Saut dam, French Guiana - Lab288 P3 | ecosystem: Host-associated > Arthropoda: Insects > Digestive system > Gut ... | reverse complement strand
GGGGTTGGGCGAATTATACAAAGTACCCCGGTGCCCCGACATGCTAGAAATAAATTTCAACAGTCGGTTCAAAAGAAGGGGGGGGGGGGAAACCCGCAACAAAAGGAACTTCTATTTACATGTGTTGTACCGTTCTTCGTGCACTGATTGTAGAACTTGTACACTGTTGCTTCAGAACGAAGGGCCAAGGGAAGGAGGGCCAACAAGAAGAAGAGAAGGGGAGGGGAGAATATGGGAGATTAATTGATTGAGACATTTTTACTGGATGCCGAAACATAGGCCCAGGTGATGTACTCTGTTCCGTCGCTCTTCTATGACGAGCGCCACGCAACTGGGCACTTACCGACGTTTCGAGACAGCATGCTGAACTCGCATTCCAGGTTCGTCCTGTACGCGAACAGTGAATACGACCCCGCCACACTGCCTTCAAACGTCTGGCGCCCATCTCCAAGTGATACGGCTCCAAATCCCAAAAAGCCGAATACCTCAACTACACCGCTGCGAAAGCCTAAAAACTCGCATAGTCTGTTCTATGAACATTAGCCTACGGGGCGGCTTTCATATAAACACAGTTTCTGGGCACGGCGACTCAGAAGCGGACAAATGGCGACGCAAATCTCATACATGACATGGACATGCTAGGCGAACATACGATACAAACACTGTTCTAAGGTGGGCGGAATTGTGGGAAGCAAACTTTTCTATCGATAACACACCGTTATCGTATTCAGTAAACTATACCCGACCCAGTAAATTATTTAAAACAAAAGTGTACAGAACAAGTTCTATTTTCCAAGCACTAAGAACAGAATCCAATTACGTCAGAAGAGCACAGCGCAATTTAGGCAACCTCCAGTGCCTTCACTGGCAGGAAAAGACCACAATCACTATTTTACAATCTGACCATCCTGAGTAATAGAATTTTCTTTACGTAGGTTCTAAATTAACACAAAAGCATAAACGTGAATAACACGTTGAAAAACACTCACTTTGCGTCCAGATTGTTCAATTCTAGGCAAAATCGCGGCTTAAAAACACACACAGAGTACAGTTGTTCCAGTGTAAACCGACACAAACGCACACACGTCGTTGGAATCAAAATAGTTATAATACGCAAACTCCTTCGTGTTTCGGGATTCACAGGGGCCGGCCAGTGAGGCCAAAAACAAGTCGGTGCCTGTGGTACGTTAAAATATTATTGCGATTTTAACGAAGTGCGTGTATTTGTTGGTTTGCACTGTAGCAACTGTATCACAATGCACGGAATGCAAAATGAAAAAAAAAAAAAACACACACTGAACACGAACGTAGTCTTTACACTGCTCCACCCACATCGCAGGCATATCGTCAGGCTTACTTAATTATAAATTTCATTACACGTGGTGCCATCTCGCGTTACACTTCGGATACAGTACGTGCAAAACATACTTCGGCGCGTGACTGCAGCTCATGAAACTTGTCACGTCAAAATATTTGTAAAATAAAACACGGGTTTACACTGTACGACGCTGCGTAAGCACAGCGCACGACAGCCCGCCTTTAACAGCATGATCGCAGCGTCATAATTTGAAAACAACTGTGCACGTGCCGCGGTCTGTCCCACGTTACTGTTAAACACGTCAATACTTCTATCTTAACATTGCGTTCGTGTAAAAAGCGGCCGAAATTCACCGAATTCAAAATTTTCCACAAGGCCCTGGTCACGCTAACCCCGATTACAACTTGCTTAGTTGGACCTTCTATACCTACTCACTGTAGGTGTGGAGGGTGACTGTTGCGGCTTGATCACACTCAATGAGACACACGCACAATCGGTAGGATTCCCCTGGCCGAGGGTTCGGCCCGTCGCAGAAACCTCTGACAACACAACTCTCACGAGCGACACACATCCATGCCCCGGCGAGATTCGAACCCCCCAATCCTAGCAAGCGAGCGGCCGCAGGCCTACGCCTTAGACCGCACGGCCACCTTGTGTGACCGCAGCCAAGCCATCTTTCTGAATCAGAAACACAGCCTGTAGGTCAGGTTGTATTGCTCAATCAGTAAACACACCAGTGACCTCTCTACGCAAGAAAAGTACAAACAGAAAATAGAAAAATGCAGAGCTTTTAATTGCAAGCAGATGAAGTTAATCAACCGACACGCCTAGGTATAATTATATTTACACACGCGCACGCACGCGTGCATACGGATTGCCTTACGTCTCAAGTATATATGCATTGTTCTGCATTACTTCGTGTTGCATCACACGCTGCAGAAACGAATGTGCGTTAAAAATCTGGCGATCCGCACACCGAGCCTTCACAACGTAATTCTTATCTTGTTTTAATAATTCAAAGAACACGTGAAATTGCAAATTTATTCATTCTTCTTCATCTTCATTTACTGGCTACTTCGGAAGAAAAATAGATACCACTTCATAATCTACAACAATCAATCCATTTTGCAAAAAAATAAAATCAAATACCGATGTATCTCCAATTTACACGTCCAGATGTCGAGTGTCGACCCTTCCATCACCGGACAAATTGTAAAACTCGGAAAGCGCGTTTGGAAATTTTGTTTGCACGTTTCATTTCACCATTCTCCCGACCTCATTCACGATCAGTAGCAACTAATAATAAACAACGTATGTAGCTGATGCGTCACTATGTAACTCACTACTTTTGTCGCGTTTCAACCATCTTTTTAAATATGTAAACACCGGTTCGACAAGTAACACAAAATAATGGACACATAAGTACTGGAACATTAGTCGGTGTTTAGCAGTGTTCCAGTTCATATGTCATGTCAGACGACACATCGCATTCAACAAGTTACACTTTACCTGAGAATCTGCCAGCAAATAGAAACATACACTTGGATCCAACAGTAAAGCACATTCAGCACACAAACAATACAAGCATGTAGTAAGACGTCACTTTGACGTTTCAAACCACGTGGAGGGCAAGTAAGCGTTGCCTCAAGTAGCATGGGTCACCATCCACTTCTCCACACGGAAACCGGTCACAGACTGAAGGCCGCCGACGAATTAGCCGGCAGCCCGGCCGTCTGATGCTGTAGCTCAAGCTTACATCAAACGAGGCGCTCGGCACTCTGACGACATCTGCCGCACGAACTTCGTACTAATTGAAACATACTTCTCCCACTAAGCTGGGCACTCGATGGGTATACAAAACTTACACAGGAAGGTCATTTGGTAAATAAATTGTGCTCACGATACGGCATATACGCGAACTATACAAACTTGGGTTACTTTTTTAACAAAAATCGTATAACGTACTGGATAATTTACGATTTTATAGGAAATTATCCGATATGTCTGAACAGCACGGTGTACTTTGGGCCAAAGCCAGTTTAAGGCTAGGTGACAGGGTCATCATTGAAAACTCTAATTTAAAGAAGTTTCATCTCTTAAAATTTGACGTACGGAGTACTCAATGGACTTAGGACTTTAAAGAGAAATTGTACACATCTGGGATACAGAAAAATTGGTTGAATCAGCTATGTAGTCCAACATAGATGGAACAGCCACCACAATGCAAATCTCAAATTTCACCGCTTTCACTAATTAAGGCTTAAAACCAATTCAGTTTCACTAACTCCATGCACAAAGAGTCATTTTTGGGCAGTTGACATACACTCAGCTGATAAATAACTTCTGCACATGTTAATGACACATGATGTTGCATCACTGTGTTCACAGCGTGCCCTATCCTCAGCCAGAATACAAGCCACCTCCTACTTCTAGTTGCATTCTAATATTATCTTACTATACATGCCATATAACTGGCCTGGTGATAAGCATTTCAGTGGCATGGATGATACATTCAGTATCTTGGCAGTTTTCAGTGGGCATTTCCTACGTTAATGGCGAAAAAATTACTCCACCATCTCAGCAGCTACAGCCCTATTTGTGGTAACAGGCTGGCAATCAGTCTAGGTTGTATGTTATTCATTCTACCCCTCTATACAACAGCAACATTTCTACAAATCCTAGAATATTTTATGTGATATACTGAAACCTAATCTAGCTAAAAGATGATGAGTACAACTTAATGAAACATAAGCCTCCTGATCCCTTGTTTGACATGGCAAAATTCAGACACTGAGACAATATAGTAAAATTAGACTACAAACCAAAAATTATATTACTATGACAGAGAGCGAGGTTCATTCTTCTTAACATCGAAAGAAATTTAAAAATTTTAGTACTCAAAATTCACTCCTTAGGGAAAAATTATATATAGAATTAATTGAATGTAGGTGTCCATCAGATGGAAATATACAGGCTCCTGAAGAATGCCCACTTACAAAAATACTGACGGACAACATGCTTGTTGAGGATGACAAAAGGGAATCTTAATGGCCTAATATTGTGAATGAATGTAACGAATGTGGTGACAGATACCTACACCAACCAAACTGCCTGAAGTATGCAGCAAGGTACACCAGTAATTAAACCTCATACAACAGTCTATTAAAAATGAAGAGAATTTATCTAGATGGGTACAGGAAATCCAGTCCCCACCGTGGCTCGAATCATGGACCATCCAGCCCACGGCACATTGCTATACCAACTATGCTACCCCGGACGCGTAACATTAGTACTTACTATTAACTCAAATTATTTTCCACTGATGATTACCTCAGAAGGTATCTTAATATTCAGAGCACTCCAACTCTTTTGATATGATATCTAGCTTTGCAATGAATGAAACTCTGGTCACTACACATACTGCCACATGTTAGAATACAAGGCCTACTGCATGAGATGATGGAAGTTCCGTCAACATTCAAGAAATATATTTCAGTAAAACAGCTTCATTTACTTTGAGTTTACAGCAAGTAACAAATTCAGAGTCTGAAGATTCAAGTCTTCTAAGATGTTATACCATGTCAACAGATAAACAATTATTTCAAAGGAACACAATACTTCCACCTTCAAAGGTACCAGGCTCCTCTGAAATGTCAATAATTATTTACCGGTCGACAAGGCACCATGTCCCAGAAGACTCAAATTCTTGACACAGTTTTGTGAACCCCAAACCTCACAATATGGAGCCTTCTAGTACTGCAAGCACAATATGCAAAGCTGTAACAAATTCTGTGACACATCCAGAAATTATGGCTATAGTTTTAAAGTCTCCAAATACAGCAGGCCATTCCTGGAAATCAACAAAAGTTATGTGGGCACTTACCTGAGCAACATTCTCAAAATGTTCATGGCTCTTTTGGTAGACTCGTGCTTTCTGCAGGTTTCTCCCGATTCCAATGTTCTTCCTCAAGAAAACTTCACCATGATTTGCTAGCCAGTCCAGAACCTGTACCAGGACAATGAATGTAAGCATGAATTGAAAGCATGTCACAATACAGTCAAATCAAATTCTGGCATATTACAAGCCCGCAAAATTTAATAGATTCCATTCAAATTTGGTATTTGGGGTCTACTCTAAATGTTGTCACATGAACTTCATTTTGGTATCAAACAAATCTGACCCTAAAAGATGAAATTAAAATTTTTGATCTTCTGCCTTAAAAATGATAGGTAATTGAAAAAAATCATCAATGCTATAACATAGGTCCACAGTTTTCACTTAAAACATTCTTATATGGTAATTACTGAAACAACTGTACTGTTATTAACACATACTGCACAATGTTAGAAGGAGCCTTGCAGTAATGTTGGTCCCTGCCAAAACTGGATTCGAGTAACATCACTATCTATGTTCATGGCTTCTCTTAGTTTAATGTTTTAAAGCATACTGCTTAGAACATGTATTGCCAAGTTTAATGTAAGCTCTCCATTTAGTCTACACAGTGCATTTATGTGTTACTAATTCTAGGAACTAAAAAGTGCACATATAATATGGCTTTCAGTAGCAAGACAAACATCAGAAAAATACAGTATGTCAATTGCTTCAAAATAATCAAGAAAATGGAAGGGAAGGAGATGTACACTGGCATGGCAATGCAATAAACCTTTTGAATGAGGGAAATGGACTCTAAAGCACAGAATAGTTCACACTGACAGCAAAGAGCAAGTTCCTTCTGCCTGTACTTCCCTTATTTATGACTTTGTCCACAATGAGCACTCTAGCTGATAAAGCTACAACATTTTAACAAGACTAGCCAATACACTTTGGTATCATTCCCTCCCTGAACTTCTTCCATCATCCCATGTTGAAAATTAAAATTTGAACTCAATATTTCAAGAACAGGAATGGTTCCTGTCCTTGGGTGAAAGTGTACAGTTAACATCTAATCAACTGGGTCTGATAGAAAGAGGCTTAGAGGTTAAGAATAGCCCCTCCTGTTGGTCCGAAATGACTGCATCTGTCCCCACCCCTTGCTCATGAACAACAACTGATACTGTTTCTGACATATTGTGTTTTAATTTTTATTTTAAGCATGGGATGATGGACACAGTCCAAAGACTGAACCATTCCAAATGTGACATACCACCACCAGAATACTACAGAACTGTATGCCACACCTGTTTGACATCTTCCTGGAACAAACGAAGTGCCAGTCGCTGATGCAATTTTATTTTCTTGGCATGCCATTTTTGTTCAAGTGTTCGATGGTGATTCAGAATTTGATGGATCACTGCCAGAACATGACTGGCACCTTCAGAGTAGTCTGCTGCAGGATTGCCCGTCTGACGGCGTGCTGATTCATACACTACCTGCCCGTCTACTGTCACCTGAAATATAAGTTCACGAATGGGTTTACAATGTCTTGGAATCCCTCAGAATGTATTTACATTAGGCAACAAAGTAATACTGGAATTTAAATATTTTTTCAACCACCAAACTACCTAATTCTTTACACATATAGCTTTATGCTATTCTGAACATGATATTAATAAAAATAAAATACACATAGATTATTTACTGCTTCTGAACTAAGAAAGACAAAATTGTAAAACGGAATGGTGTACTGAGGAAGAGTATTTAAAACAGTCATCCACCTTTGGAAACTATGACACATCTCACTTCATTATTATATCAGCTGCTTGTGGAAAGTTACACACATTCCTCCCATGAATTGCACTCTATCAGCCCATTCAGCACCACTGCTCAATTATTCAGGTTATTATTTAACAGTTACTTAATGTGAATTCATTACCACCTACATTGTTTTAAAGTTTATTGAATGTTTTGCAATATATATTAGAACACATTGTTCCAAAGGTATTTTTCTCAAACTGTGGGTTGTAGGCTACTGTCAATCCACAAATGTATGAAAGAAGTATGCTATTAATGCCATAATGTGTTTCAAAACGAAAAATGTTAAATTTTCCTTTACATAAACAAACATTATATACAGTATCAATTATGTATTAAGATTCTGTTTTGGCATGTGTTATGTTTGTCATGAAATGAAGTTCAGTTCAATAATACGCATGTAGTTACACAGGGTATTGGTCTGCAGTAATTCTGGAACAAATGCACCAGTCTGCAGCAAAACGTCAACATACACAGTCTGACAATTATGTAATGAGAATGAGGTTATAGAATAAAACTGGAACAAAAGACTTGAGTAGTATCTGTGTTTTATTCAAAGTACATCCCTTCCACATTGATACAGCGAGTGGCACGATCTAGCAAAGACTGGAAGGACCTCTGCACGTCTTCTTGTGGAATGGCCCGAAGATTCAATGTCACAGCTGCTTGGATGTCTTGAACATCTTCAAACACGCGCCCTTTCCATGGTAACTTCAGTTTGGGGAACAGAAAATAATCACAGGGGGATAAATAAGGGGAGTAGGGCAGATGATGGAGCACTCAAACTTGTTTTTGGGCTAAAAATTCTTGTACAGCAACTGCCCGGTGAACCGGTGCATTGTTGTGAAGAAGAAACCAACTGCCTGGTGCTCAGTACTCGGGCCGGACACGGCAAATCCTCTTCCATAGGCGTTCCAGAACACTCAAATAAAAACTTCCATTGACAGTTTGTCCCTCAGGGACAAACTCGTGGTGAATAATTCCCTTTCTGTCATAGAAACACACAAGCATTGTCTTCACTTTTGACTTTTGACTTTTGAAGATTAACTTTTTTGCCTTTTGGTGATGCTGGTGATTTCCATTCAGCACTTTGGCGTTTAGTTGTGGGATCATAGCGAAAACACCAAGTTTCATCCTCTGCTACAATTGAATTCAAGAAATTTTTATTTCTATGAGCAGTTTTAATGATGTCTTTTGCTTACTGAACACGCTTGTGTCTTTGATCATCAGACAATGCATGCAACACAAACTGGGAAGCAACCTTTCTCCTGCCCAAGTCTTCCACTAAGATTTTACGAATCGTCTCCCTGTTAACACCAAACTCATCAGCAATCATTCTCACAGTCACACAACGTTCTTCTTGTATTCGTTTTCTCACTTTCGCGATGAGTCCTCGTTACGAACAGAAAATGGATGCCCAGGCCTGGCTTCATCTTCAATCGTTTCCACACCACTTTTGAATTGTGCATACCACCTGAATATCTGTGCACGAGATAAATAATTATCCCCATACACTTGTCTCATTAATTCCATAGTCTCTGCTGCAATTTTCCTGAGTTTAAAACAGAATTTAATGTTTGCTCTCTGCTCCATGCCGCTACTGTGACCACGTTCTCTCACTACCTGCACAACATGGCGCCGTATTTCCCGTCATGCTCAGCGTGGGGCATTGCGGTGTTACCAGATTACAGATGAAGGTTGGTCACATGGATGGCATGCATTGCTTCATAGATAGCACTTCTATCTTGGTCAAAATAAAATCAGTCTCATTATATAATTGTCGGACTGTGTACCTAAGAGTGTGCACTACAACAGTCTGATGAACATTGTTCCAAAATATTAATCGTATGTTCATGAAAATCAAATTAGTTACAGTTAGTCAGTTCCTTATACACAATCTGATATAAATTTTGTTTCTACTGTAAGAATTTTGGAGTTTGAAAGATGCAGGAGAATTAGTCTGATGTCGTCCACTACATTACAACATTTTTATAATTTTTGGAAGCCTAAAAGAGAAAAAATAAGACTCCAATCTTATGGAAAATGATGCTGTTCAGAGAAACTGCAGACCTGTTGTTCACAGCAGACTGCTGTCTTCTGGAATGTGTTGCTCTGTAGTCTGGTAGAAATTTACTGACATTTAGCACAAACATGCTGCCTTCATTTTCTATTCCATTATGGAAGCAGCAAGTTCCTCCACAGTGTTATAGACAACATCTACTACACCACACAGACACACAAGCCAAAAGACACTAATCTTATAACAGTCAAGGCCCTAAGAACCTCAAATCTCACTGCTGTTCACAGGCTCTGGATGTCATTTTTTGCTACAAATGCTCCTTTCTCAGACCAAAGTTACATATATGTTGTTTAAATGCATATGTATATGTTTACATATATGAGGCCTAGAATCAGCAGTAAATAAAGTTTCCACTCTCCTGGGATTTGCAGCTACTTGACTGGGTATTTAGTTCCCAGTGTTTTGAAACAATGTAATGGTCTCTTCTTCGACACTTCAAACATGAAAATGAGATCTCTGTCTCTTCTTCAAACACTGGAAATGTCCATCTACACAAAGTCACACACCAGAAAAAAGGATACCACATCCACACTGCTGCAAAAACCCTGAAACTCACACAGCAGTGAGCAGAACTTAAAGACATTCTTTAATTGGAAATCCTGTTAACCCAGCACCCAAAATATATGCTTAATCATTGTTTGACTAATTAAGCTAGTCAAAAAACACATAATTAATTTATGTAAACACAGCTTCAAATCTTCTCTACAGAACGGAGAAATTACTATGTTATATACAGCATGTTTCATTCTGTTATAAGGTGAATAAATTCTGATGTTACAAGTGCAGCTAATGCAGTTGTTTGTGTTCCACAAAACAATTCAAATGAAAAGGAAAAGTTGCAGCTCCTTGTACATAGTGCATGTAGTGGTTATACAATTGCTTAGTACCTGGATGATATGATTCCATTCACACAGCCAAAAGACACAATTTAAGGGGAAGAGTAGTAAATGGATTTCTACCTGTTCATATTGTTTTTATTATTGTTCCGTGACATGTGACAAATAATTCTTCAACCAACTGTCATAATAAGATCATTCATAAGAAAGGAAATTTAAAAACAGTGCATTTGTAAGTTCTCTCATGAAAATCTACAAGACTGAGTACCCCTATATTTGTATGAAGCTCAGCTAAATATGGCAGATCATGGTTCAATTTGTAACAAAGAACAGACAATTCAAGAAAAATTTGCCAATTGAAGAAAAAATTATGACACTCAAGCATGCTCGGACACCTCAGTCATTGCGAAACTGTCATGACACATGGTACAAGAAACTAACATCTCACTGGGATATGTGTTCACATTAACAAGACTACCTAAATTCTGCCCACATAAAATAATGGTAGGCTATGAAAAAATTCTCATGCCATTCAACAAAAGGCACATGGGTATAGAGGTGTGGTGTGTTGTATCACAATGGCCTGATGTGTTCTGAAAACTCTGAATTCAGATTTGCATGTAAGCAATATATTCAATCCCTTCTTTAATCACCTGGCAGTTAAGAAAGACAATACATATAATTACAGTAAGACAAGGCTAAAGCACATACTACTGACAACTACATGGCTACTACATGTGACATTCTTCAGAACAGAATAATTAGCAAAGGGCTCTGGCCTCACAGATCCCGTCATTTTAGTGACTGTGACTCCTATCTCTGGGGGAACTTGAAGAGAAAAGGCGTATAAGAATAACCCTAAAACCAGTTAAGGTATACAGAATGAAATAAAAGGTTTAACACATACAGAATGAGAATCAAAATAGGACGGCATGACAAAACTTGCTTGGCAGCAAAGCATGTCTGAAGGCAGAAAGGGATAATTTCCAAAGGCTCTTATAAAATACAGTAACTTCACGTCATATTGTAAAGTATAAAGTTTTATGGAAGTACAGAATGAGATGAGCAACTGAGCTGCCTGCAGAGAAAAACAGTGCGCTGTTGCCTCTATGTACTTTCAGTAAACTACATCCCAACTGTTGCAAGCCACAAATTTCCATACTAGCTGAATACTCTGTAGAAGTAAATATGGTTTTACGTTTACAATCTTTAAGAAAATCAATCACAATAATATAGATGAACATTAAAAATCACATACTGGCAGAAGACAGTTGACATCAATACCTAAAATCATATGTACTTTCAGATCTTATGAAATGAAGATAAAAGTTGTGAAGTTACTTAAGTCCTACAATGTCTGTATGTTACTTAATAAACAAATATTTTCCAAAGAGAAACAAGTTCCTAGCAAAAGTTAGAGAAATAACATGCATATCAACTGGTATAAACATTTGATGTATGTTTGTCCGTGCATCGTAGTATAAGCGTAGAGAAGAAAACCAACTAGATGCTACTCAATGATTTATTGCACTTATAATCTGTTCAACATGTTTCGGGTACTTATATGCCCATCATCAGGAGCTCGAGACTATACTTGTGTTATTGCCGCATATGGTGCGTAATGCCTTGGTTGCTGGTGGTCGGCTGTCACAAGCAGAGCAGCAGGCTATGCATCTGGGATGAGGGAGATTGTGCGAGTCACACAATCTCCCTCATCCTGGACGCATAGCCTGCTGCTCTGCTTGTGACAGCCGACCACCAGCAACCAAGGCATTATGCATCATATGCGGCAATAACACAAGTTTAGTCTCGAGCTCCTGATGATGGGCATATAAGTGCCCGAAACATGTTGAGCAGATTATAAGTGCAATAAAGCATTCAGTAGCAACTAGCTTGTTTTTCTTCTTTATGCTGGTATAAACATTTTGGGAGGTTTATGGAATAGCTTTCAAGTATAGTGAATAACATTTCAATAGGACGTACATTTCAAGCATTGCTCTATGCTTTTTTCTAGTAACCAAGTCATCACACTTTCCTCCTCCTTTCAATTATTTCTCACAGGTACATGTTATGGAATGTTATGTCTTGAAGTTCAGGTAAGACCTTCCATTTTACAGCTTTCACACTCAAAATACAGAACACTCAACCAAGAGTCTCAGTCTAATTTAGTACTACGTTTCTAGGATAAAGTTGAAAACTTTGCACCATAAACCATACTACTTATCATCATAAATGTCACAAACTGTTAATTTCTCTACAGTACCACTCATTAATATGTAATAATAGACTAAAGAAGTAGCTCCTACTCACATCCTACATACAATCCAACTACTGGACTTACATTGCATTCCAAAATGTGACAATGGCATTAGAACAGTAACCAGAACATGAAACAATCTGCCATATTAGTTAGGAAATCATCTGTGATATAACAAATGACAAATGATAAGCCCTTTTACTGTTGCAGTATGTGGCAAGTAACTGTAAATATGATTGGCTGTAGTAAGGAGAAAGAGAAAGCAAGAGAAGTCAGTATTTTTTCTACTGCAACTCAGTGCATGAATATCAGGTCAACTCCGACTGCAAAGCCTATGAAAGTAAAACAAGGAGGCAATAGCAATGCCTGTACTGTTTATCCCACTCACAGAATTGAGAACTACCAACACAACACACAAAAACACGCCACACTGGTAGGACAGATACATAAACCCACACTTACTGATGTGTGACCCTTTGGCTTTCTTCTTGAGTTCTTAAACAAAAAAGTTCAATATCAAAGTATTAAAATCTATTACACTAAAATGTTTAAACACACTCTTCTTAAAACAGTTTCTTTAAATGTTTCAATGAAGTTCAAAATCCAGCATTAATTCACCATAATTAAATTTACAGGCAAACAAGTATTTACTTCACTATACCAAAATAGGATGGTGAAAGTTATCTATAAGACTCTTGACTCCCTTTATGGCAGTACTTTTTTATAAAAATACATAAAATTAAATTTATGATATTACTATATTTCCATCTTTATTTTATTAAGGTTTAATGTAATTGCAAATTTAAATATACAGTGCAAATAGGGACACAGAGCAGATGAGTATAGCTGGATAACTCAAGCATGAGGCAGGAAAGACAAGAGTCCACAGAAATAGGTATGGAAGGAAATCAACAAATATTTCCTTTGTTACAGTACACTATTTTAATGATGAGGTAAATGCAGTACATTCATTAGAGTTTCAGCACTGAAGAATTTATAAATTTGAATATACATACTGTCCCTCTTCCATCACTGTCTCTGTGGATTCTTGTTCTAATAAGTTAGTTGTGTATCCCTTCCTTTACCTCCTCTGTTGAATTTTGTCCAACTGGTTAGTGCTGTTTTTGTTTTTCACCAAACTTAAGTCATGGATATGAACATATCAAACATGAAATGATTGATATGTTCATATCAATCATGACATGATTCGTAAGTGGACATCACAGTCAGATTTAAATCAGAAACTTGTAATATTATCTAAGGAAGTTACATTTTTAAAAACCAGTAAATTCTGAAATTTGAGGTTCTCAAGGCAGTGTTGTTGAAAGCTCAAGACTTAAGGGATATGACGCCATCTTGCCTAGTATACAGATACCAGTCAACATGCCATCCTATGCCAGAACACTTGAATCTTCATCATTAATCTTCACCATTAAATTGATTTACACTCAGCAACACAATTTGTGTCTTGTTTTCATCCATAAACTTCTCATGCCTCAAATTCTGGAAATTGTATGTTCATGCTTTTGTAATGTATTTCCAATATACATCTTATTCTAGCAAGTTCATGCTCTGAATACTTTACTGTTAGTGAAATACAATGCTACATTCACTATACCATACTTCTATTTTAATTAATATGATCTCCAATTCTTAAGTACCACAGTATTATATGTAATATAAGCCCAATTTGGTTTGAATATTTGTGAACATACAAGTTATCTTATTGTATTTAATGATAATATGAAGCGTAAAGATTATGAAAAGCATCCAATGAGGCGATCAATAATGAACAACGTATTGCCAAGCACGTAAAATAGTCACGACAGAATTTATGTTACTATCCCTCTACCTAAGTGGAAGAATTGATTAGGACCACAAAAAGCTCGAGTGAGGGTACATGGTTACAAGACTGAAGTCTGAATGTGGTGCTTCTCAAATATAAATGAGAGTCCTAACCATTTGACCTCAGTGCTCAGATCAACATACCTGTAAAATAGCACACCTGTTGTCTGGCAATAAGTTACCGTAAGCACAGGAATATATTCATGTTAAAAGTCCATGTGTTTCACTTTACTTCAGATACACCTTAAACAGCGAAACAAGATTCTGTGAATTCTGATTTAAAAATAAACTACCTGCTGAAATCATATGTTTCCTTATATCAGTTGAAGAAATGTATCTTTCTTTACCATTACCTTTCACATTGGTACACTGCCATATCTTCGGTAATCAGAGGCACAGTACTTATTTTACAAATGCTTTTTCAGAGCAGTTTGTCAGTACTAAAAGATTTTCACAAAACTGGCTATCTCAACACTGTCACTGATGTAACATTAATTGAAATATTGCTTTTCTGCATAATTTTTGCTATAGAACTGTGTATGCTGACACATAGCACAGTCACCACTGTGCTTCTAGGAGTTAAGAGATGAGTATTAAAAACAGGAATAAGACTTATCTATAGATATGGCCACAGACTCTACGTTAATTTATTAGAAAATATTTATAAATAGACCCCAGTTATAAATGAGAAGACCAGAGCACAAAACACACAACCTCTACCTGTATGTGAGAGAATGAATTATCAATCAATGTTCAATTTAAAGTCCACTTCAAAACCATCAATCAATTCAGTGCCAGACAGATAAAAGCCAAGTCAGTAGTGATATTCATCAGCATACAAGTGAGCATTCCAAGTGCAATGGCCTTCACATACAAATAAGAGAGACAGGAAGATTTGCCTACATGTTTCCGAGTAGTGTGTTCCATCCCAGGCTGGTTACAGATCTGAACGAGGTGATCAAGTTGATAGAGCAGTTTTTTGCTAGTACTATGAACCTGTGAAGGACCCAACACCTCATTAGTACATGGTTCTGTAATCAGATACTTAACACACTCCACCACCATCAACAAAACAAGTGTGGAATACAAAGTTTTATGCAGTGGTTTCAATTCTTTATGTTTCAAATCACATACATGGCTCTCTCACTGGCCGAAGTTTCATATTGTTAGTGTTTCAGTGAACATGATGGTCATATCAAGAGGCAGACATGTGAACAATGGCACTATCAGTATCAATTTGAACTTCAGAATTCTACCCCGGCTCTACAGGTCCCAGGTGTAAGAATAATTCTCCCATTAAATGAAATCACAACAATGTGTCATGGATCTGGTAGACCCAAACACATCAGTTCATTACACTAACAATTCCTCTGATGAAATGCATCAATGCTGACTGTCACAAAATTAATTTAGATGGAGAGCACAGACAGTTTTCATAAGCTTCCACAAAACTCAATATCATGTGAAATGAAGAAATGTAAATGGAAAATGAAGTGGGACACAAATATTTAATTTGTACAAACTCTCATGTAACACTGTACTGCACAAACAGCTCATGTCCATGGTCCCTCCTATACTTCATCTTTAAATTACCTAGCTTTGTGCTGATACTGAAACACAAAGACCTGCACATATGGTCCTATTTGGGATGGATTTTTAACTTCCCACTTCAAACATTTTTTGACCAGCCAGCCCACATTCAAAACATTACCACAGAGCCTTTATTTTAAAAGGAGTATGTTACTTTTACTTTAGAATGAGAATGCATGCTTCCCAAGGTACAAGAAATATAACCTACAACCCACAACACCACAACCTTCCAAGCAGTTCCTAAAATATTGCCACCAAACTGAAGACTGTGGAAGAAAGAAAAGGATGGAGGTTAAAAACCAAATTTCTGGTGAGACAACCATGATAAAATTAAATATTGGCATACATTGTTGTTGAAAATACAATCCCT
>Ga0123353_10006096_pt1 | contig 15988 bp, 15 predicted proteins | sample TergutLab28metaG_3_FD_92763 | JGI IMG/M metagenome (GOLD analysis project Ga0123353, IMG submission 92763) | Labiotermes labralis P3 segment gut microbial communities from Petit-Saut dam, French Guiana - Lab288 P3 | ecosystem: Host-associated > Arthropoda: Insects > Digestive system > Gut ... | reverse complement strand
CTCACCTCCATCTGGTAGCAAGGTTAAAAATGTCTGGAGCCATACCCCCTCTCATCCATACGTGCTTTACATTTCAGACCTTTTGTTAAAATCAGGTGGGGACTCGGTGAAAAGCGGGTAACAATTACACAGTACGCAGCTGTAACGTATCTTTTCGCAACAACTTTTTATCAACTGTAATTGCTACTGCATCTCTTCAAGACCAACACTATAGCACAAATAATGCAAACCAATACAGTTCATATCCTCCAAACACAAGTACTGTATGAGAGGCAACTGATCCTAAAAAGACTTGATCATTCTGACAGATATTAACAGTATACTGAATCTAAATGGTTCCAATAAAAATGGTCAAATTTCAAATTCAGTAAGTTTTAAGTTTCATGTTCATCCTTAAATGCTATGAAATGTCACTGAATATGTTTCACATAAAGAAAATTTTTATGAAAACTGAAGGCTATTATGAAACACACAAACACAGGAGTGTCAAAGAGGGAAACTAAGTTTACTACAATATACATATGAAGCAATGACTGCTGCCACAGCTGTGTCATTCACCTTAATTAGTATGACACCGACAGGCAGTTAATTATCTCTGGGAGTGTGGTAAGACAGTCACTGTTCAAGCTGTATCGTATGTTAAATGGCTGAATGGTTGCAAAGAACATTCAAATAACAGCAAGACTACTGTAGACCCTCCTATGAATGGACTAACAAGGGGACTGGGTGGTCCAATAATGCCGATTGTCCATTTCTTCCAAATTGTGTGCGTGCGTGTGTGTGTGTATCTTCAAGGGTCTCCACAACACTAATACAGTACTGTACAAGTAACACTAATGCATACACACAGTACACAAATAAAATAACCTTGTAGTGAACATAAACAAATGATAGTTGGGGAGACAAGTGTGTATCATCACCCTTACATATTTCACACATCCCCGCTGTGGACCTAAAATTCAGAACCTACAGATTCTGTCTGTCATTTTCAAAATCTGTACACATGAGGTCCGTTCATACCACTGTCTACAGTACACTCTAGGGGAACAATAAGATTCTCAAATCCAGGATACACATAGCCTGGCACACCATAAAAATTATGCAGGTGCAACAATCCGTTATGTAGACAGCACAGTCAAGACGTGCATTTGTGTACATGTGTGTGTGTGTGTGTGTGTGTGTGTGTGTGTGCACATGTGGCTTCATTTGCAAAACAGAGAATTGAAAATCAAAAACATTTAGCCACACTTAAAGTTCAACTTCTGAAAATTAGTGCATATGTCACATAAACATCTGCTATACTTGTCCTTTTGCTCAGTAAATTTTATTGCAAAATAATAATGATGATAACAATAATAATAATACACATTAAAATTTTTTTTTATTTATTTCCTTGGAAAGTAAAAATAGCTGCAATTATAAGTTGCTCTTCAATTAATTCTGATACAATGAGTTCTTGTTTAACACTGCAGGTATATTCCTGAAAATTACAACACACAGCAAATCAATACAGAACAGAGCATGCCCCCCCCCCGCAAGGAATTAATTAAAATAGCCATGAGTCTGGTTGGCCACTGCAGATCCTGTCAGTTGCCAGCAGAATCCAATCTGGGCAACATTATTTCTTCTATCACTAAAATCTGGCAGCATTGCACCAAACAATGCTTCTTTAAACAACCCATGACCATTCATTAAGCTGATATGATATGAAGAAGAAGCCAGTAAATGCATACAGACATTTAAAATGATCTTAATTACAAACTTAGGAAGCCTCTTACACGCACATTTTTCTGCAACACGTGTGGCCACCCTCAGGGAGGTGCTTCACTTACTTACTACTTATGTACTCAATCACTCACTCACTCCATGCAGCAGAGTCCTTCCTGGGAAACTAACCAGTTCTCAGCTAGTCAAGAAATTCCCCACATTTTATGGAAATTACCACATTCACAAGTGCCCGCCACCTGTCCCTGTCCTGAGCCAGCTCAATCCAGTCCATACCCCCACATCCCACTTCCTGAAGATCCATCTTAATATTATCTTCCAGTCTGTGCCTGGGTCTTCAAAGTGGTCTTGCTCCCTCAGGTGTCCCCTGTAAATGCCCCTCCTCTCCCCAAAAGTGCTACATGCCCAACCCATCTCATTCTTCTTTATTTTATCACCCGAACAATACTGGTTGAGAAGTACAGATCATTAAGCTCCTCATTATGTACTTTTCTCCACTCACCTGTTACCTCATCCCTCTCAGGCCCAAATATTCTCTTCAGCACCACATTCTCAAACACCCTCAGCCTACGTTCCTCTCTCAATGTGAGCGATCAAGTTTCACACCCATACACAACAACAGGCAAAATTATAGTATTGTATACTTAAATATTTCAATTTTTGGCTTAAAATATATATTAAAATATCAAATACAGATTAAAATATGTGCTAAAGTCAACCATGGAATGAAAGAAATATGCGTGTGTAAAAGATTATTAATATATTGTAGATAAAATTATATACCTTTGCATGAAGTTGAAAGGGCAGTCAGCAGTTTGCATGCAGTATGAGTTTCATCTCGATTTATTCTGTAAGTTGTGCCTGCCTTCTGTGTGTTATACCAGCGGTGGCTGTAACCACAAGTGGTGATTTGAATTTATATGGTTGTTAGATGGTTTGATCTGCACATTTTGTCAAACCAAATGGCACCTCTGGTTCTATGTCATTTCATGGGGTACATACACTGATAACCAGTACAACCACATGCTACAGTATACACTTTTATTCAATAACACACACACACACACACACACACACACACACACACACACACACACATATATTTCTTTCATTTCAAGATGGTGATATACTACACACTAGCAACACAGAACATGGGCCGGGTAGCTCAGTTGGTATAGCGACTAAGCTACGGGCTGGAGGGTCCAGGATCGAATCCCAGTGGGTTCGAGATTTTCCGCCCGTCCAGACCGGCCCGGGGCCCACCCAGTCTCCTGTAAAATGGGTACCGGGTCTTTCCCGGGGGTGAAGTGCGGCTGGGGCGTGCTGCTGACCACTCACTCCCTTCTAATGCCGTGGTCATGAAAGAGTAGAGGTATACCTCTACCCACCCTCTGGGCCACACTGGGCGTAATGGATCACTTCACCTTCACCTTCAGCAGCACACAATATTCCTCACTTAAATTTAGCACACAATTTTATATCCAATTCATATTTTAAACTATGCATTGAAAAACTTGTTATTTTTACATCTGAATTGGTTCTTAGAGCATTTGTGATATATCAATTGTGATATAGCATTTGTGATATAACAACATTAACAGTGTGTCTCCCTGAATATGGTCACAGGTGTGTGGCTGAAACATGTACATGTAGCAGGCATACTATATTTATATAAACATATAAAACACTTAAACATTTATATGCATTTCTTGGTTGCATCTCCACATCAAAACAATGTTGTTTGGAGCAATGTTAAACAAGAACTGCTTGTACTGTGTACTTCACAGAAAACAAAGATAAGTCACAACACAATTAAGCAAGACAGGCTTACCATCATCAGAAATGTCACTCTGTGGACGTTCACTGCTGTATGCTTCGTGCAGTGAGTCAAGGGAGCCACATCGCAATGATCCGATTAAAGGAGAAGGTGGTCGTGGCGAAACTAACGGCGTCACCAATTGAAGCTGCCAAGCAGAACAGTCAGAATGAATTCGTAAATGGCATGCCACGTTAATATGCTGAAAATACCAGTGGTCATAAGGGTGATACCCATGACTTAAAGTCTAAAGTTGCATACAGCATACAAACAAGTATCCTGCACAGAATTATTTCTTGTCTGTTTAGTCTGAAGTCTCACACACACAGCCTGTCAGTTCATTTTCTGGGGTCCTCTCACTTATCTTATTCAAATTATGGAATGTGCCAAAGAACTTTTTTGTTATAACATTTCTTTTGTCATGGGTCTTAAGGGTCAAAATGTTTGCTGTAAAGGGATGATAACACACAGTTTCTGTCAGGATACATATCACTAAATGAATTTTTAAATTAAATGGTTACACTACACTATGATTTTGTTATCAAAAGTATGAAATATTCCTAAGATAATATCAATTTTCATGACATACATGGTCTCTTTGTTGCCCAAAAGGTGTGCAGTACATGTTAAATTTCAAAATTATCCATTTCAGCTAGGAACCCCTGGTTTAGCCAATCATTAAAAAAAATTAGCATTAGCAAATTTCTTTAACTTCATACAGAAACTGAAACGATTTCAAAATGCAACAGGAAAAAAGTGGAAAAAGCTTTCAGCAATACTTATTCCCCATGATACACACCTTTCAGATTACAGAACATTTGCTGTTCCACTACCTACAATTCATAGGTATGCTACCAACTCCTGCATCATACAACTAGTAAAACAGGGCCAGATGTCCATTACTTGGCTCAGATCATAGAGATGGTAACAGCCAACGTGCTGGCCAACATGCACATTAGCTGCAACCAACTACTTCAAAGTTCACAGACATGATAAATGAGCCATCCTGCAGCAAATAAATAACAAAATGACATGTATGAAGCCTGAATATGAGCAACATCTGACTACAGTACATCATCTCTTGACCACCAACAGATAATATACAAGGAGGACCTTCAAACTGAGAGGACTTTCTTCCAACGTTGCTGTAAGTAGCATCAACTCACGGTAGTTTCAAGAATGAACAGCATGGGCCATAATAGGGCTTTGGTAGTTACTCGCTAGCCTCTAACTGCACAGGTTGAGGCTGAATCCCAGGCCTTTGTAGGCTTTGTGGGGTATAACATGGCACTGTGGAAGGTTTTACTCCAAGTATTTTGGTTTTCCCTGTCAGTACCATTCTACCATTGTTCCAACTCATTCATCACTCATTCATTCATTCAATTATCCAGCCATCCATCTACCACTAACGCTGAATAATGTTTCTCTCCCAGTACTTCAGTTTTCCCCTGTCAGAATCATTCCACCATTGCTCCATACTCATTCATTCATCTACCACCCACCCTGTATAGTGTTTTTCTCCCAGCACTTCAGTTTTCCCCTGTCAGTATCATTCCACCATTGCTCCAGACTCATTCATTCATCTACCACCCACCCTGTATAGTGTTTTTCTCCCAGCACTTCAGTTTTCCCCTGTCAGTATCATTCCACCATTGCTCCAGACTCTTTCATTCATCTACCACCCACGCTGTATAATGTTTTTCTCCCGCTACTTCAGTTTTCCCCTGTCAGTATCATTCCACCATTGCTCCATACTCATTCATCCAACACCAAAACTATACAAGCTTAGCAAATGACAGGTGGTTAAACAGCATACCAAAACAACAAATACACAGCACCACAAGCTGATGTATAAACTGACCTGTTCCTTTCCTGTTTTCAGCTTCTTTAGAGTTCCATTTGGAGCAGCTGCTCCTTTCTGTGCATGCTGCTGGACAGTAGCATGGAGATTCTCGGCAGAGCTGCCACGACGAAGCACATGCTGTGAGCAGCCTGCAGATGGAGGTATTGTGACGGCCACAGTTGATTGCGGCAATGAAGCTGCACCATCAAGCTCAGTACTGGCACTCTCTATGTCCGGTTTTCTACAAAGCAAGGTTGCACTTTAAAAAGAAGGAAATGCAGTCTCATTTGGTCTGATTCTCCAAAATTAACTTTTACCCACAACATTTCTTCCTGGTTCATTATTGCCACTGTTTTTCAAACAAACAACAAGAATAATGAACACCCCCTGTAAGCTAATACACAGATAACCAATCACTACTGCATTATTCATTACTCTTACACCCACGAAAAATGCCCAAATTACTTTAGCACAGGAAGGACAGCCTTCACAACATCTCCTTTAAGCTCACTGTGATACTGCAGTATGACAGACACGAAGGTTTAAATTCTATACTGTAACACAATAACATAAAACACCCAAAAAATGTTTAACAGGGGAATGAGGTCTTCAGGAAAATGATGCTATGTCACTGGGTTAGTGTTTCCACACATTTCAAAGGGCAATGCACCCATCTGAAAATGTCATAAAACACTAACTCTTTGACACGATGTCACACCCTAGCAGACGTGGATTGTTATCATCACCACTGCCAAAATATCCAATCCCATATTCTGTAACATAATCAAATATGGGACTTCAATGGAAAACCTGACATGCCACCTGAACAGCAGCTGCCTAAAATATGTTTCAGTTTAGAGACCAAGTTCAAAGTTCAAAGTTCAATACAATAAGAGGAAGCTTTCTCTATCTTATGAGTTTAAAAAATTTAAACTGAATTCAACCCGTAATGAGTTTTTCAAATAAATACAGTTTCCATCTGTTTGTGTATTTTCTCTACTGTCACATATCGTTTCCTTAATTGGTACCAACTTCAGACTAAGAAATTACCTTGACTGCACTGACACTGCTATTGCATTTGAAGAGGAGGAGGAACCACCAACAGTGTTGTTTCGTACGCCTCCCCGATTTCTTGGGTTGTCTGGGAATATGTGAGTCGTTCCAACTTTCTTTGCTTGTGTGAACTGTTGTAAAGGGGAAGATGGGTTTGTGTCAACAGAACGCTGGTTGGATCCAAACTTGGTCTGATTGTATCCGTCATCTCTTGAAGAACTCAAACAATTTGAATGAGAAGCGAGAAAAGGTGAATGAGGTAATTCAGAGTTACTGGATGTCACACTATTACTATTTGTGGATGATGAGAGCAGAGATGACGATGAGAATCTGCGTCCAGTGGTAGAAGCATACTTCGAACTGTCACCAACAGCACACTTTTTGTCAAGTTGCAGTACGTTGCTAATGTCAGTCATCCTCTTTGTAATATCTGTTAGGAAAACAAGAGAAGAAAAATCAGTACTAAAAATTTAATTTTTTGCACCAGTACTTGGTTAATCAAAACACTAATATTACTGGCCTGGGGTGAAAGTACTCAGTAATTGATATCCACAAACTCAACACAGATTGGAAGACTTGCCTTCTGGCAAGTAATCCTGCATCACAGAGTGTGTTGTTCTTGAAGTTTCGAATAATCATACCGTTTCCATCTTCAGAGTCAAAGAGTCTACGATGCCAAAGGCACTAGAATCCTTAAAAATGTCAGGAACTAGACACAACACGACACATTGTCACGTCACCCTTGGGTGTCTTCAGCAACACTGCTGTGAGAACCTAAAATCTTTCATCCAAGAAAATTCTTACCTGATGGATTATCAGCAATTCTGTCCAGCAAGTCCTCACTTTCCATGTCGCGCTTTGCCTGCTGCAGTTCCATTTCGATTCTCTTCCTGTCCGCCTCTCTCCATTCTGCTTCAGAACGCTGTCTACTAAGATCACGCTGCAGCATCGCCTTCGTCTCACGTTCAAACCTGACGCATTAAACAATCTTGTAAGTCATGTATATTTGTCTGGAGTGTCTCAAACAAACAGCATTTCTGTTACTAATGTGAACCACACATTCACTTGGTTCCTATGTAGCAAATAACATAACGAAAGAGCTACGCCTTGGTTTTGGCAGTTGGTCATCAGCCTCTCACCACAGGGGCTTTGGCTCAGTCCCACACCAGTCAACATGACAGTTGTAGTGCAAAAAGTGACACTGGACAGCTTCTCTGACAGTACTTCAGTTTTCTCTGTCAATATTGTTCCACACTTATTCATCCATTTACTACCCACGTTTGTTACACAATCTTGGCAATTTGCAATGCCACTGCATAACACAAAAAATTACCAAAACGAGATACATTGAAACACACGTGAGACCAGCACATTTTCAACAATCAAATGCCTGTTTTGTATACACACTTTACAAGCTGCTGGTGCCAGTAACAAGAAACAACACCCTTGATTAATTGGTTGATTTGCATTTGGGTTCAGGGCCTCTCAGCCTTGATCTAACAGGTTCTTTGTGCCCCATATTGAATCATGGGAGCCCCGTAACCTAACTTACTGAAGTTCCAGATGACCCCCAAGCCTAAACTCTGAATATCCTCCAGCTCCAAGAGAAAGGAGGCCAGATATGCATGTCTGAGTGAGGCCAAAGCCTCGCACTCACAAAGAATGTGGGGCAAGGTTTCCTCTCTCACCCCGCACCTCCTGCACAAGGGACTGTCAAGCAGCCCTAGTAGGTAGAGATGTCTCCTCAGGGTGTTAGGACCCATAAGAAGGCCAGTTACAGCCCTGGACTGAGTCCTATTGAAGGTAAAAAACAACACCCTTAACAGTTGCACAGGATGTCAAGAGGATTCAGGTGTTCTGGGTTACGATGCTGCATCACTGGGTTAGCAGCTCCTCAAGTTTAACATGAACACAGTTTTTTCATATTCAAGGTGCAAAGGAGTCAAAGATGAGGAGCCTTTCTTCTTGAACTCCTTGGCCACTCACCCAATGAAACAGCCTCGGATCCCACCAGACCTCAATCTTCAGTCACACCAATGCAAAAACCTAGTCTTGCAAAGTCAATATATGTTGGTGCAACAAACGTTTCTGAGTGAGAAGCAACATCATAATCTAATTCATGTGCCTCGATGACAACAGCACAGCACAACATACCTGCGTATACGCTCCTGCGTTAAGGCTGAAAGACCTGCGTATGTCCTGATCGGTACCTCATCGGTCACACCTATACCTATCGTGCCACCATCTCGTTTCCAAGCTTGACAGTGTTCCTTGGCATTGTCCGAACTTTCAGCCCTATTCGATCTACCATTTACTTGGGCTTCTTCACCATCACATTCTTCTTGAAAGAAAATATATGATTATTTCAATACATGAATACATGTAAGACATTTCAAATAAATGCATACACATATGCTTTAATAATAAATCAAAATGTTCAATAACCATGCGATGGAAAAATTCAGTTTATTTATGGACAAACAGATGTGAACTGCCAATAGTTGGTTCCACAATGCAATGCCATGCCTATATAGATGGCAACATTCTGCAAACACAGGCAGTGTTAAGGTAAATGAGGGTTCTCTAAACATTCTCATATATTAACATCATTGCCCTGTGGGTATGATGCACAGCATGGAATGAGCCATACAAGTAAGGAGTTCAGAAGTATGATCCAGGTGTTGTGCCATGTGACAAGGTGTCATAGGGCAAGAGGTTCCTGACACTTCGAAGGCCCATGGTACCTTCGTCCTCAGGGTCCAGCAGTCCAAGATTAGTCAACATGGAAGAAAGCAGCTGGTATAGACAGAAAGATCTGCATTAGGTTCAAGCCCTTACAGTCCCAATGCACCTGGGCCTTATAGACAGGCCCTTTGTGCCCCATAATCTGACATCAGCTCAGGAGATCCCTGTCCCTTTACCGAAGTTCCAGATGGCCCCCAGACTTAAAATCTGAATGTCCTCTGGGTCCTATAAAGGAACCCAGATATACTATCCTTTTCTCTCAAAAAGTCCCGGCAATGAATCCCCTCAAGCAGGTGGTACACAGATATAGTAGTATTGGTGCCACTGTACCCATTCATCATGGAATCCCTTGCCCAGCAGCACAGTGTCACATGCCAGAAGACTGAATCCTCAGCAATACTGCAGTGAGAGCTGCAGATCTCAAGTTCACGACACTTCAGTAACACAAATCTGCACATGGGGTAGCTGCTCTGTTGTTAATCCATGTCATCTGTGCCCAGATGCTGATAGTGGTCATTCTAAACATGGTCTGAAGATTCAAGCCTCATGGGATATGGCACCGTGTATACTGGGAAATTGTTACTGATGTGTTACAAGACAATGCTGCCTCCATCTTCAGAGCAGTTACTCTTCCTGGACTACTACAAAAATTACTGCAGCAAACGCTTCCAAAAAGTCAGTCACATATTCACCAATCCACATGGCATCACATCCCAGAAGACTTGCATCTCCATCAACACTTCTGTAAGAACCTCAAATATTCAAAGTAATGATTTTGCATGTTACTTTACGGTAGAACAGAACCGACTACATAAGGGGGGCATCCCTATAACCCATGCACTTTGACCATATTTGATCATATGTGCAGGTCTTTTGTTTAGGAATCCAGCAGTTCAGCAATTCCAACAAAGTGTAGCATCCTGGTCACACAGATGTCATCAAAGTCACCTGACTCCAGTAAATGTTGCACACACATTACGGTAAATTTCACAAGTACTATTTTATCTCCATGCTCCAAAATAACACAATTCTCCGAGTCATTCCATCGATACACACACACACACACATTATATGTGCAGATGTGCACAAGTGTACACATACACATGCCCACGAACGGTGCATGTGTATATGCACGGGTGTGTACACGTGCACTTTGGCATGTGTGCACATACCTATTCAGTAACTCAGAAAATTAGGTATGTACTACCTACCTAAATGCACACACACACACACACACACATTATCTTGTGTAAATTACAGATGATGCATGAAGTGATGTACACACAGTTTCTTGGAACTGTGTGTACATGTTTTGCCTTTTTCATATCAGGAATCAAAGAACTGTCTCATGCAAACGTAGTTTCACACTGCATAATACTGAGTGCTTGGATCCAGTTTCTTCTGTGTGTGTGTGTGCGTGCACGCGCCACCTTACCTGCAAAGGCAAATCTTGGGCACAGCAACCTAACTCACCATGAGCCGAAGTGTTATTTGGAACAAGACTGGCTTCACTTCGTTCTGCCACTGACTCATCTTCCTCTCCTGTGTGAATACTTTTGACTATGTTCCCTGAGAACACAACAGATTCAAAGATGGATGATGCCACAGTTGATGCAGGCGTGACATCACTTTCGACTGCTGACACAGACTCTTTGCATTTTGTCGGCTTGCCCTCTGATGTTTGCTGTAAATGATAATGATAATTATAACAACAACAACAACAACAACAACAACAACAACTGTATTGTTGCAAACAACAATAATCAGTGAACATAACTATCATACCACTGCTTGGAAACTGACCTGTATTGGAAATTTGTTTGGAAAAAAAGAACTCAAGATTATGGAAAAAAGCCAAAATAAGTCATGTTTATGGTTACACAAAATCGCAGCAACATTTGCACTGAGCTAACGTGACACAAATCACAAGAAAACTTATTGTCATAACACAAAATAAAATTGGAAACGCTGTACACCATCACACGATACACAGACTTTATAGAGAGGTTCTGTACTTTCACATGTCATACAGTTCCTACTTCAGGTACATGCTTAAATGTAAACATACATGCATCTACACCCACAAGAAAGTACAGCCTTCCCCATGCCAATTTCCAAGAAACTATATCAATACTGATTTTCTATTTTTATAAGACATTTTATAAATGAAAAAATCTGGGCAATAAGAAAATATGAAAACCAAACAAGGGACAAGGTCTGCAGTACTTTGAACAGTGATAACTTGTTGAGAGATACAGACCGACATAAGACAACCTGAGATACTTCATCTACACACCTACTGCACAATTCTGCTTGTTCCAAATACTTTCTGTTAACCAACCACTATCCTAATACATACGTTTCCTTACCCTTTAAATGAACAAAGTGTTATATGGGCCGCCTTCTTTACACAAAGACAACGCAACAAAATTTGACCCTTAGACAATGGAATGTCCATAACCAAAATCAATGGGCAAGACAAAAGCTCTGACATCAGTCACCTGTTTACTTACTCACTCACTCCATGGTGCAGAGTCCTTCTTGAGAAGCTAACCGGTTCTCAGCCAGTCAAGAAATTCCCCACATTTCATATAAACCAAAGGTTCATTACTGCATCTACAAGTACCTGCCACCTGTCCGTCCTGAGCCAGCTTGATCCGTTCCATAACCCAACATCCCACTTCCCGAAGATCCATCTTAATATTATCCTTGCATCTATGCCTGGGTCTTCCAAGTAGTCTCTTTCCCTCAGGTTTCCCCACCAAAAACCTGTATGCACCCCTCCTCTCCCCCATACATGCTATATGCCCAACCCATCCCATTCTTCTCTGTTTCAACAACCAAATAATATTAAGTTCCTCATTATACAGTTTTCTCCACTCCCCTGTTACCTCACCCCTCTTAAGCCCAAATAATCCCCTCAATACCCCATTCTGAAAAACCCTCAGCCTACATTCCTCCCCCAATGTGAGCAACCAACTTTTACACCCATACAGAATTACAGGCAAAATTATAGTTATGTATATCTTAAACTTTAAATGTTTGTATAGCAAACTGGAAGACAAAATATTCTGCTACAAATGAAAGCAAGCATTCCCTGACTTCAGTTTGCTGTTTATTTCTCCCTGAAAAGAATTCTGATGTTAAATTTGTTCCCAAATATTTGGACTCTTCCACCCTTTCAAAGGAAATATTATCAGTATTTTTATTCTGACTTTGTCCTACATTCTGATCTCCAGACATGACCACGTACTTAGTTTTATCAGCATTTACTACAAGTCCATTCTTCTTCCTAGCAACTACTAAAGATACAGTGTTTTCTTTATAGTATATACGCTTCTACCCACTATATTAACAACATCAGCATAAACCACGAGGTGATGTGTACCATTTAATTTCAAGCCATCCTGGTTCACCTGAACCCTCCTAATGGCATAAGCTAATGCAAAGTTGAAAAGCGATGGCAATAAAGCATCTCCTTGTTGCAGACTCTGCTACAGGTTTCATTCAAACACATGTTTATTAGCCTTACTAGTTTCAAAGGGATACCAAACTCAATGAGAATATTATACAAGAACTCCCTTGTAGGTGAATCATAGGCTTTCTTGAAGTCTACAAACAGCTGATGCACTGCTTTGATGTATTCCCATTTTTCTCTCTCAAGTATTTGGTGAATGCAGAATATATGATCCGTAGTTGAGCTGTTGTGTCAAAATCCACACTGATGATCCCCAATAATTTCCTCTGCATATGGAAGTTAACCTTGACAGCAGAATGTTGGATAAAATTTTGTATGCAGTTGACAAGAGTAATATGCCTCTATAATTACCACAATCTGTTTTATCACGCTTCTTACTAATAGGTGCAATGATCGACTCCTTCCACTCCTCAGGCAATTTCTCCTTATTCCAAACAGAATAAATAATTTAAAGGATCTCAGAGCGAATTGTTCTACCCCCTGCTTTAATCAATTCTGCTGGGATTTAATCAATACCTGGTGATATGTTTTCTTAGCTCTTCAATAGCCATCTCAAAGTCACCTGTTTAGTGTCCGCAGTTTCCTTCACTTCTCCAGATGTTTCTCTGCCATCCTCCACTGATGCCCCACTTCCAGTGCCTCGTCCAACTTTTCTCGCCTTTGCCTTCTGCATCTTGCGGTTTGCTGCAGAAATGATGGATGAAACAATATCTTTGGCACTTATGTCCTTGTTGGGGGAATCTGCTTTCATGCCTGTATCATGTACAGAAAACAAAACAGCGGGAAAAATAAGATACAATCATGCATAAGCAACAGAGCATTCCTCAAACACCATATCAAACCTCTTTTATCACACAGAAACTGAACAGTAGTGCTGGGCAAAAATATAGAGACTTTAAAAATAACAAAATGGGAAATGTGCAAGATTAATAAATGAACATGCTTTAATGTCATCACAGGATGACTGCAAAATCACGTGCTAATTTTGTTACACATAAAATGAGAGATTTATGGTTACAGAGTAAATAATTCAACCAAATATCAACAGATACTGCCTTCAGACAATTAAATCAACAGGCATGCCCTCCAGCTTTCATTACATAGTCACAATTATTTTAGACAGATGAAAGTATGAATATAAAAGGAAGTAATACGCAATATCACACACACACACACACGACAACAAAACTGAAAGGTACAGGGCTGAGTCACCTGTGACTGGACACTGTGTCACTATGTTAGTAGTTCCTGACATTTTGAAAGACTGTGTTCCCCTTACCTTCAGTGGTCAGCACACAATCCTTCAAAACACTGTCAACTACTCATCCAACAACACAGCACAGTGGCGTACCGAGGGGGGGGGGGGGTTCAAACCCCCCCCCCCAAAGAAATTCCGAAGGCCCTCCAAAATCGTGCCAAACTCAATCTGATTGTGAAAACAGTTAAAAATTGCTGAATTTAGGATGCCAATACCCCAAGATGTTCAGAAAAAAAGGCAGTTAAATTCTAAAACTACCGCCGGTTCGCAATCGTTTTACATTAGCAATGACAAATAAATTGGTTGTCATCATAAATAGTCTTAAAGTACCAAAAATTTAAGAAAATTTTACTATATGAAATGAAGTTTCTTGTACCAAATTACAGCTGCCTTCAGAACCCCTGACTAGGGGGCTACCGCCCCCAGATCCCCGTTCTCTCTGTCCTCAACTAAATTTGTTGAACACCCCCGAACAAAATTCCTGGGTGCCACTGACACAGCGTGACATTCCAGATGACCTGGGCCTTCAAGCAACACAGCTGTAAGAACCTCACATCTCGCATTCTTTCATATACACTGTGTCTGTTCTCACTATTCTGTTAGTCTACCAAATGTTGAAACATTATCGCTCCTCTTCCAGATATGCAAATGGATGAGTCAATATCTACATAAATACCTGGAGGATGTCAGACACAAAGTGTGCATTTTGCGACACCTAGATTTTACAAAACCCGAGAAATAAACTAGGCTGCAAAAAGATGCTTCTGTAGCTACATCTTTTCTACTAATCTCCAGGTGTTTTCATGAACCAATATGGTGATGAAACTGAGATGTTCACAACCATAACAATACACTATAACACTGAATATAAGGACTGACAGTTTGAAGGATGGAACTGCAGGAACTGAACAACCTATGGAGTGCGCATACAAACCATAATTATTACGAACAACTAATGCTCCAGAAGGAGATCAAGACAGTGTTTAAGTATAGTAAATTACGAATTAGACTTCACTATGCAATAAACTTTTATTCGAACAGAAAACACTTAATTATGACATACATTGATGCTTGAAATAACACACCAACTGTAGAAAGAAAAATATGGACACTGTAACTGGATTTGGTAGGACAAAATGTACATGACAAAGCATAAATTAATACTTATAATGCTGTACATTTTCTGTTCAACTACATCACTATCTAAAATTTAACACTCACTAGTTGCACAATGTTTGCATGTGTTAATTAATATGCCGACATGTTGTGACATTAGCTGTTGGCCATCTCAGGGAGCTCGTAAGTTTTCCGACATGTGCAGCTTATGAGCCAAAATATGTGGTAGGAATTCTACATACATGAATAAATTAATTTAATCTTCATATAAATAATTTTAATTGTACAGGGTGTTTCATAATGTTCTCCGTGATTACGAACATTTATAACAAGAAAACCGAAGGACCTACCTTAATGGAATTTTTCACAGCCACAGGAAAACTGAAAAAGTTTTTTTTTGACAACTAGAGATGTTCGATGTGTGCACCACGGGTGACACGGCACACATCGATACGATATTCAAGTTCTTGCCACGCATGCGTCAACATGGGTGCATCGATATTCTTCACTGCTGCAATGATCTGTGCCTTTAGGTCAGCAAGGTCACGTGGCAATGGTGGGACAAATACTTTGCACGAAATGCACGTTGCACAGTGACCACAAACTTACTCGTGCAATATTCCAACACATAAAATGACTTCTTCCCCGGAGCGGCCATTTTCTCACTACATAAACTCCACAGCCTAGCGGCAGAAATGTGCACTACGATGAAAAACAACTTACTGGGGAAAAAATTTTTGAGTTGTTCCTTCTATCTGTAAAGGTTTTGTAAATACGTGTCCTACGGTTTTCCTATAATAAATTTTTTTAATCCTGGAGTACATTACGAAATGCCCTGTATACAGGGTGTCCCAGGAGGAAAGGACCTAACTTCGGGAGAGTGTTCCTTAGGTCAAACTATAACGATATAACCCAAAACACCTATATCCAAAGTTCAATGGTTACAGAGATATT
>Ga0123353_10006095_pt1 | contig 15989 bp, 7 predicted proteins | sample TergutLab28metaG_3_FD_92763 | JGI IMG/M metagenome (GOLD analysis project Ga0123353, IMG submission 92763) | Labiotermes labralis P3 segment gut microbial communities from Petit-Saut dam, French Guiana - Lab288 P3 | ecosystem: Host-associated > Arthropoda: Insects > Digestive system > Gut ... | reverse complement strand
GGCGCGGGCCTGGTACACGCCGGAGAAGTTGAGGTCGATGTCGGGCACCTTGTCGCCCTTAAAACCCAGGAATACCTCGAAGGGGATGTCGAAGCCGTCGCGGATCAGCGCCTCGCCGCATTCGGGGCAGGGAAGGGGCGGCAGGTCGACGCCCACCTTGTGCCGCTCGCGGTCCACCTCGAAGGTGGCAAACCGGCACTTGCCGCAGCGGTAGTGGGGGGGCAGCGGGTTGACCTCGGTAATGCCGCACAGCGTGGCCGCCAGCGAGGAACCGATCGAACCGCGGGAGCCCACCAGGTATCCGTCGGCCATCGACTTTTTCACCAGCCGCTCACCCGCGCTGTACAGGGTGGCGAAGCCGTAGCCGATGATGGCGCTGAGCTCCTTGTCGATCCGGGCCCGCACCAAATCGGGCAGCGGGTCGCCGTAGCGCTGGGCGGCCTCGGCCTCCACCATGCCGCGGATGTGGCCGGCCGCGTCGTCCCACAGGGGCTGGAAGGTCTCCTTGCCCTCCGGATGGGGCGGGAACAGGGCCAGCTTCGCATCGACCCTGTCGGCGATCTTCTGCGGGTTGCCGATCACGACCTCCTCACACTTCTGTGGGCCCAGGTAGGCAAACTCCTCCAGCATCTCCTCGGTGGTCTTAAAGTACAGCGGCGGCTGGTTGTCGGCGTCCTCAAAGCCCTGGCCAGCCATCAGGATGGCGCGGTACACCGAGTCCTTGGGGTGCAAAAAGTGCACGTCGCCGGTGGCCGCCACCGGGATGCCCAGCTTCTCGCCCAGGGCCACGATTTTGCGGTTGAGGTCCCGCAGGCCCTCGGCATCGTCCACCTGCCCCTCCCGCAGCAAAAACTCGTTGTTGCCCACGGGCTGGATCTCCAAATAATCGTAGAACCGGGCGATGCGGCCCAGGGCAACCTCGTCACGCTGGGCCAGCACGGCCCGAAACAGCTCGCCGGATTCGCAGGCCGAACCCACGATGATTCCCTCGCGATGCTTCTGCAGCAGCGCCCGGGGGATGCGCGGACGGCGGTGAAAGTGGTGCAGATGTCCTTGGGACACCAGCCTATTGATATTCGTGAGCCCTTCCTGGGTGGCGGCCAGCAAAATGATATGATGGGATTCGCCGATCGCCCCGCCGGCCACCGCCGTGGCAAGGTCGTTGAGGGTGGCCACGTCCTTTTCCCGCAGGGAGGCCAGCATCTTGGCCAGCGCCTGGGCGGTGGCCGCGGCGTCGTGCACGGCGCGGTGGGCGTTCTTGAGCGGCACGCCCAGCTGCTTACACACCGCCGCCAGCTTGTGGCTCTTGAGCTTGGGATACAGCCTGCGCGAGAGCTCGAGGGTGTCGATCACCGGCGGCGCGCAGTCGATGCCCAGCCGCCTGCACTCCTCGCGCAAAAAGCCCATATCGAAGGGCGCGTTGTGGGCGGCCACCGGGGCGTCGCCCATGAATGCTAACAACGCGGGAATGGCGGCGGCCGCGGGGCCGGCGTCCCGCACCATGGCGTCGGTGATGCCGGTGATCTCGGTCACCTTGGCCGGGATCGCCCTGCCCGGGTTCACCATCGTCGAGAACTCCTCCACCACCTGCCCGCCCCGCAGGCGCACCGCGCCGATCTCCACGACCCGGTCCCGGCGCGGGCTGAGCCCGGTGGTCTCAAAGTCCAGCACCACGATGTCCTGACCCAAATCCCGGTCGCTGGGCTTCTCCACCAAGGACCCTTCGTCGGCCAGGTAGCCCTCCACGCCGGGGATCAGCTTTATGCCCTGCTCGGCCGCCGCGGCAAAGGCCTCGGGGAAGGCCTGGGTTACGCCGTGGTCGGTAACCGCCACCGCCGGATGGCCCCATGCCGCCGCCTGCCCGATCAGCGACGCGGCCGAAGCCACGCCGTCCATGCTGCTCATTTGGGTGTGCAGGTGCAGTTCGATGCGTTTGCGGGGCGCGCCGTCGGTGCGGGCCCGGGGCTTTTCCGCGCAGACGATGTCGCTGACCGTCAGGGTCACGGCGCGGGCATAGGCATCGTACCGGCATTCGCCGCGCACCGTGAGCCACTCGCCGGGCCGCACCGCGTCCACCACGCTTTGCACCTGCTTGCGCTCGGCCTCGGTGGGTTCCTTGCCGTCCTCTGCGCCCCCCTTGCGGAAGGCGTTCCTGTAGCGCAAAAAAGCCTTGCACTGCACGGTGCTGGTGTAGTCGGTAAGCGCAAAGGAGAGCAGCCGCATCGCGCCGCCCTTGAGCTCCCGGTCCTCCGCCGAGAGCACCTCGCCCCGGATCACCACCCGGCCGCTGTCCTCGGCCAGCTCGGTCACCGGCACCGGCCCGTCGGCGATGCCCCGGCCCAGCACCTTCTTGCCCGCCGCGCCGGGCTTGGCCGCCGCGCCCGCGCGAGCCGCGGCCGGTTCCTCTTCCCCCGCCGAAGGCCGCACATAGGAAGCAGCGAGGGCCGCGTCGGTGCGCCGCTTCTCCTTGTGCAGCTCCTCCAGCACCCGCTGGTGGTCGTCGCTGAGGGATACCCGCACCTCGGCCTTGAGCCGGAACACCTCCTCCAGCACCCGCTCCAACCGCCGGGCGACGCCGTTCTCCTTGAAAAACCGGACGGCCTCGGCCGCGGGCATCTCCAATTCCAGCGCGTGGGGGCCGGGCATGCGCCACACCGCGTTGTCCAGCCAAAATTTGATCATGGGATGGTGGCGCACCAGGCAGGCCGACAAAAAGGGCGCGTACTTCTCCACGCGGGCAACCACGTCCTCGGCCAACGCCGGGCTGGCCACCCGCACCTGCACCCACATGCCGGGAAAGGCGGCCACCATCGCGCGCTTGACCGCCTGGAAGTCGGCTTCCTCCACCAGAATGTCGGCCAAAAAACAAGCGGTCATCCGCGTTCCCTCGCGGTTGACCAGCACTTTTTCCAGCGTTAGGTGGCCGGCCAGCTCCCGGCGGTCGTTGCCGAGGAGTTTGCGCCAGTCCTGCCCGATCTCTTGTGATGCCATGGTGCCTCCTGAAACGCATGTAAATAGGATGAATGCAATGCAAACCTCTGTAGGGGCGGCCTTTGGCCGTCCGCATGCCGCGCAACCGCCCATGAGACGTGCGGGCGCACACTGTGCGCCCCTACAATTGCCGTGCCGTTTTTGTAGGGACGATCATCGATCGCCCGCCGCCCCTGCATCGACGGGGGACGGACGCGCAAAGCGCGCCCCTACAAGGATTTGCGCAACGTTCACCGACCTAGCCGTTCCTCTCCTAATCCCTGACCCCTAATCCCTAATCCCTAGCGAGGCCATCCTCCGTATCTCCGCAATCAGCGCCCGGGCAAGATCCCCCTCCACCTTGCGCGGTGGTTCGCCTTTCACAAACAGCGCGCCCGCGCCGTCCCCGCCGGCGATGCCCAGATCGGCCTCCCGGGCCTCGCCGGGGCCGTTCACCGCGCAGCCCATCACCGCCACGGTCAGCTTCAGCGGCAGATCGCCCACCGCCTCCTGCACCTGCCTGGCGATGCCGGCCACATCGATGCGGGCCCGGCCGCAGGTGGGGCAGGAGATAAACTCGATGTAATGATCGCGCAGGCCCACGGCCCGCAATATATCGATGCCGGCGCGGGCCTCGGGCAGCGGATCGCCGGTGAGGGATACCCGCAGCGTATCGCCGATGCCGTCCAGCAGCAGCGCTCCGATGCCGATGGCCGACTTTATCGTGCCCTGGCCGGGCAACCCGGCCTCGGTGACGCCCAGGTGCAGCGGATAATCGCACTGTTCCGCCGCCAGCCGGTACGCCTCTACGGTATCCGGCACGTTGGAGGCCTTCAGGGAAAGCGCGATGTCGGCCACGCCGCAGTCCTCCAGCATCCTGGCGTGGGCAAGGGCGCTTTCCAGCATCGCCCGGGGCGTGGGCCCCCCGTGCTTGCGCAGCATCTCTTTTTCCACCGAGCCGGAGTTGACGCCGACCCGTACCGGGATCCGGTGGGCCTTTACGCAGTCGGCCAGCTTTTGTACATGGGCCCGGCCCCCGATGTTGCCCGGGTTGATGCGCAGCTTGGCGATCCCCCGCTCCACCGCGCCGATCGCCAACTTGTGATCGAAGTGCACGTCGGCCACCAGCGGCGCCGGGCTGGCGTCCACCAGCGCGCGTACCGCCCGCACGCATTCCTCGTCGTACACCGATACGCGCACGATGTCGCACCCGGCCTTGGCCAGCGCGGCGATTTGCGCCGAGGTGGCCTCCACGTCCCGGGTGTCGGTATTGGTCATGGACTGTACGGTAACCGGCGCGCCCCCGCCCAGGGGCACGCCTCCAACCATCATTCTTCTTGTCATCATCCGCCCCGTCTTTTGCGCCATATCGCGTTATCGCACTCCGAATATATGCAATATATCGTTATAGGTAAACAGCAGCATGATGCCCAGCAGCGCCACCACCCCAAAGAAGTGGATCATGCCCTCCACGTTGCGGTTGAGCGGCTTGCGGCGGATCGCCTCCACGATGTTGAATATCAGCCGGCTTCCGTCCAGGCCGGGGACGGGCAGCAGGTTCATAAAGGCCAGGTTGATGCTGATGAGTATCGCCAGCTGGAAGTAGACGGGCAGCCCCCCGGCCCTGGTCTCCTGCTGGATCACGTTGACGATGCCCACGAAGCCGCTGAGTCCATCGGTGCCCTCGCCGCGGAAGATCAGATCGGCGAGAGCTTGGTAGGTCACCGCCACCACGCGCTGGCAAAAAACCACGGACGTGCTGATCGCCTGGCCAAGCGGGAGAGGCGTGAGGTCGGGTACGGTGGCGTAGTAGATGCCTATCTGGTATCTCTCCTCTTGTTCGTTGAAGCGCGGCGTCACCGAAAAGGTGAGCTCCTCTTCGCCGCGGCCCACAGCAATCTGCAAAGGCGCCCCTTCGGAGGCGCGCACCAGGGCGGTGGCCTCAGCGATCTGCGTGATCGGCACGCCGTCGATGGCCAATATGGTATCGCCCGGCAGCAGCCCGGCCTCGATCGCCGGCGTGCCCTCGTCCACCCTACCGATCACGGGCACCGGCGTTTCCACGCCCCACACCATAAAGAACATCACCGCCAACACCAGCGCCAGCAGGAAGTTCATCAACGGCCCGGCCAGCACGGAAAGAAAGCGCTTCCACACCGGCTGGTTGTTGTACGCGCGCGGCTCCTCGGCCTCCTGATCCTCGCCGTAATACAGGCAAAATCCGCCCACCGGCAGCGCGCGGAGCGAGAACAGCGTGCCCTGCTTCCCCTTGCGCGAGAAAATTTTTGGCCCCATGCCGATGGCGAACTCCTTTACCTCGATGCCCAGCCAGCGCGCCGCCAGGTAGTGCCCCAGCTCGTGGAACATGATCAGCACGCCCAGCATAAACAGCGCCGCCAATATATAGCCAAATGTCGCCAATCTCCCCGCTCCCTTCCGCACGTCGATTATGATACGCAATACAGCGTGTTTTCTTCCGTCTTTCGTCTTGTCGCTATGCCAGCAGGCGCGCCGCCCATTCCCGGGCCCGCAGGTCGGCGGCCCGCACCGCCTCCAGCGAGTCCGCCGGGGTCACCGGCACCCGCTGCAGGATCTCCTCCGCCAGGGCGGCGATGCGGCCGAACCGGATGCGCCGCGCCAAAAAGGCCTGCACCGCCGCCTCGTTGGCGCCGTTGAGCACCGCCGCCGCCGTTCCGCCGGCCTTGAGCGCCTCATAGGCCAGCCGCAGCGGCGGAAACTTTGCCGGATCCGGCTCCTCGAAGGTGAGCCGCCCCATGCGGGCGAAGTCCAGCCGGTCCCCGCCGGTGGGCAGGCGCTGCGGATACGCGAGGGCATACAGGATGGGCAGGCGCATGTCGGGCGTGCCCAGCTGGGCGATCACCGCGCCGTCGGCAAACTCCACCATGGAATGGATCACGCTCTGCGGATGCACCAGCACCTCGATGCGCTCGGGAGGCACGCCGAACAGCCAGCGGGCCTCGATCACCTCCAGCGCCTTGTTCATCATGGACGCCGAATCCACGGTGATCTTGGGCCCCATCGCCCAGTTTGGATGGGCCAGCGCCTGCTCCACGGTGGCCTGCGCCATCGCCTCCCGGCTCCAATCCCGAAACGGCCCGCCGGATGCCGTGAGGTACAGGCGCTCCGGCGGATTCCCGGCGGCCCCCTGCAGGCATTGAAAGATGGCGCTGTGCTCGCTGTCCACCGGCAACAGGGATGCGCCGGCCTCGCGCGCCGCACCGGTCACCAGCGCTCCGGCGGCCACCAGCGGCTCCTTGTTGGCCAGCAGAACGGTACGGCCCGCGTCCAGCGCGGCCATCACCCCGGCGAGCCCGGCGAACCCCACCACCGACACCAGCACGGCATCGCACCGCACCTCTTCGGCAGCGGCGCGGAGGCAATCCTCGCCAAACCGCCACTCGCAAAACCGCAAATCTGCGGGCACGCTCTGTGGCTCCGCCGCCAGCCCGGCGATGGACGGGCGGAACCGCCGCACCTGCTCAAACAGCGCCTCGGCGTTGCTGTGGGCCGTGAGCGCGGCCACCGAAAAGCGATCGGGGTGGCGGGCGATCACCTCCAGCGCCTGCTTGCCGATGGAACCGGTGGAGCCGAGGATAGCGATGCGTTTCACGCGCTCAAACCGTCCTCTCCACCACCAACAGCACGTAGGAGCACACCACCATCAGCGTAAAGAGCATGCTGTCGATGCGGTCCATGATGCCGCCGTGGCCGGGGAAGATGCTGCCGAAGTCCTTTACGCCGCAATGGCGCTTCACCAGCGACGCCGTTAAATCGCCGACCTGCCCGGCCACGCCGCCCAGCAAGCCCAGCATGGCCGCAACAAACACGCCGAAGGGCGTATTGCCGCGGCCTATGATGAACATAAACGCCACCGCGCCCCCGACGCTGGCCACCAGCCCGGCCACGGCGCCTTCCACCGTTTTTTTGGGGCTCACAGCCGGGCAGAGCTTGTGCTTGCCCAGCAGCGAGCCCACAAAGTAGGCCACGGTGTCGCCCAGGTAGGCGATGATCAGCACCAGGATGATCAACTGCACGCCAAAGGGCTGAAAGTCGCTGCGAAACAGCATCAGCAGCAGCGCCAGCGGAAAGAAGATGGTGTAGATCGGGTACACCGATATGCCGGCGTCCACCCACTCCGGCTCCTTGCGCAGGCAGATCACCAGCATCGCCAGCATGGTGCCGGTCACCAGCAGCGGCGCGACCACCGGGATGCCCAGGAAGTGGAATCCGGGCACGATCAGCACCGCCAGCAACAGCGCGGGCCAGCGCACCGGGCTGTGGCCGGCGCGCTTGAAGGCCTCGAACTCCTCCCACATGCCGCCCAGCATCAGGGCGGTAACGGCAAGAAAGGCCAGCCATGTGCGCACGTACAGGATCACCGCCACCCCCGCGATGATCAGCAGGCCCGTGATAATCCGTTGACGCATGCGCATCCCTTCTTTCCGTTTACATATTCATGCATTGCATATTTACACATCGGTCTCCTTGCGGCCGCCGAACCTGCGCTCGCGGCCCTGGAAGGCGGCCAGCGCGCGGCCATAGGCCTCCACGCTAAAGTCGGGCCACAGGGTATCGGTAAACACCAGCTCGGCGTAGGCGCATTGGTAGAGCAAAAAGTTGCTCAGCCGCTGCTCGCCGCTGGTGCGGATCAGCAGATCCACATCGGGCAGTCCGGCGGTGTACAGCGCACCGGCGAAGGCGGCCTCGTCGATCTCTCCGGGCTTCAGCCCGCCCTGAGCCACCCGCTCCGCCAGCGCCCGCGCCGCGCGCGCGATCTCGGCGCGGCTGCCGTAGTTGATGGCCAGGTTGAGCTTGAGCCCGGCATTGCCGCCGGTGCGCTCCATGGCCTCGCGCAGCAGGCCGCGCTGGGGTTCGGGCATGCCGTCCACATCGCCCAGTATGCGGATGCGCACGCCGTTGGCGTGGAGCTCGTCGATCTCCCGGCCAAAGAACTCCACCAGCAGCCCCATCAGCGCGCCCACCTCCCCGGCGGGCCGCGACCAGTTTTCGGTGGAAAAGGCGTAGAAGCTCAGCGCCTCGATGCCCAGGTCGCTGCTCTGACGTATGATGGCGCGCATCGCCTCCACCCCGGCCCGGTGGCCGAGGGCCCGGGGCTGCATGCGGCGCTTGGCCCAGCGGCCGTTGCCGTCCATGATCACCGCCACGTGCCGGGGCAGGCTCGTCGTATCCAACGCTTGCCGCTCCGCCTTTTTCTGAAATAATGCCTTCAGGAACCAGGCCATCCGCTTCCTCCCATGCGATCATTCCTTAACTGCAATCATTCTCTGTTTCGGGCGGACGGCCGGAGGCCGCCCCTACTCCGTGTGCAAACCGGCACACGTCCAACGTGACACACTGTGCATTGTACACCGTACATTGTACATTGGGCGTTGCGCGCACCACGCGCCATTGGCCATCGCCCCCGTCGGGCGCTTGGGCACGCCCGGGCGCGAGCAGGCGGTTCACCTCCACCCGGGTCACGCCGCGCTCCGCCAGCTCCCGAAGGGCCAGCCCGAGGGGAAGCCCCAACAGCGGCGCGCTCACCGCACCGCCATGATCTCCTTCTCCTTGTCGGCGCAGATGCGGTCCAGCTCCTTGGCGGCGTTGTCGGTGAGCTTTTGAACCTCGTCCTCGGCCCGCTTTTGCTCGTCCTCGGGCAGGGCGCTGTCCTTCTTGAGCTTTTTGAGCTGCTCGATGGCGTCGCGGCGGATGGCGCGGGTGGCCACCTTGGCCTCCTCGGTGTACTTGTGCACCTGCTTGGTCAAGTCGCGGCGGCGCTCCTCGGTAAGTTCGGGCACGGCGAGGCGGATCACCTTGCCGTCGTTGGCGGGATTGAGACCCAGGTCGGACTTGAGTATGGCTTTCTCCACCGCGGGGATGTCCTTGGGATCCCACAGGGCGATCACCAGCAAGCGGGGTTCGGGCGCGGAGATGTTGCCCATTTGGTGGATCGGGGTGGGCGTGCCGTAGTAATCGACGGTGATGCGGTTGAGCAGCTGCGGATTGGCGCGGCCGGCGCGGATCACCATCAGCTCGTTGCGCAGCACCTCGGCGGTCTTGCCCATCTTTTCCTTGGCGACGTCGATCACCTGCTTGGTCATATCAAAACCTCCCGTCGTATCTATATTGGGGTCTCATCATCTACAGTATTGTAATCGCTTTGGCTTTGATTGGCAAGCATAAAGACCAATCCTCACCGCCCGCTTCGCCTTGCCCCAATGTCGATGTTGCGGCGCGCCTGGCCCGACCGCACCGTAAAGTCGGCGCTCTCCCCGGCGGGGCCGGAGCCCTCGGGTATGGCGCTGGCGATCTCGGGCAGGTCGGTACGGTTGACGGTGAACGTGTACCCGGCGGGCAATGCGGCGCGCAGGCGATACAGCCCCGGACGCAGCCCGTCGAAGCGATAGAGGCCGTATTGATCGGTGGAAACGGTACCCACCTCGGTGAGGGCGCCGCCGGGCCCCACGGCAAACAGCGTCACCTGCACGCCGGGCAGCGGCGGCTCGCCGTAGTCCTGCAGCCCGTTCCCGTTTTCATCCACCCAGGCGTAGTCGCCCACCATGCCGGGCCGGATGCCGCCCGCGTGCTGATCGGCCCGCGCCTCCCCCATGGCCAGTTCGAATGCCTCGGTTTGCCCCTCCCGGCCGTCCACCATCGGCACCTTGGAGCACCGCCCCTGGGCGTCGGGCAGGTAGTCGGTAAACAGATAACCCGTGGGCAGCGTAAAGCGCACCGAATAGACGCCGGGGTGCAGGCCGTCGAAGCGGTACGCTCCCTCCTCGTCCACCTGCCACGCGCCCACCGCCCCCCAATCCCCGCCCTCCCGGCGGAGGAGCACCACGCCGGTGCCGGTCAGCGGCGCATCCCCCGGGCCGAACCGCCCCTTCACATCGGCGTCTTCCCAGGCCGTGCCGCTCACCGACGCGCCGTGCAGCGCGGCAACGGGCCCGATGTCGGCCTCCTCGCCCATCGCCAGGCGCAAGGGAAGCGAAGTGCCAAGCCGGGTGTCGTGCAGCGTTAACTTTTCCGCGGCTTGGGTTGCAAACAGGTCGCCTTCCGGCAGGTCGATCCGCACCCGATACGCGCCGGGCCGCAGATAATCGAAGTGGAACGCGCCGCTTTCCGGCGTGCGCAGGCTGGCGAGCACCTCGCCGGTATCCGCCTGCACAAGCTCCACCAGCGCCCCGGCAAGGCCGGCCTCGCCGGGATCCCACGCCCCGTTTTCGTCGGCATCGAGCCAAACCGCGCCCTGTATCGCCGCCCCGCGCAGCGCGCCCGTGTCCAGGCCGGTGAGCTGCTCGCCCATGGCCAGAGGGAAAACCGCGCTCTCGCCCACCGGCACGTCCAGGCCGTGCACCAGCCCGGCCCGCCCCCCCTCGCCCTGGGGCGCCCGCGCAAACAGGTGCCCGTCGGGCAGCACAAAGCGCAGCGCATACGCGCCGGGGCGCAGGTCGCCAAAGTGATATTCGCCCCGCTCCCCGGTCTCGGCGGACGCCACCACCTCGCCGCCCGCCAGCAGCATCACGCGGACGCCGCTGAGCGCCGGGTCGCCGGCGGAGCGAAGCCCGCCGTCGTCTTCGTCGAGCCACGCCTGGCCCTCGATGGACGCCGCCGGTATGCAGCCGAAATGGTATTGATCCATGCGCTGCCCGGCCTTCAGTTCGATCGCTCCGCCGATCGCCACCGGGCCGTCCACGCCGTGGATATTACCGGCGCGGTGGCTCCGGGCCCTGGGCCCTGCGGCAAACAGGTACCCCTCCGGCAGAACCGCCCTGAGCAGGTAGGCGCCGGGCATCACGTTGTGGATGCGCCAGCGCCCCCACTCGTCGGACTGCGCGGCGGCCACCGCCTGCGCCGGATCATCGGCGCGCAGCAGCTCCAGCATCACCCCCGGCATGGCCGGCTCGTTGGCGTCCAGCATGCCGTCGTTGTTTGTATCGATCCACACCAAGCCCCCCAGAACCGCCGGCATCAGCGCGCCGGCATCCAGCCCCGCGATATCCTCGCCCATGGCAAGGGTTACCGGGAACTCGGCCTCCCGGCCCCCTTCTTGTACGAGGGATTGTCCGCTGGCGCGGGTAAATACGTATCCCTCGGGCAGGGCAAAGCGCAGCACGTAGTCGCCGGGGGGCAGCGTGCCAAAGCGATACGCGCCGCTTCTGCCGGTCTCGACTGCGGCCAGCGGTTCCGCTCCGCCGGCCCGCCACAGGGCCACCGTCGCCCCGGACAAACCTCCCTCGCCCGGCCCGCGCAGGCCGTCGTAGTCGCCGTCTTCCCACACCGCGCCGGACAGCGAACCCAGGCGCAGCGCGGCCAGCGCGACATTTTCGAGCTCCTGGCCCATGGCCAAGGCAAACGGCACGCTGCGCAGCGGATCTTGCGGCCGGCCGGCCTCGAAGCGCAGCGCGGACGGCACGGCGCGCCCCGCAACGTACCCGTCGGGCAGCGCGCATTCCAATTGATAGGTTCCCGGGCGCAGGCCGGCAAACACAAAGGTCCCGTCCGCGCCCAGCGCCTGCTCGGCCACCAGCGTCCGCTGCCCGCGGGTTCCAACCAAGCGGTACAGCAAAACGTGAGCGCCGGGTATCCCGGTTTCGTTCGGATCCATCGTCCCGTCGTCGTTGACGTCTTCCCACATCACGCCCCGCACCTGGGCGGTGGGGACGACGCCCATGTTCTCACCCGCCAGCGCTTGCCCCAACTCCAGCCGAATTTGCCTGGAGGGCTCGGCTCCGGCAGCGAGCACGGCGCCCTCCGGGGCCGCAAAGGCGAGCAGGTACGCGCCGGGCGGAATTTCGTCAAAGGCGTAGGCCCCCGCCGCGTCGGTCACGGCCTTCCAGGGCCCCATCGCGCCGTCCTGATCGTACAGCCACACCTCCGCGCCCTCCCAGGGCGCTTCGCCGGCGTCCCACAGGCCGTTGTCGTCGGCATCCTGCCACACCGCGCCGCGCACCGAGGCGGGCAGCACCAGGCCGATGCCGGTTTCAGCGCTCTGCCCGTCGCCCAACACGATCCGCTGTCCGCGGCCGAAGGCGCCGGGCTGCATCGGCAGTTGGCCGCCGTGTTCGTCGGTGCGGCGGGTGAGCCGCCACGCGCCGGGCAGCTCGTACCACAGCTGGTAAGCGCCCGGCTCCAGCCGCTCAAACTGCACGACGCCGTCGGGGCCGGTGCTCCGCCATTGGAAGTCCTCCAGGCGATCCTCCGGCGCCCGCTCGGGCGCCAAGGCCACCCGCACCCCGGCCACGCCCCCGGCGTCCTCGCCGCGGATTCCGCTGTAGTCGGCGTCCTCCCAGGCCGACACCGTGAGCCGCGCCGGGCGCAACGCCTCTATCAGCAAGCCGTCCTTCGCCTCGCCCATCGCAAGGACAAAGCGCTCCGTCTCGCCCCGGGCCGCGCCGTCCATCGCCAACGCCCCCTGCCGCGCCGGGTCGGCGTGCCCGAGGGGAAAGGCGTAGGCCGCCGGCAGCGAGATCCGCAGCCGGTACGCGCCGGGCGTCAATCCCTCAAAAGCGAAGCCGCCCCGGGCATCGGTCACGGCGGCGCGCACCGGCGATTCGAAGCCGTCGCGCAGCAGCTCCACCCCGGCCGAAGGCACGCCGCGCGTTCCCCCGTCGGCCAGCAGCGACCCGGCGAGGCTGGCCGGCAGCGTGAGCAGCACGGGCCCCAGCTCGGCCTCCTCGCCGGCAAGCAGGGACAGCGGCCGCTCCTCGGCCTGCTCCGCGGCCGCGTAGATCATTCCCTCGGGCAGCTGTGCCCGCAGCGCATAGTTGCCGGCGGGCAGGCCGGCCAGGACATAGCGGCCCTGCGCGTCGGTGAGCGCCTCGGCCACGCATACCTCTCCTTGCCACAGCGAAACCGGCACGCCGGACACGCCGCCCCGCTGCTCCTCCAGCAGGAGCGCGCCCCGCACCACGGCAGTGCGCTCCACCTGTGCCTCCGCCCAGTGCCAGCGCTGGGCCCCGTCGAGCACAAAGGGTTCGGACAGGCCCTCCCCCCGTTCCACCCGCTCGCCGGCCCGGGTTCCGTCCCATGCGGCGATTCCGGCCACCAGCTCGCCCTCCGCCGGCACAAAGCGCAGGCGGTACGCGCCGAACGCTACATCGTCAAAGCGAAACGCGCCCCGGGCATCGGGCACGGCCCGCGCGGATACGTGAACGTCCTGTCCATCCAAGGATTCGAGCTGCACCCACGCGCCGGCATGCTCGCCGTGCACCACGCCCACGATGGAGCCGCCGGTTTCCAGGCCGGGATCGGGCCGCACCGCGCGTCCCTCCGCCCGCTCCGCCACCGCGTCGCCGGTGGGCACGCTGACGCGCCGGGTTTGGCTCTCCCCCTCCTCGTCCAGATACCGCAGGGTGAACGTCCAGTCGCTGCCCACGCCGGGCAACGCCTGTTCGCCCGCTACGGCAAGGCGGATCTCGCCGGTGGAAAAACCGTAGTCATGCCACGCTCTTCCGTCTTGCGCGTCCGGATAGCGAATCTGCAGGGCCACGATGCGGCCGTCCACATCGGAAAGATCGACGGACTGCACGCCGCCCTCCGGCCCGGACACGGTGCGCACATCGGCCCAGTTCCAGCCGCCCTGAGCGAGGCGGTAGAGCACCTGCGCGCCCGCCGCGTCGCGCCCGCCGCCGATCTGTACGGCCACGATGTCGGCCTGGGCGTCGGGCGGGTAGAACTGAAGGTTTTGCACCACATCGTAAGCGGGCAGGTACGCGCTGGCAAGGACTTTGCCGTCCGCCGCCGGAACGCGCATGCTCCACATCTCCACCGACGCCGTGGGATTGCCGCGGCTCATGTAGGGGGGGATGTCCACGATCCGCTCGATGGGAGGAATTCCCACGCCCGGCTCGGCGTCGCCCGCCGTTCCGTCCAGCATGTACCCCGCCGGGGCGCGCAGCATCCGCAGCAGGTACGCGCCCACCGGCAGCGCCATCTCGTTTTGATAGGGCGCGCGCGTCATCGCAAAGGCGAGGGCGGGCTCCTCCGCCCACACGGGCGCGGCGGGGGTACCGCCGGCCAGCGCGTACAGCGCGTATTCCGCGCCGGTCAGGGCCCCTTCCCCTTCCCAATCGTCCAAATCGTAGTGAGAGAGCACAAAGAATCCCTTGTCGGCCACGGCCACGATCTCCGCCCTGGTGTGGCGGCCGGGGTACACCCGCGCCTCGTGGTATCCGGCGTCGGCCACGTAGCCGGGCGACACCGCGCTCTCCAGCTCGCGCAGGTAGTACGCCGCGCCCTCCACGGCGGCGGGGAGTTCGGCGGCTTCCACCGCCCCGTCCATCCGCATGCCGTGGGCGGCGATCACCACCTGCTCCTCCCGCGAGGGATAGGGCTCGTACGCGTCGCCGTGCAGCACGTACACGCCGTAAGCGCCGCCCAGGGGCACGCGGAACTGCTGCAGCTCGGCGCTAAAGGTAAAGCCCAGCTTGTCCACGCCCAGGGTACCGCGCCGCGCGTTGGTCAGCTCCACCTCGGTCAGCGCGCCGCCCATGACCTCTATCTCCCGCTCGGGCGCCGGGTCGTATCCCTCGGGCCAGCGGGTCTGCCGCAGGCGGTAGCGGCCCCGGGGCAGCTGCACCCGCAGCGCGACCCCGTCCTCATCCACCGTGAGCGGATCGCCCTGCAACTCTTCTTCTTTTGCCGGATCCAGCGGAATCAGCGCGAAGGCGGCGTCGCCCAGCGGCTGCCGGGCATCCTCGGCATCGCGCAGCGCGACGCGCACGCCGCCCTGCTCGGAGCGGAGCGCCCATTCCAGGGCGGGCCGTTCGCCGTCCTCCACCCGCACCGGATCGGAAAGGCCGGCCTCCCCGAGCCCCGGCATATCCCCCGCAAACGCCCGGTACACGCCGGCGGACAGCGCGGGCAGCGCCCCGCCGGCATCCCGCGCCACCCCCTGGGCATCGGTGACCAGCATGAGGGGCGCGCCTTCCGCCGGGTACGCGGCGTACGCCGACAGATCGCCCTCCTGTGCGCCGTCGGCCAGCCGCAGCAGCCCCACGTTCGCGCCGGCCAGGGGCATGCTCCGCACCTCGCCCCGGGCGCTTAACGCCTGCGTACGCAGCGTTACTTCCAGCCTACCGAGGGGTTTGTGCACCATGTCGATCTGCGCCGGAACACCGGCCTCGCCTTGCACCTGCATCGCCTCGGCCGGGCCAAAGCCCTCGGGGGCGCTGGCGGTCTCCACCCGGTAGGCGCCCGGCTCCAGCGCGGGCGAAACGGCCTGGCCCTGGGAACCGGCGGTAAGCTCGTATACCTGGCCCCCCGGGCCCACGGCGCGGTAGGCGGCCCCCTCCAAGCGCGCGCCGTCCTCCCGCAGCGGGCGCACCACCAGCCGGGTGCGCCTGGCGCGCAGGGTTACGGCATCCCGCTCCTGGGGCAGCACAAACGCCGCCGGTTCCTCCAGCGCCCCGGCAAGGGCATTTCCTCTAGGAGGCTGCAACAGGTACGCGCCGGCGGGCAGGGTCAGCTCGATTCCGCCGTCGGCTCCGGAGCGCACCCGCAACGGGGCTCCGTCCGCGCCGGGCACCGGGCCGCCGCCGGCGTACAGCACCGCAAAATCGGCCTCGTCCACCGGCAACTCCGCTATTTGGCCGTCTTCGTCCACCTCGCCCACGCACACCGTCCAGCGCCCGGTGAGCAACGGCGGGCACAGCACGGCGCTCTCCACCAGCGCCGCCGGCTCCACGGTGAGCGGTTGTCCCGCGCGCAGCCCGTCGGGCAACGCAAAGCCCTCCGGCAACCCGTCGAAATGAACGGTGTAGTCGCCGGGGGCAAGGGGCGAGGTGACCGCGTGGCCCGAGGCGTCGGTGATATAAGCGCCCATTTCCGTTTTGCCCCGCCTCAACCTGCAGCGAACCCCGGCAAGGGGCACCGCCGCCTGATCCGGCAGGCCGCCGGTGAGCGCAAAGCGCACGTATCCCTCCTGGGCCACGGCGGAGAGGAAAAGCTCGGTATCCTGCCCGTCGGCGATCGCAAATGCGGTTTCCTCGGCGAGC
>Ga0123353_10006093_pt1 | contig 15992 bp, 6 predicted proteins | sample TergutLab28metaG_3_FD_92763 | JGI IMG/M metagenome (GOLD analysis project Ga0123353, IMG submission 92763) | Labiotermes labralis P3 segment gut microbial communities from Petit-Saut dam, French Guiana - Lab288 P3 | ecosystem: Host-associated > Arthropoda: Insects > Digestive system > Gut ... | reverse complement strand
AGTTGTTTCCTTCCTGGTCGGGTTAAGGACTTATCAGCACCCCTGTATAGAGTAATGTGGCCAAGAAGTTGAAAACAGGAACTTAAAGGAATATAGACACACACTCCAGAATAAAAGTCAGTGACAAATTGGTCCAGGGGGTGGTCGCATTTATTTCGAGTGTGAAGTAAATTCACAATGTAAAATCGAAGGAGGGAGAAGGTAGATAAATTTTTCCCTGTCCATGCAATGAGGGCACACAGGGGGTGAAGAAATTTATCTCCACTCTTTATTAAACTCGGCACTAGATGGAAATGAGTGGTTAACTTCATGTCCCGGTCACTTTACCCCCGGGGAAAATTGCCCGTTGGGCATTGAATAGAAAGCTGGTTGGGCCCCAGAACCGGCACAAACTTCCTTTGGAAAAGCTAGAAATTACTGACGCTTATCAGAGTTCGAGATCGGACTGCCTATCCCGTAACCTGCTCGCTATACCAACTACACTATCCCGGATCGAGAGATAAAATAGAAAATTACAAAATAATAACAATAAAAATAAGGAAGAGTAAAAGACGCAAAACAAGAAACTGTGACTTTCATTGTAAAATTTCACCAACACGTAACGCCGAAAAGTTTTTCTCTAAGAAGAGCACCACAAGCAAATTCCACGTAGTGAATAAGAAATTTTGCATAAGCAAGCCCATGGAGCCAAAACAAGAAGGATTGAATGAGAAATGAAGATTAATTGGCACGTAAAGCCAATGGGTGGGTCAGTGATACCGAAAAGAGGATAAAGAAATACAATGTAAAGGAAAAGCATAAGACGATCTAGCACAACGTGGTTCAAGAAGAAAGCGCTGCCTAGTTTGGGGTTAACCTCTGAAAGGAACAAGATACAGAAGATGTTGGTATATTGGTGTAGGTAGATGAACGTACTTTGTAGTGAAACTAAAGTTTGTACCGCTTAAATTAGTTAAATGTTTCCACAGACTGAATATCTGTAGTACTGAAAGTGGAAGGTATTTTTTACTTGGAGAACGTGTGTTGAATTCTAGAACTGTGTGAGTGTTTGGCTAAAACAGCACGTCGTTAAATACACTAGATGCTGAATAATTACAAAGTGATAAGCACTGCTGAGTGTTGTCTGCAACCATCACCTGCGTTAGCATGTGAAGGGAATGTTCAAGGAAAGGGAATACCCCAGTTCTGAGAGATCCACAGTCTGCCATAACAGTTGTGTTTCACAGAACTGTTTCTGTAGCAGTTGAGATTGTTCTTATAAAAGCTATAATTAGAAAGTGCAGTATGGTTTGTTTGCCTTTGCAGCCTTCATATTGTGGACTTCGAGGGTGTATAATTTTTTTTGGCTTAACTTTCTCAATAAAGTGGAGCATCAGGCGCGAGATTTTTATGTAACAGGGTAGTGCTTAATGATTTCCGATGTGTCACTCCTTGTATGGAAATGTAGTAAAACTTTTATTTCTTGAAGGCTTTTGCTTTATTCATCCACCTCATTAAAACAAGTTTTGGACTGATCTATTCTTATTCATTTTTGATAAGATTTTATAATACTAAGAGTGAAACGAACAGCTTAAAACGCCAGCTTATCCATAGAGCATGTTCTTCTCGTAGCTTTTTTAAGAACAGTTCCGACTGTTAAAGAACCTATTTTGTTATTACGTATCCCTGTTGTAAGTAATTAATTACTGTTGTGGAATTGAGTATCTCACGATAACTGACATATTCCTTTTCCATTTACTTTTTCTCTACTTGGAACAGCCTGCACTAAATCCAGACAATACTTAATTTCACACAGACCCTTTGTTTTCATTCTGGAGTGCTTATCGTCTTGTAAACATCCAGCATATAGGCTATTTAAGGATGTGATGCTTCTTCATATCATGTCCACATGGAATCACAGCTAATGCGATATGATATGGTAATTATATTCCTAAAAAGGAAGTCTGTGTTGATTGTTATACAAATATCAAGCAAAGCATCTTGTTTGTTTAACCGAGAGGATGAAAGAGAAGTAGAATGAATGGCAACCATTGCATATCACAGTGCTGAACATGAGGCAGTTCACCGAAGCATCACACTGTCAAGATCTGGAGGCTACTAACTCTTCCTGAACACCACACGTGGAGAAACTGACACGTTACAACACCGTTTGTTTGTCTTGTCCCGAGGTGCCGTTTGTTTGCTGTTATACTGTGCTTTTTTTTTCACACAGTGAATTCGTGTGTGGGATAATGTGTTCGTCTGTCTGTCCTACAGCCTGTGTCTGCACGTCTCGGCTGTAAATCTACTGACACATTCAGATGAGCCAGAATATGGAACTGCGAAGTCACAGTAAAACTTGTGAGAGGAATTTAATTTGGATTCATACATGATCGGACATTAACCCTTTGACCCTGCAGCTGGATATTTACAGTTTAGCGCACCATTTATGTAAAATATGAATATTTTATGAACCAAGAAGGGTAACATTAGGAAATACACGACATTTTGTGAAGGGATGAACGAAGATGTTGAGAGAAAGTCTAAAAGGAATAATTAAATATATCTGTTGACTGAATATATAAAAAGCGTACTCTGGGGACTAGCGGTACGCCTGTCCTATATATAGGATGCATGGTGCCTAAAGGTTAACGAGGATGCATCCACGCTGTCAGAATGATCAACAACAGGTTCGTCAGGAAATTTACTCACAAGATCTCCGCGAAGAAGTCACTGTATGCTGAACAGGACCGCATAAACAGAGGGAGAATTTATGTGATGTTCGGCACTCTTCGAACTAGTTAACCTCCAGATACAAATCTAAAGCTTCACTCTTGTACCAGTCCCCGAGTAAGTTATCATCGGTAGCTACTGTACGAGGTATAGGTCGGAAATTCGAAATAATCTTTCCTGCGGTTTATTTACGAATAATAATTAATGCTTTCTATATCTGAACTAATGTTGTGGCGTACGGACGCAAGTTTTGTCGGTAACAGTAAATAGGTCGTGTTTGCGGTAAAACGCCTTGTGTCCATGGAGTATTTAAATACGTCTACATTGCATCTGGAGTGAAAAGGTACTTTACCATTAAATACACAAGAAGCGTCGTACTTGAACTGAATTATTGTAAAGGTCTCTTATTTATATTTAGGGTTATTTATTTATGCTTTGTTTTAACGACGGTGTCAGTAGCTCAGAATACGAAACGTCGACTAGAGAATAACGAACTGGCAATGATGTGAAAGGGGCAGGCCGAGCCACTGGTAAAGGAACATATCAACGGAAACAACTGACATACGTGTCTCTTGAAGGGTCACTGATCACAGTGCCAGGTTCACAGAAAATAATAAGGTCAAACCATTTCACGGCAGGGAATTGTCACGTAGTTTAATGACGAAGGACTTACAGTGCGAGATGTGGCTATTAAATATCGATACTAATTTCATAAGTACTTCATTAATTGAAATTTTCGTATCTATATTTTTATCTTCTGTAGTACAATTTCCATCGGCAGATATCCACCGCTTCATACGAGCCTACCTGGCCTCGAAGTATCACCTCAAGTTACTTTGTGAGAGTGGTGTAAGTAGGTCTACTGTCATTTTTAAAAGGCATTTGGTTTCTGCCCGTTGTTTGTTTTGTTACCAAGCGTAATCGCGTCTAGTTAATAAAAACCATTTGTAAAGAGACAAATCATTGGGCGACATTAACTCAGGGAAATGGGGGATGGTTTGATATGATACTGGGGAAAGGTTCAGCCGTGCCTAATATTTTTGTTTGTGTGTGTGTGTATGTGTGTGTACACGAACCACACCTATATATCAGTTTGTACAACCAACCTTACATGCACCGAGTATATGTATACATATATAACGGATGCACACAATTTTCTCCTACATGTTTCAGCACTCTACAGGTGCCATATTCAGGGAGTCTTCACAGTAGTTAAAGTAGTGCGCACGCGCGTGTATATATATATATATATATATGTGTGTGTGTGTGTGTGTGTGTGTGTCTGAGTGCGTGCGCGCGCGCGCGTTGCTACTTTTTTTGTCAAATGTCAGTGTCTGGAGCTGCGCGCGCACTCTTGTTATTTAATTGCCACGCCTCACACTTTAAACGTTTCAGTCCTGCAAACGGTAATATATACAGAAATGGCGTTTCTTAGCATATTAAACTTAAATCACACTCTTCAGCCTGAGGTGGTTCCTGCCAAGCAGGTTGGTGTAATAGTAACCTTCTAGATTGTATTCTGCAGGTACGCGTTTCGAAATTTTACCAGACTACTCTCTTTCCTGAGGATTTTGTGGTATTTCCATGCAGTTGGCGGAACAGTGTGCTAACCTGAACAGACCGGAATTCAGAAGTACAGTGTAGTCTCTTTTGACGCTAGACAACTTTCCTAGTTGATAGGTCGCGAAATAACCTAAGAATCGGTACGTAATTTCAGTGCGCACTGCAAAAATTAGGCTATAAAACAGACTGCATGGCAGTAAGTATCCTCGTGGGTATGCCCTTTACAATTTTCTTTATCGACAATGAAATTCTACACGAATTTACAGATTCGTCTGAGAACGTAAACGAAAGAAAGTAATTTGGAGGCCTCGGCCTATGTGTAAAAGTGATATTAGACATACTTTAGATAATTGCGGTTGGAAGACAGAGACAATTGGATGTAATGACAGGTTTCGGTGAAGATGGTCGTGACTCAGGGTACATAAAGCTGAGGTCTCCTTGGTAAGTCGTGTGACTGTCAATTTCACGACCGTGCACAATGGAGTTAGTGAAGACGGAACACTTCTGTCCTAGCTGAATTCAACCGACTATTTTCCTCTGAACACATATATCTGTACTCTGCCTCCTTACTTTGTACGTAACGCAACAAGGCTGTACAAACTGAAGAGACTGTTTAACCATTTACAGCCTAGCGATTATTTCACGTACTACCAGCTTCAACATTCAAAAAAAATTCTACATGGTGCTCCGTTGCTTTGAAGTGTTCTGTGTGGACTTTTACCTTGAACACCATTAAGGGATTGGTTTTGTGTAACCGAAGTGGAAAGTGTTTTCTGCGCGGTGCGCACCGAGTTTTTGTGTGAAACAGACCCGTTTCGTCTTAAAAGGGTTGATATCAAATGCAACAAGAGAAATGCTAGGAACACTGAATTTGAAAATTGAACAGTGACAGGGGCTGCATTTCAAGGTTCGTTGTGTGAAGGGTCTGAAGCAGCCGCGCAAATGATAGGCAGTGTAATTGGCCCTTGAATTGACTTCCTTGATATTACTGGCTTCATATTTATGAAGGGGCGAATTTTCGGGCAATCTAATTCATTATGTATGATTTTCTAGTGATCAGAATTGATAATAGAAAAGTGTCCTATTGCCTCGAATGATCAGATCAAAATTTCCGAAAATCGAAAGATCAGCCTACCAGAGGACAGTGAACTTTTCCAGGGGACGCTGAAAATTGGGCTTATACTAAATATTTTGAATTAACTTTAATACTAATCGGTCAGTATAATTACAAACATGAAATAAAACGTAAGAAATTGATTTGTTTCGTAAATATCATTAAGGTTTGTTATTTCTCAACTGACTGACTGACTGATTGACTGTTTAACTCCATGTAACAGAGACCTACCTGAGAAGCTAAAGGTTTCTGAGCTAGAGGAAAAAATCACAGCATAAAGGTAGATAATATATTCTTTGAGGGAATGGAACAATTCAGATGTTTCGGAGCACCACTAACAAATTAAAATTCCATTCATGAAGAAATTAAGAGCAGATCGAAGTCAGGGAATGCTTGCTGTCATTCTTTGCAGAATTCTTTGTCTTCCAGTCTTCTATCTAGAAATATAAGTATCAAGATATACAGAACTTTAATTGTGCCAGTTGTTTTTTATGGGTTTAAGGCTTGGTTTCTCACATTGAGGGAGGAACATAGGCTGCGGGTGTTCTAGAATATGGTGCTGAGGACGATATTTTGGCTTAAGAGGGACGAGGTGACAGGGGAATGCAGAAGAATACATAGCGGGGAGATTTATAGTCTGTACTTCTCACCAAATATTATTCGAGTGATCAAGTCAAGAAGAACAAGAGGGGCTGGGCATGTTGAACGTTTGTGGGAAATGAGAGGTGCGAGCAATGTTTTTGGTGGGGAGATCTGAGGGAAGGAACCACTTGGAGGACCTACAGGATGGATAATATTAAAATGGATCTTAAAGAAGAGGGATGGGGAAGCATTGACTGTACTGTTCTTGCTCAGGATAGTGACGGGTGAATGCGGTAATGAAACTTCGGGTTGCATAAAATGCGGGTAATTCTTCTAGCTATTTCTTAAATTTGCAAAATTACATTTTAAGGTATTTTGAGAGACTGGTTGAGACGAGCTGTTGTGTTCGTATAAGGGGGACACATCGTGAGTGTCGAAGCCACTGGACTACATGAACCTGATAATGAAAGGAGAGACGGCTGTGCCGCAACCGTCCAATCAGCAACAGTTACAAGACAGAAGCGTTCATTGCTTTTACCTTCTCACTATCTTTTTTCATACAAAATTAAGTACGCGTTTATACGTGAAGGACTAAAACGAACTGCTCACCATTTGTGTCATTGACATGCAGTGTTATCCTGCCAAACGCTCAAACTGCTTTCTGATCATAGATTATCTTGTGCCAATGCTGTAGCGGGTTTCTGATCACAGGCTTTGTAGTCTGTATCGCCTGCTGTAAATAAGCAGTTGCAGTATGAAACCACTGTTAACCATCTTCATCAATCAATCTATCCATCACTTGTAGTCACTTTAAGAAATCGACCCACGCAAGTATTGTTCATACGTGAAAAGTAGTCTGCTCGTCTGTTTGAAACATCTCATGTGATCTTTGTTTTTGTGACTGCTCTTAAAACGTCTTCGGACTACACTGTCTCCAGAATACTTATCTTCAACATCATATCTCGCATTTCACAGTCAAGTTCTTACCTAGATTAGGAGTAAGATATCAGACAGGAATATTGGCAAGGGACGACTACAGTATGATTCCTTTTGCTTGCAGCTATTTTTCCCTTGTCCAAAACCGCCCAGACCGGCTCTGTGGCCCACCCACTTCCCTATTAAAAGGGTACCGGCGGCGGGGGGCGTTTAGTTTATCACTTACCTCCATCTGATGCCGAGGTTAAGAATGAGTGGAGCTGTGCCTCTAATTCCAATGTATGCCACTATGACGTGCACTGGGACAAGTTTTGTCTATTTTTACATGCGTAGGAACACTGAACCTAAGCAAGTGGCTGTTCCTATGCAGTCCGGTCATTAACGCAGGCCTGCTGACAAATTCTGCACGAAACTTTGCTTGTCACTCAACAGGTACGAATATGGTAGCGGTGAGAGGCTGTCAGAACATGTTCAAAAAATGTAACACAAAAAAGTGTGTACTAAAGCAATAAGTTCATCCAAAACAATAATATAGTGATGATGATCATAATTTATACAACAGTCATAACTGAAAGAAATACGATTTGTTTCATCTCAGATTTTATACTGTGACCACTTGCGCACGAGTTAAGCACATCTAACCCACGAGAAAAATTTAAACTTTACTCCCATTGTTTATAACGACAATCATCTCCACTTTTACTCTTATTTGTGTACCAATGCCCTGCCTGATGATGGCCGGTGTGGTCAGCCGAAATCTGTAGTATCGGATAGAAACCAAACATACAAGAACTATATAGTTGTTTTTATCTGATAGTAAGAAAAACACTTGATTGATAAGAGTACACAACGGTACATTGTCACCTAATATTTCATTTCATTGTTGAATTATAAATTTGCGTTATCTGAGAGACATATATTAACAACACAAGATATGTGGGAATAGGAAATTAGACTTAAGGATTCTGTTCGGCTCAACTTTCATGCTAGTATAAATTTAGCGGGTTTCGTACAGTTTCATTACTGAATTTTACAAGTGAGATGATGACAGAAAAATTGAGCAAAGCAGTAGTTTACGGACAACTAAAATTTTTTAATAAATAAGAATTATATATTATAAAACTCATAAAAATAAAGATAAATTTTCTGGGAAAGGGAAAGGGTGTGATGCTTTTGGAACTGCTGGAATAGGAAGGTAAAAAGGTAAAGGTAAATCAGTCCTATTACAGGCCCGAGGTGCCCAAAGGGTTCCAGGAAGTTAAGGTTACCATATTACGTGACAATGACCCAGGATGGTGGTAAGGTTGTCAGCCTTACGCACCGGCCGCTTTTTACCCCCTCAGGAAATACTCCTGGTACTCATTTCTGCTAGAGGCTGAGTCGACCCCAGGGCCATATTGCGATCGGAAGGATTATGTCAATGAAAAATGCTGGAATAGGAAGCTGGAGAAATATAGCGAGGAATCTTATGATTGTGCTATTAGCTAAGTATTATTACAGTGAAGAAACAATGCAGGAAGGAGAGGTGCATACGGTGTTTTGGTCGGTGAACCTGTAGGAAACAAGCCACTCAGAAGACCTAGACATAAAGGGGTTCATAAGATAATAATAGATCTTAAAGAAGGGTGTGGAATGAATAAATCTGGCAGGGCATTAGGAGCAGTGGCAGAATGCTGTAATCGTGCTAATGAGACTTCGAGTGTAATGAAATTCTTGGAATATCTGTGGCAGCTGAGGAACTGTTAGCTTCGGAAGAAGGACACTCCTCTAAGAAGTGAAAAAGGGCGTAAGATAAAGAAGACTAAATAATAAGACGAAATGCTATTTTATGAAGAAGATTTAACTTTTATCGGTCGAATATAATACCACAACCTTAAATTTTGACAAAGGATTGGTACTATCAACCAAATGAAAGTGCAGTTTTAAATTTATTTAATTAGACAACAACGTCGCAGTAAATGAATTCGCAAAGCTGAAAACGAATTTTTCTCGCGTTTTTAAAATACCAATATTAACCACTAGATGGGGTATGTGCGTGCTGGTCTGGCTGCGAGATTATTTACTGCGTCCAGGGCTGTAATTATTTCTTCACAGTTCACAATACTGTGGCTTTCCTGCGTGGACAGTTTTGGATCCTGTGGTTGACCAAATTTGCAGTTCCATTCGTATGAATATTCCCATTTAGAAACATTATTCCGTGACTTTACACGAATTAGGGTTCTTAGTCAGTATAATATGTAATAAAAAAATTGTGGTTACATGTATAGTTTTTACGCAACTATCTTCTTAAATACGTACTTATATTTTAACTTAGTTCTAAAATAGTAGAAAAAGTTCGTTCCAGGCACGTTTTCCTTCAACACTTAGTATATGAGTGTGTTGCTGGCCGAAGCACCTGTCAGAAACTTGGGTTACGCAGAAACCCGTTTCGTTATTAAACAGTCAGTACGTATTCGCAGTGTTACTTTTTGGCGCTTTGGCAAAAACAATGGTACAAATTAGTTCCCATCGGGTACGCCACTTCTTTATGTCTCTCTTTATGTAACAACTCGCATATGCTAAACGGATTTCAATAGAACGCTATACTGGAGAGTTTCACGAAAAATGTTCATAGCATTCAAATTTATGTCAAAGTCGGACACACGTAACGTGTACACTACAATGAACACAAACGCCTAACTGTGTCTCTGTAGGCATTTTGAGCGTAACTGTTAAATTTAGATGTAAAAATGTTTGAAACTGTGGAAAATTAAGAATATATTTTATGCCCGAAACACTTTTTCTCCCTTAATTAGTGAGTTTTCGACGTAACTAAACAAAAACGGGTGGAACGCATCAGAATTGTTGACTTGTGCCTACACTTAATAGCTTGCGTTTTGGTTTACTTTTACTGTCCATTATTTGGTTGACACAACCAATAAGAATGAATTTGGCATAACAAGGGGCACGTATGAGGGGTCGGAGAGGTGCTTGTGGGGTTTGGTGGGGAAAACTGAGGGAACGGAAACACTTGGGCGACCTAGGTTTAGATGAGAGGATAACATTAAAACAGATCTGCAACAAATAGGACGGGAGGCAGAATGGACTGGATTGATCTGTCTGTTGACATTGACAAGAGGCGAGCTGTCTTTTGAACGCGATAATGGACCTTTGTGTTCCATAAAATGCGGGAAATATCTTGACTGGCTGAGGAATTGTTAGCTTCTCCAGAAGGAATGTTCCGCGTGGAGTTAGTTATACTGGAGAGCCCCGGGATAGTTACCAAGTTATTACAGTGACTAGGCTCCAGGCTGGACGATCCGGGGTTTGAATCCCCATATGAGCAAAGATTTTTCTCTTCCTGCACGCGTCCAGATCGGCTCTTGTGTCTCCCGGCCTTCTATTCTATGGATACTGGCGATATGCCCCGTGGGTAAAGCTGCCCGGCGCGTGAAGTTAACTTCTCTGTCTAGCGCCGAGATTACGAGTGAATGGAACGAAACTTCTATTCCTCCTACATGCTTTCATGCATGGACAGATAAAATTTACTTCATTTTCCTCATACTATTTTCCACCTTTCCTTGTCATTTATTTATTACTTTCTCCGCCAGGACTTTCCCGTCATTATTACATAGCACAACGATACAAGTTGATGCGTCCAATAAGCGGCCATAGTATAAATATAGTGGCCATCACGAAATTATATGTTTCAAGGCCAAAGAACGAGTTCATCCCCCTTACCGCGCAGCAATATTGTAGCAGCTCTGAGATGAGAGTCACGAATTGGGAGATGAGTTGTGTGTGTATTCGGTAATCTTAAGCAAGCGGAAACGTAATCCTGTCTCGGCACTGTTGTGCTGTGAATTTTAATGTGTTTTTCATTATTCACCACTCCGTGTCTTGGCGATGTGGACGGCCCATCTGCAACACCCTCGGATGTCACAGCGCCAGAGAATTTTTGGCACACTGAGAAAATTCTACATAAGAATTTAGAATAAAAGGTCCGTTTACATTGTTGGAAAGTTTTACAAAAGTAGGTTTGAGAACTGTGAAGACATTTGTAACACCGGTGACCACAAACGTAAAAAGCGACAACGAAGACGAGAGACGTAATTGGTAACAGGGTGAATGTGGTGAAGGGTAAAGTTGACCCTCTAAACTGCCATGAAGACACAGAGGGAGAGTGGAGGTGTAGTTCTAGTCTTTCTTTAACCTCGGCGCTAGAGGGGGTGGGTAGTTAACGGCACGCCCTGTTCGCTTTGCCTCCGCCCCCGGAAATGAACTGATACCCCCTATGGAGGAGGCTGGATGGGCCCCATGGACGGTCTGGACGGGTGCGGAATATATCGCCCTCACCGGCATTCGATCCCCTGACCGTCCAGCCCGTAGCGAGTCGCAATACCGACTGAGCTATCCCGGTCCATAGAGTGTAAGGAGCTTTCAGTGAAATCTGTATGCAAACTTTACTGCGTGCCGGAATAGGTGCTAACAGTTCGAACGATCCTCTACCTCGAAGGAGACAGCGAGTTCGAACGAAACACCGGCAGGTCTCCGCCGAACTACATCGTGCGGTGTCGTAACCTTCCACTCCGAAATCCTTATTTTCACCGCCGTGAATAATTCGTCTCCTCTCTACGCAACCTTTATGTGAGAAATGTAGTTTCACAGATTTTTTCCGAATGCCGTCGTACGGTGTCTGGCCTTACTGAACATGAAGTCGTGAATTATATGCAAAGGTAAGAAAGAAAATCGTTAGTTGTAACTTATTCGACAAAGAGGTCTTAGTTGCGACACGAAGATGCCGCTCGTGCGCAGCACACAGATATACACCTCTGTTTGTCTTTTAATAAAAAACCTCGTCGAGATGCGGTTTTAAGATACAGAGTTGAATGTTGGAACTGCAGTGCGTTGTCATAGCGTGAGCAATGGAGTGGACAGATCGTAAATTAGGGATGGTGTGTACGTTTACCTCCAGCACATTATGACTAATAATTCGAAGAGCAAAGAAAGATATTTCATCTATTAAAGTAATGAAGTTCTGGATGTGACGTGGGTGATTTCTACTCCCCTGATGTCCGTTTGAAAAAATGACAACAGCAACTGACTGGGATGGGAGTGTGGTGTCATGTCAAATTGTGACAGCGGTGGTGATGAATATTCCAGTATTCTGGAATGTGATGTCTTGTGGACTGGTATATAGGTACCAGTGGTTCAGAGGAACTTGCTGCCTTCATCTTCAGGACGCATTATTGGATTTTCTTGAAGATGGAGACAAAAAGGTCTTCCGAAACATTTGTTGCTGTGTCATATCCCCGAAGATGATTTGTCAAGGTACTACCGCCCCCCCCCCCACCAAGTTCTGGTGCCTAGCGAACTCGGCCGCTGGTCGGCCTGTCATTCGCTGGATACAGCAACGTCTCTCTCTTCGTGCACTTCGCGATTGAGTCTTTAAATTAGATCTGGAGAAGGTGCATGTAAAAGAAAAGCCACTTAGAGACATGAGTTTATCTGTGGTTCAGTATGGTCCTTTGAAACACCTTCTAGATGAAACTGACTGTCCATTACCTACCAGCATGTGTAGAATTTAAGCGTGAACCGTTTTATAAGACGTTTAAGAAAATATTTAATGCAGCCATCTTTAGCAAGTGTTTCAATAAATACTGTGAAACTGCTTGGTAAATATTTTAGCCACCTTAATTTTTCAAAATTGGAATGCACATAAATTTTGCAAATATGAAAAGTTTTACAAACACAAACACCATCACTGTACACACATTACATTTAGAACAACTTGGACGTACTCTTGAGATGTTCAGTCGCAACTGACTGTGTTCAGGAACGCAACCTACAGGTTTACAAGTTTCTACGTGACAAAGGTCAATTGTCGCGCGAAACTCGTTGGAGTACGATCCAGCAATTTTCAAGTTAGTGTGTGTACCGTGGTAGTGTTTGTTTATGTGTGGTGTAGTAAGGCATGCGGTTGTGTAATAGGTCAATTTAAGGTCACACAGTGATTTCTTATCGTCGATCCTCCGTCAAGAGATCTAATAACACACCGCTTTGAGCAATGGGGGTTATCGCTCAAAGGCGACGTGTTGAACTGTAATCCGTGAACAAGTGGTAACGTCAAACAGACGGGAATGCTACCACCACACGAACTTTTCCACATGCGGTACATAATTTCACCAGTCAAATTCGATGCGAAGTTTCGTCAGGAGGAACACGCATAGAACATACATAAAACTGATAAGTGTGTTTTCTGTGTTTACAGTAATCTGTAATGCATAAAATAGCGTGGTTCGTAGGTCAGCATATTGTTTTAATTTTGTGACTAAATAGTACATTTTTGTGAATAAAAAGCATCGTGTTTCTTGCACTGTTAGGGACGCAAGGAAGCAAAATAGTATACACACAAAATGTAACTGTGTGAATACAGTAAAGTGAAAGGAACAGGTTGTCAGTACGTTGTATTCTAAATCACATTTCTTATTACGTTGTATCTATGCTGGCTTTCACACGACTGCGAATGACTTGGGTACCGCCTACAGTTGCGAACGTACGTATTAAGCTGCTAACGCGAACTTCTTTATTACCCTCTGAACCACACTAGGATCAAGAAGGTTTATTAGTGGCCTCTGCAGTTTGCTATTCTTTGAATTCAATTGTTAATTAGAGCAGGTTATGAATAGAAATTCGGAGCATAATTCTGATTAATAAATTTTAATATTTTAGCAACTATCAGTATAGGCCTGAAACGTATAATTATGTCTTAGGAGTAGTAACATCAAAATTGTGATAATAATTAGCTGAGGTTATAGTCCTTCGTCTGTGTAAATTTACGCTGAACAAGCTGTTACATTATACTATTCGTTAAGGCCAATCACTAAAAAATTAAAGAAAGAGCAAGTGTAATTCTGAGTGTGAAATTTCAGCCGTCATTTTGAAGATGGCTACCAACGAAGTGCTGACGAGAATATCGGATTATAGTGAGGCACAGAACGGCGGAGGAAATACGTAAAGAACAATTCCGTAATTTGTACTCGCCGCCAGATATTACTGGGGGGGGGGGGGCACGCGGTGGTATGGTTGGTTGAGGCACTGCTCTACAAGTCGGAAGGTCACAGTTTCGATTACCGATGGTACCATAAGAATTTGTCATTGAGATAATCCTTCCGACCGCCTAATGGCCCTGGGGTCGTCTCAGCCGCTAACACTAATAAGTACCAAGAATACTGCCTGGAGTGTAAAGGCGGCCGGTGCGTAAGGCTGACAACCTTACCAACTTTATTTGTCGATTGTCTGGAAATCTGGGAGCCTCAACAACCTGGAACCCTCAGGACCTCTATAGGGTTTGCTTTACTTTTACGTGTCAAATTCATAATGGAGATCAGATCAAGGAGAACGAATTTGACATGACATGTAGTCTGTGACACATTGGACGCTGAGAAATTCATAGGAATGTTTACTCGGGAAAACTGAAAAGAAGATAACACTTTTGGGATCCCGTTGATAGCAGTGTAGTATTGAAATTGACTTTAAAGAAATGGTGGTGTTACGGTGTAGACTGAAACCATTATGCTCAGGATACAGTCCCTTTACTGGCTAAAGAAGGCCTGTATCAGCTTCGAAAACTCTTCCGAGGGTGATGAAGTAATTTCGCTATCTTCCGCCTCACAACCTACACCATTTCTCTCAGGTGGTTCACCTGTTGCCAGTTCGTGGTCATATTATTCCTTAACGTGCTCCGATAACTTAAAACATTTTTACGCAAACGGTAGTTGTACGTCTTCCGCTGCTGGCAACAGCGAACTGTGACAGAGGAGTACAGGCACAGATTACGGTATTATCTCGTCACGGAAGTGGAAAACATTAACCATCGTCCGCTACCGCATTTCATTAAAAGATCTGCTGTGGCTAGTGGCTGAACACGACCACAGAGCGGGTAGTGACGACAGACACACCTCAGTGTTCCGTCAGTAACTGATGTAGCTAGTCCGCCTGTCTGACAACCATACTTCTGCGCTCTTTAGCGTCGTAGCAGAAATGTTCCTAAGTGACAGTTTCATTAAACCTTACAGCAAGCAGTGACCATCCTGTAGTTGATATTAGAATTCAGCCGCGTGCTGCTAGCGAGGGCCACGATGGCTCAGTCAGTGAAAATGATGAATATAGAATGGGCAAAAGGTTCGAATGCCGGACAAAGCATCCTACTAGCTAGCACATGCAGACCGCCACTACTTCGTATCCTGTGGGTGTCGCGACGTCTTTCCCCGGAGATGAGGCGGCCGGAATGTGAATTAGTCATGCACCTCTACCTATTTCTGAGGTCTAGCATGTCCAGGTCCTTAATTCCGATGGATGTAGGCCTGCGTCTTATTAGCGTGGTACCTAAAGCCGAGACAGATTTGCCTTTTCCTTGCTAAGAAACTAAGCCTGATCAGTGATTTACTATTACTGAGATTGTAGTTTTCATGCTTGCAATATCGTGGTGTCTCGTAGTTGGTTACTAATGGACCCTGCTGCATCTAGTTTTAGGGCACACCACCGTAAAGACGGATGCAGCAGGTACCTGTGAAACTACACAATTTCCTAACCAACATGACCACAATTTTAGTTTTAACCACTTTGAAAGCCTCAAATTCTGTATGTTTTTTTAATGATACTCAGCCCCAACGTCAATGCGTGTTTTATGGAACTGCCTCTGCTGCTTTGTTTGGGATGCCGTAGAACACTCTGAAAAAATGCCTAAGTGCCTATTGGTATTGTAGCAATGCATGAGTGCCTGTTAGAATTGTAGCAATGCATGAGTGCCTGTTAGTATTGTAACAATGCATGAGTGCCTGTTAGTATTGTAGCAGTGCATGAGTGCCTGTTGGTATTGTAGCAGTGCATGAGTGCCTGTTAGTATTGTAGCAATGCATGAGTGCCTGTTAGTATTGTAGCAATGCATGAGTGCCTGTTAGTATTGTAGCAATGCATGAGTGCCTGTTAGTATTGTAACAATGCATGAGTGCCTGTTAGTATTGTAGCAATGCATGAGTGCCTGTTAGTATTGTAGCAATGCATGAGTGCCTGTTAGTATTGTAGCAATGCATGAGTGCCTGTT
>Ga0123353_10006090_pt1 | contig 15994 bp, 15 predicted proteins | sample TergutLab28metaG_3_FD_92763 | JGI IMG/M metagenome (GOLD analysis project Ga0123353, IMG submission 92763) | Labiotermes labralis P3 segment gut microbial communities from Petit-Saut dam, French Guiana - Lab288 P3 | ecosystem: Host-associated > Arthropoda: Insects > Digestive system > Gut ... | reverse complement strand
GCGGTAGTGCATTACACACCAGAAGGAGTGATAATACATGAAGAAAGACATTCATCCGGCCTACGGCGAATCCGTCGTGCGCTGCGCCTGCGGCGAAACTTTTCTGACCGGCTCCACCAAAGGTGAGCTGAAAGTGGAAATTTGCAGCAAGTGCCATCCGTTCTTTACGGGCAAGCAAAAGCTCGTGGACAGCGGCGGACGCGTGGATAAATTCAAGAAACGCTATGGCATCTGAAAATCAAATTTTGACCGCAAACACCCGAGTGAGTCGGGTGTTTTGCTTTCACCAATACCATCCATCATCCGCTAAGTAGGAGAGCAATGTTTTGATAACCCAATTCCCGTCCAGATCAGCAATGCCGTAATAGGGTCCTCGCCCCATCAAGATCAGTTCGCCGGACAGGGGGAAAAGCCGAATACTGGGGCCGCCATAACGATTTTGCCCATATGCATCTATCACTTGATAGCTTCGGGTGTCTGTGTCATAGGCGATAAAATATTCTTCGCTCAGATAAATGCTGTATTCACTGCCGCGCGCCGAAAACAATTCGCTGCTGTTCAGGAAATGTACTTCGCAACGATCCGGCGCGCTGAAAAAGAAAACGAAATTGTCGTTGAAGTCAACCAATTTTGCAGGATAGGCGATTTCAAAATGGTAAACGGTATCTCCGCGCTTGGCATGCAATTTTCCATCGGCATAACCATAGATAAAATCCCCCCATGCGCTTTCTATAACAGATCCCGTGGAGGGGATACCATCTATAGCGGACACGGCATGTGCAGGAGAATATGCCCGAAGATTTGCGTCATACAGCATTCCTTCCTTGTAATAGGATACGCTGCGCATACCGTAGCTGCCTTCGTAAGATGGTTGCTGTACGGGGTGCACATTCTCCGCCAGTATTCGCCCCGTCATATCACGGATGGAATAGCTCCGGTTTGCTTCTTTTGTGATCCAATATTTCTCCGCAAAGACACCTTCAACTTGAAAGGTTGTATCATCAAATGCAACATAAGAAACAAATTCTCCGTTCCTGCTCCGCAACTGCGGGCGGATCAGGAAGGTAGTTTCGCCATAATCATAGTAGCGAAGATATACGAATTCTTTGTTATCGATGGGGAGAACACAGACTTGGTGGGTGTAAGCATATTCATAGGCATATGCATCGCCGTTCATACCCGGCTCACAAGGCACAGTATAGCGCAATTCGAAAGCTTTGTCGTAAATATAGAGCAAGCCGTTCGTCCAATCGAAGCGCGTGAAGCCATCCTGGTAGCGGCGGGTGGGCAAATGGATGGTATCGGGCGCAGGGGCTTTTTGTATGCCGTTTTTATAGAGAAACAAATCCGCCAATTCCTGCGCACTGTATAGACCGGCAGAGAAATTATCGCTCCCATATCCGTGCTGTGTTATGGAACCCTGCAAGCGCCCCTTGGAATCATAGACAAGCAGGCTTTCGCCCTCTCCATAGAGTAGCGCGTAAAGTGAGCTGTCCCATAAATCCGTATCCGTACCGCCCTTGGGTACAAGTGCCGCGGGCTCCGCCACGGGCAGTGCGGGTACATAGCCACAGCTTGCCACAAAACGCTGCCCGTCCTCTGTCAACAGCCAATCCAACAGGTATTTCGCGTTCCTTGTGGGCTCTTTGGGCAGCACACCGAAAAACTCATTGATATGCGGATAGCTTCTGCTCCCGATGCTTTTTTCGTTCGGCTCCGCGCCATCCACTGCGATAAATTTCAAACCCGGCAGGGCATACATATTTTTTGCATAGTAGTAAACCGAATAGCCAATGGCATTCCCTGCATTCACATAGGCAGCGGCAATTTCATCTATGAGCTGTTCCATCCCGGCGATGATAAATTCGGTTGGCGTGTCCGCCATAGGCAGTTCACCCATCACGAGCTTTTCCATCATGGTTTGGCTGCCGGATTGCGGCGGACGCTGAAAGGCTTCAATGGGGATATCTGCCCCGCCTACCTCTTTCCAATTCGTAACCTTACCGCTGTATATGTCACGAATCTGCGCAGTCGTTAAGGAGTCGATCGGATTGTTTTCATTGACGATAAAGACCAATGCATCCAGACCGATAGGATAGACATCCATGGTCGTCTCAACATCCCAGCGCTCCTTTGTCTGTTCGGAAGCTTCGTAAACCAACAGCAAATCCGCACTGCCGTTTGAAAGCTCTCTATAGCTGTCATCCGTTGTCGAAAAACGGATCTTCGTCTCCGCTTCCATCTCACTGCAACCCGTAAACTCGCGGATCAGCGCCATCGCCAGCGGGATGGTGGCGGTGGAGCCGTCCAATACCGGAAAGTTTGCATACGAAATCGGCTCATCGGGGTCGGGGGTAGGTTCGGGTACAAAAACCGGTACAGAACTCGGCGCGGGGCTTGGCGAAAAACTCGGTGTGGCGCTCGGCCTCGATAGATCTGCCGTTTGCGGCGTGCAGGCAGCCGCCATAGAGAGTAGAATCAAAACTATAAGGGAAGCAAGCAGCTTTCTTCCCGTGCCGTTTTTTGCTTTACCAATCATAAACTATGTCCCACCATTCATCTAGCGTGTCCGCCTGCCTGTATGTGAATTCTGGCAGGTTGTCAAAGGGTTCAATTCTATACGCGTTCCATTCCGTTTCCCCATTAGGCGCCCAGAGGGAAGCGAATTGCACGGGATAATAAAACACAGGAAAAGGTTCCCGGCGGTGGAGGATGGTATATGTTTTTTCATCCCTTTCAAAAGCGGGTGGGGCGCCCAAAAAATAAATTTCTTCCAAATCAAATTGGCAACCCGCAAACGCCCCCTCGTGCAGCTCCGTTAGCGTGGAAGGAAGCACAATTTGTTTCATTTCGGAATCATCAAATGCGCCATAGGGCAAGGCTGTTATGCCCTCCGGCAGTATCAGTAAATCCATGCAAGGCATATAGAAAGCGCCCATGCCAATATCGCGCAGACTCGCAGGCAATTCAGGGTCTTGCAGGGCAAAACAACGGTGAAACGCAAAATCCCCCAAGGAGGTCAAGCCCTCCGGCAAGGCAATCACAAACAAATCTGTGCCACAGTCCCAGGCGGCGAAGGCATAGCTGCTGATATGCGTCACGGTGTCGGGGAGCGCGTAACTGCTTCCCGCCCGCTGCGTGGGGTATGCCACTAAGCGCGTGACGGCCTTATCGTATAGCACGCCATCCACGGCGCAAAAATACTCGTTCTCTTCCGCCACGCGAAATTCCGCAATGTCGTTCCAGAAGAAAGGCATTTCACCGATCACGCATACATTCTTTGGGATATCAAAGACATCATCCGCGCAAGCGCGGAAACAGTTTTCTCCAATCACTTGCAAGCTGTCCGGTAATTTCACATCGAACAAATAGAGATCGCCGAAAGCAAACGCGCCAAGTTTTGTAACGCCCTCTTCGACGACAAGCGTACTAAAAAGTCTCGGGTCATCGGTGGTTCCGATCCTGTAAACACCAAGCCCCACCCAAGGCGGGCGAAGTTCGCGATTATAATCCGGCAGCTCGCCCTCACCGGAGATATACAGCGTCTCGCTCTCCACATCAATCCGCCAAGTCAGCGATCCCGCGCTTCCGGTCAGTTCCTCTTCTGTGTAGATATGTTTTGGTGCATTCGTAGACTTCGGCGTATCCACCGGCACAGCGACCGTTGAGAGGGACGCTTCCGGTAGCTTTGCCGTTTGCGGCGCGCAGGCGGCGGCGCTAAAAATGAAAAACAATGAAAGAAAGAAAGGAAGGAATCTTCTCATATGAACCCCCTTATATGGCAAATCCATTATGCCGCGCCAATGATACCGTTATGCGTAATAATTCTTAATTTTCAATATTTGATTTCCCCAAAAGCTCCGCCGTCCTCCGCTCCAGCGTCTCCCGTGACGGCACATGATGCGGCTTGTGGCTGGCAATCGCGCTCGATGCGCAAAGATTCCCCCAAAGTACGGCCTCCAACGTAGATTTGCCGAGGGCCTTGGCCGCGATAAATCCACCGTTGGCCGCGTCGCCGCCGCCCACGGAGTTGACGACCCGGGTGGGGAGGGTGGGGACTATGCTATGGATTCCGTTTTTAAAGATATGTACGGGGTTTGCTCCGTCGCGGGCGATCACAGTACGGCTGCCCGTCGCAAGGCTCTCCGCCGCCCTCACAAAATCGGGAATGCCGGTCAGCGGCACAAACTCCTCCGCGCCGGAACCGAAGAGATAATCGCAGGTCTCCACCGCCCGCATGATGCGCGCGCGGCGCAGATCGTCCAAACCAAAAGTCTCACAACGCAGGTTCAAATCGAAACTCACGGTTGCGCACGCGCGCTTACAGGCCGCGAGATAATCGACCACGCAATCGTTGGCAAAGCCGTTGCTATGCGCCCAGGTGACCGTTTCGTGCAAATTTGCGGGCAGATGCTGTACCTCGGGCTCGGGCAGCTTCGCGCCGGGACCGTTGAATAGGTATATAATGCGCTCGTCGCCGTCTAATACCGCCAAAATCAAACTCATTCGCTCGGCTTGCCGATAGATATATTCCGTGCGCACGCCTATACTATTGAGATAATCGATGATGAAATCGCCGTATTCATACGCGTCCACGCCGCCCAGCATATAGGGGGAGAGACCCAGCTTGCCCAGCACGGAAACGGTATTCGCCACCGCGCCGCCCGGACGCAGGACGGGGTTGCTGCGCACAACTTCCTTCCCCTCGCGCAACATACGGTTCACTTCCTTCGTATGCCCGTAGGGGATTAAAATATCGGGCGTCATATCGCCTATGCAAAGGATTTTGGGGTTCAAACTACCCCCGGTTCTTCCGCAAAATCGAATCGATCAGTGCGTGTAGTTCCTCGTCTGAGTTGGCGTTGAGTATGGCTTCCGCGCTTATCTCATCCACCTTCCAGACCTTTTCCTCCGGTTCGGACGTTTCGGGCTCGGGCTCCGCCATCAAGGGAAGCTGGGCAACCTCGGGTACTTCTATCGTCTCCGTTTCCCGCGCTTCCTCAAAGGCGAGCGGCACCGCGCTTTCCGCGGGGATGCCGACGCCCTCATGCGGGAGAGAGGGCAGTTCCGCCTGCATGCGGCGGGTCAGTTCGGCATAGGCCTGCGCGTGCTGCTGGGCCTGCTCCGCGTTGATGCGCATCAGATCGTGGAACTGGTGCAGCAGCGCGGCATAATTCTGCACAATGCGTTCGGCCTGTGCAATCTTGATACGGTTTTGCTCCTCCGCTTCGCGCACAATGTCCCGCGCGTTCTGGTAGGCAACCTCGATGAGCATCTCCGTCTCCTTCCTGGTCTCGTCCGCGTCGCGGCGCAGTTTGTCGCGCGTGATGGCGGCATCCGTTTCGGCGTCGTTTCGGATCTTTCCGGCGACACTCGTCGCATCGGACAGGACGCGAACCACGCTGTCCTCCCGTGCGCGCAGAACCTGCGCTTCCGACTCTATCGTCGAAAGCCGCGCTTCCAATGCGGCGATCTGTGCCGCTTGCGCGTCGTTCTCACGGATGACGGTGCGTTTGCTCTTGAACATAATCTAAACCTCCAATTTTAACTGTGCGTCTTGCAATGCAAGCGGCAGGGGTATATCTAAATGCGCATAGGCGGCGGGCAGGGCGATGCGCCCCCGGTTTGTGCGGGCCAAAAAGCCGATGGTGAGCAGGTAAGGCTCATAGACGTCCTCCACCGTACCCGCGTCCTCACCGGTATAGGCGGCAATCGTGTCCAAGCCCACGGGTCCGCCCTTGAAAATTTCGATCATCGCGGTCAACATTTTGATATCCACCGCATCCAAACCCAGCTCATCGATGCGGAGCATAACCAGCGCATCCTGCGCCATCTGCAAGGTTACATCCCCGTCGCCCCGCACCTGTGCGTAATCGCGCACGCGGCGCAACAGGCGGTTCGCGATGCGCGGCGTGCCGCGGCTGCGGGAGGCGATCTCCAATGCAGCCTCCCCGTCCATGGGTACGCTCAGTATGGATGCGGAGCGCGTAATGATCTCCGTCAAACTCTCCGGCGTATAGAGCTCCAATTGTTCCTTGATCCCGAAACGGTCGCGCAACGGCGCGCTCAGCATGCCCATACGCGTGGTCGCGCCAATCAGCGTGAAGCGTGGCAGATCGAGCCGTATGCTCCGCGCCGAGGGTCCCTTGCCGATGATAATATCGAGCGCGAAATCCTCCATGGCCGGGTAGAGCACCTCTTCCACGTTCGGGTTCAAGCGGTGAATCTCGTCGATAAACAGCACATCGCCCGGTGCGAGGTTGGTCAGCAGCGCGGCCAAATCCCCCGCGTGGGTGATGGCGGGGCCACTCGTTACGCGCAGGTTCGTGCCCATCTCGTTGGCCACGATGCCCGCCAGCGTAGTCTTCCCCAATCCCGGCGGTCCGTAGAGCAGCGCGTGATCCAGAGCTTCTCCCCGTGCCTTTGCCGCACGGATGTAGATCTCCATATGCTCCTTCACCCGCTCCTGGCCGATATATTCGGTCAAGAAATGCGGGCGAAGGCTGTATTCACTTTTTGCGTCCTCTTCGTAGAGGGAAGAGGAGATCAATCTTTCGTTCATAGCATCACTTCGCCATCTTTTTCAGCGCCAATCTAAGCAAGCTCTCCACACTTTCCGCTTCCCCGCGCAGGGAGGAAACGGTGCGTGTGGCGGAAAGCCCGTCATAGCCCAAGGCCACGAGCGCGGCGACCGCCTCGGCCTGCATATCGGCGTGTCCGGCGGCGGTGGCGGCGCTGGCAATACCCCATTCGCTGCCCACGCTCTCGCGCAATTCCAAGATCACGCGCGCGGCGGTCTTCTTGCCCATGCCCGACACACCGTCAAACGCGCTTGCGTTGTCCGTCGCCACGGCGGCGACGATATCGCCCGGCGTCAACCGCGACAGCACGGCAAGCGCCAGCTTCGGCCCCACGCGGGACACGGTTAAGAGTTTGCGGAACATCTCCCGTTCGCCGTCGTCCGCAAAGCCATACAGGGCCATCACGCCCTCGGCCAAGTGCAGGTGGATATAGAGCGTCGCGTCCATACCGTCCCGGAGCGTGCGCTGTGTCAACTCGCCGACATGCACCTCATACCCGATGCCCTGCACATCCAGCGTAACCCGGTTGCCCGCCCGGCGCATTACTTTTCCGCGAAAATAATCGTACATATTTTAGTTCTCAGTTCTCGGTTCTCAGTTCTCAGAGTCTTGTATTCGCACAAAAACCCGCGTGCATTATAGCATGCATAAAGATTCTTGTATAGGTATTATCAATTACAAGATATGCTTTATGTATCAAGCACCGCTATCCCGGCTTCTCCGGCATGGGATCACTGGCCTTGATTAAGCTGGCCATCATGTAGCCCTTATAGTTTGTACCCGCCACATGCACATAGTAGAAATCGCCCTCTTTGAATTCGATGTACACGACCTGATCCTTATAGAACTCCTTAATCTTGACGGGGTCGTCCAAGCTGGGGGATTCGCGCAACACGACTGTGGATCTTAGAACTCCCCGCACCATGCCTACGGGAACTTCCGGCTCCGGCGTCGCCGCCGCGTCCGGTTGCCCGTTCAGTTGCACCAAATCCTTGTGGATATACCCAAAGCTGTTGTCCGCGTTGAGTTTCAAAAAATACCAGCAGTCCACCTCGGTGTAAACTGTAACGCTCGTCCCCTTTTTCAAGCCCTCTTTCAGAATTTTATATTCAGTTCCGGGGCCTTGGCGCATGTTCGTATCATTCTTGCTTACCGTACCACTCACTCTTGTCCATCGTATCGGTGGAAGGCTCAGGTGTCACAATGGGTTCCGCTGTCGGCTTTGCGGTTGACACAGCCATTTGAGGGGGTGGGGGAGATTCCGATCCGCAACGCGACAACATAAGCGTGGAGCCGACCACAACAAGACCAAGCGCCAACAGGGCAGCCACCCCATAGGCCACAATCTTTTTGTTCCCGCGCAGTTTATGCATCAATGTAACTCCTCTACGGCGCAATAAATACATCCACATAATCAAAGCGCACATAACCCAATATCCCGCTTCCGCTGCTATCCGCGGGTTCTAACAGATACCAGATCTGCCCGTCCGTGCCTATAACCGCTTCATGTATCAACACGCCCCGCCCCTTTTGCAGCTGGTTGTTGGGCGCGGGTAGGGTGGGGTGATTGGTACCCGGGCCGCTGCGGAAGTTCACGTTCGTCCCGCTGATTTCGCCATAGCCCATATACACAAAGGTCAGGCGCGTATAGGTGGCGAGGGAGGAGATATAGCCCTCCACGGGCGTGGTGCTGAACTGCGCGCGGTCAGCCTTGATTTTATACCAAATGATGTTCGGGTCGTCCGTGCCGCGCTTCGCGCCATACACATAGAAGGTCTGTCCCTCCAAGAGATAGTCCACGATCGACGCGCTGAGGTTTGCGTTGGTGCGTATGGTTAGGCCGCCCATGACGCCCGTCAACACTTCGCCCTCGGCCAGACAGGATTCCGGCACGGGAGGGGCGGGGGTGGACGTCGGCCCCGGCGTCGGCGTGGGCGCGTCCGGCGCGCGGCCCTGCACGACCACGGCCTGGGCATTGCTGCCGACCGTAAAGCTCTTATTGTCAAACACGAGCCCGCCACCCGTCGCCGAAGCCACATAGCTGCCCGGGTAGAGATAGGCGGCAAAGGCCCCCTGCCCTGCGGCAACCTGTGTTGTTCCCTTTTTCACGATCACGGCAGCGGTGGATACGATACTCCCACTCGCGTTCTTTGGCTCAAAGCTCGTGCGATAGCTCTTGTTCGGGCAAGCGCCCTTGCCAAAAGTGATCTTGCCCTGGTGTACGGAAGCGCTCTCGTTGATCAGGGAGATATAGTAATCGAACAGCTTCGCGCGGTATTTTGCCAGCGTCACGTTGACGGGCGTACCTGAAAGAAAGCTTGTCAGCTTATAGGACAGCCTAAAATTCACGTTCGCGAATTTGTCGATATAGCCGTCCACGCAGAGCGCGCAGGCATGTTTGACGGGCGCGGTGGATTGGCTCGTGCTGTCATAGGCCGCCGTGCCGAATATCTCCACCCCGGCCCATACGCCGATATCCGCGCGCACCACGTCGGTTAGGAACGCGGCGGAGAGCGTCAGTTCCGGCCCGACGGTGATGCGCGCCGAGCCGTCCACTTTTAGGCTGGTATTGAAATCCTTCGTGCTGATGGGCTGGTAGCCCCCCGTACTGCTGTATACAAACCCGTTCTCCGTCTTCAGCGTTGCGACAGCGGTGCCGCTTGCGCGCAGGTTCCAATCCAACGGGATGGCCAGATTGGCCGAAACGGTCAGACCCGTTGTACCCACGGGGAACACGACCGAGCCCAGCGCAATGCGGCTATTGGTCAAATCCTCCGTCGCATTGTGCTTCAAGACCAGATCCAGCGTGGCCACGGCATCCAAAGTCACGCCCACCTTGGCATAGAAATAGTCGGCGCCAAATAGCTTCAGGTCGTATTCTATCTTCACGGAAGCCCGAAGAGTGCCGGTCAGCTTGCCCGTGAGGTTCGCGTTGGCCGTGCCCTTGGTGAATCCGTAGTTGATGCCCTGGCTGATATCCTTATCGACGTCCACCAGACTGCTGGTCTGCCTGTTCGGCAAGAACTCTTCGCCTTCGCCACTCGGTTCATCATATACCACGCCGATAGCAAAGCGCGGATCGTCGGGATCGTCCAAAAATTCCGCGTCTCCGTCTGCGTCCGTCATATCGATGGTCGCGGTCTCAATATCCTCCACCGTATCGATTTTGATATAGCTGAGGAAGTCCTCCATGGCATAGTCCGCTTTGGCGGTGAGTGTGACGCGGCTTTCCTCTGTGACAACTTGGCTTACCTCTACCAAATAGATATGCAGCTCGTCCGCACTGCGCAGTACAACGCGCTCGCCCGTGGCCAGCGCACGCATGGCGGCGTCGGCATTGTCTATCACAAAGATGCCCTCGTCTGCGCGGGTATCGTCCAATATATTTTCCGTGTTCGCGCCGCTCTCAATGAGCGCGACGCCGCCCAGCAGCACCATAAAGTTGCTATCTGGTTCCGCGTCGAGGTTCAGAACCGTCTCGCCCGGAAAGTCATAAATCGTCTTTGCGGCAAAGGTCTCATATGCAGCGGTGTAATCCAGACAAACATAGGGTTCGCAGAGTGCGTCTCCGCCCTCATTCTCCAAAACGGCAACGATTGTGTAATAATCGGGCAGCGTAGCGGAGAGCGAGAGTTCCACCAACTCCGCGTCCAGCGCGCCGGCAATCTCCGTACGGTTGCTCGCCAGCAGTGCGCCCTCCGTCCATGCAGGCTCGGTTTGCCCGCTCATATCCTCCAGAATGCGCAAATTCAAATAACAGGCGTCCCCCGCCGTAACTTGGGCGTAAGCCGCGTCACCGTCTGCCTGTAAATCCGTAATGGCGAACAGCTCCCGGGTCGCGGGCGGTCTTGTGGGCAGGGCGGTCAGCCCCGCGAGGTGGCGCAGAATGAGCGCCGCGTCGGCCGAGGTGACGATTCCGTCCAAATTGACGTCCGCATATATGTACCGCGAGGGCGCGATCTCGGCCAGCCCGGCCAAACTGCGCAGGATAACCGCGGCATCGCCGGAGCTGACGATCCCGTTTCCGTCCACATCTCCCTGCACGGAAGACCCCGCCGCAGTGGCGTTCCCCGCCGTGGCAGCGCCAAACATTCCCAAAACGAAAATAAAAGCAAGTAAAAAGGATAAATAACGTCTCATGAATCCCTCCCGATATTTATATGCTTATTATGGGTTTTATGTAGATTTTGTCAAGGGAAAAATCGCTTCAATTTGCGCTGATAAAACACAGAGCAGAAATGATACAGAACGCCGAGCATCAGAATACCCGCTTCGGCGAGGATAATCAAGAGGGGCAGGGGAGTAGTGAAAAAATCCAGCACGGAAATATCTATCGCGATATGGAAAACGAAACCCCAGGCTACGAGAAAGACATTTGTATAGAGCAGCATGCCCCCAGTGCGCAACCAGATGCTCCGCGTGCGCGCATAGAGCCAATTACGCATCAAACCATAGTGTCCGAGCACGGCGACATAGAAAAACCAAATCAGGCGGGAGGGCAACAGAAAAAAGCCCAGCAGCGTGACGGCGATAAACGAAATAAGCCCCGCGCCCCGCTGCTCCGCCAGCGGTTCCATGCAAAGGCAGGCTAAAAACGCAAAGACAAAACACCCGGCGGGCAGCATCTCCGCCGCATACAGATACAGCACAGAAAGCGAGATTACCATCGCACAGCGGGAGAGGGTATGGGGTTTTAGCTTGGTTTTGGACATATTATTTTCTACCTGCAACAACAATTGCACATACAATCCGCGCACATCAGCCCCGCGCAGAGGTTGCAGCACTGCGCGTCCCAGTTGCCGCCCATGGATCGCCCGCTGCCGTAGGGATGCGCGTTGTGCAGCACGGTACGGTATGCGTTCACATATTCCATGTTATCGGGGTCGGCGTCCGCCGCGTTTTTCAAGTGCTCCCTTGCCAGCTCATAATTCCCCGTTCGGAAATGGGCGATGCCGGAAAGATAATACCATTCCCCGTTGCGCAACGGCACGCTGTTCAAGATATAGCGCGCGCCCTGCACATTGCCGCTGTCGAGCGCGGCGCGCGCCCGCTGCAGTTCGTTTGCATAGGGGCCGGTATAGGCATGCCCCGAACTGCTATAGCTGTTTGTATAGCCCCAGTCGCCCGTTTCCCATCCGGGCTGGCTCGCCGAACTCCCCTTTTGCAAGGCTTCATATGCCAGGTTGACCTCTTTCAGCTTCTCATTGGCAAGGTCGCGCATGGGTCCGGCGGCATATTTGTCGGGATGATATTTTTTGACCATATCCAAATAGGCGCGCCGCACTTCATCCTTTGACGCACCCGGGGAAACGCCGAGTACTTTGTATGGATCCAATAATTGTTCCCCTTTCTATGTTCAAAAGGATCAGAAGAGGAAAGTTGAAAGTGGAAAGAGGAAAGTGAACGGTGAAACGCTGCGCGTTTTTTGAGTTTTATGTGATAGACCTCTCCATTCTCTCCGCCCGCCCTATCTTTCCTCTTTCACCTTTCCACTTTCAGCTTTCCCCCCGTCACATCCCTGCACCCCAAATCCAGCACATTCCGCAATATGCCCTCATTGCGACGCAGGTCCAGCAAATCCAGCGCGTTGCAGGCTTCGTTCAGGGAGAGATAGATTAAGAATTCCGCGTCTTCCCGCGTGGTGTTCGGGCGCAAAAACGAATTGAACGCGCCCGACTTCCTGTCCCTCTCCCTGTCGTCCCACGCGTCCAACAGATATACCCATCTGCCTAAATTATATAGGAGCCAGCGCAGGGGCGCAACTGCTTTCTCATCACTGTCCGAAAATTCCCGCCCGACAGTCTCCATCAGGGCCGCAAACGGCGCGCAGGCTTCGTCGGGGCAGGCGCTTTGCTTTTCTTCAAGCACCCGTAAGGTCTCCATATGCCCGGCTATCTCCTCGCAAAACGCGCCGCGCCTGCGCCGCAGTCGCCGCATCGCCCCCGCCAGCGCCCATTTCCCGAGCAGCCCGTGCAGCTTCCGCTCGTCCGCCCAGTTATCCGCACATTTATAATAGGATAAGATCACATTCACATCCGCCGCAAAGGCGAGGGCGCCGCGATCGCGCACCCGCTGCCTCCCGCAAACGCCCCGCAGACCACAGCCGCTCCGCGCGGGGCAGCGGCACTTCTCAAACCCTTCCTCTTCTTCGTAAACCGCCGCCAGCAGCAACGCAAGAAACGTGCAGTCATAACTCAAAAACAGCGTGGAAAGCTGGCCGTGCCGTCTGCGCAATGCGTGGCACAATCCGCAATAATATGCGCGGAAGCACTCGTGCTCCCATACCTTCAATTCCGCCGTTCGTGGCTTGATATAACCGAACATATGTCATAATACCATACTTTACGGCAACACAATGCAAACCTTTTGCAAATCATCCCCACTCTTTGTGTTGCATTTGTAAAGTTCAATCGTCAAAAAGGTTAAAAAAGTTGCAAAAAATCGAAAACAGGCACTTGCTTTTTTCCGGGGAAGCATATATAATCGCTATGTACAGCATGCGGCGGTATACGCCGCTGTGTGCGCAATAACCTGTGAAACAGGAAAATTTGAGGAGGAAACCAAATTATGAAGAAAATCATTGCTCTGCTCTGCGTAGTCGCTATGATCTTCGTCGTCGCTGCCTGCAACACGCAAGACAAGCCGCCGGTAGAACCGATAGAAGGCGTGTACATCGCGCTCGTAACAGACGTCGGCAACATCGATGACGAATCCTTTAACCAGGGCACCTGGGAAGGCGTTGTGGAGTTTGCCACAAAGAACAACGTTCGCCATGACTACTTCCAGCCCACAGAAGACTCTCCCGCTGCCCGCGTGCAGACCATCAACGAAGCGATTGCTGCCGGCGCGACCATCGTCGTGACCCCGGGCTTCCTCTTCGAAGATGTTATCTATGATGTGCAGTTAGCGCATCCGACCGTGAAGTTCCTGCTGCTGGATGGCGAACCCCATACGCCGGACTATGCCACCTACTTCACCGCCGACAACACCCACAACATCCTGTACATGGAAGAGCAGGCCGGTTATCTGGCGGGCTACGCGGCTGTCAAAGAGGGCTTCACCAAGCTCGGCTTCTTGGGCGGCATGGCGGTTCCCGCGGTTGTCCGCTATGGCTACGGTTTCGTGCAGGGCGCCGACGCGGCGGCTGCCGAATTAGGCAACACGGCTGACATCGAACTGAAGTACTGGTACTGCGGCGGCTTCGGCCCGACCCCCGAAATCCAGACCAAGATGGCCGGCTGGTACACCGAAGGCACCGAAGTGGTCTTCGCCTGCGGCGGCGCGATCTACGTATCCTGTCTCTCTGCCGCACAGGCAGCGGGCGCCAAGGTCATCGGCGTTGACGTTGACCAGGCTTCTCAGGGTCCGGAAATCATCACCAGCGCAATGAAGGGCCTGAGCGCTTCCGTCGTTCTGTCCCTCACCGACCTGATGAACAATGGTTGGGAATGGCCCGCCGACTATGCCGGCAAGACCGCCGTTCTCGGCGCTGCCGAGAATGCCGTTGGCCTGCCCACGGTGGCTTCTTCCTGGAGACTGAACAACTTCACGGTCGCGGAATATGAAGCGCTGTTCGCAAAGCTCGTCTCCGGCGAAATCGTCGTCAGCAATAAGATTGATGCTCCGCCGACGGTCGCAATCTTCGTTGACTACCAGGGTTAAACTTCCCCAAGCAAAGTTTTGCTTAGAACGATGAGAAGGGGGCTTAGGCAACAGCCTAAGCCCTCTTTCTAAAAATTTGAACACAAGGGGCCTTTCTATGAGCGAAAATATCATTGAAACGGATGCCATCGAAAGGGACGCAGTGGAGCAGATTCCAAACGAGGAAGCCGCTTCCGAATACGTCATTGAGATGCGGAACATTACCAAAAGCTTCCCCGGCATTATTGCAAACGACAATATCACCCTGCAGCTGAAGCAGGGCGAGGTGCACGCATTGCTGGGAGAGAACGGCGCGGGGAAATCCACGCTCATGAGCGTGCTTTTCGGGCTGTACCAGCCGGAGGAAGGTGCGATATACAAGAACGGACAGTTGGTGGAAATCAACAATCCCAACGATGCCAACGCGCTGCGTATCGGCATGGTGCACCAACATTTCAAGTTGGTCGAAATTTTTACCGTTCTCGAAAACATCATACTCGGCGTCGAGCCAAACAAATTGGGCTTTTTGCAGAAGTCGGAAGCGCGCAGAAAGGTCACGGAGCTTTCCGAGCGCTATGGGCTGAAGGTGGAGCCGGATGCCCTGATTGAAGATATTTCCGTTGGCATGCAGCAGCGCGTCGAAATTCTGAAAATGCTTTACCGCGACAATGAGATACTCATCTTCGACGAACCGACCGCCGTGCTGACGCCGCAGGAAATCGATGAGTTGATGCAAATCATGCGCAACTTTACCCAGGAAGGCAAGTCGATACTCTTCATCACCCATAAACTGAACGAGATTATGGCGGTCGCCGATCGCTGCACCGTGCTGCGCAAGGGCAAATATATGGGTACGGTGGACATTGCGGATACGACCAAGGAAGAGCTCTCGCGCATGATGGTCGGTCGTCAGGTCAGCTTCGAGGTGGATAAGGAGGAGCAGAACCTGGGCGACCTCGTTCTGGATGTGCAGGGCGTCACCGTGCCGAGCAAGCTGCACAAGGGCAACTCCGTAAAGGACGTCAGCTTCCAGGTGCGCAAGGGTGAAATCGTCTGCCTGGCGGGCATCGAGGGCAACGGGCAGACCCAGTTTGTGCATGCGCTCACGGGTCTGGAAAAAATGTCCCAGGGCAGCATCAAGCTTTGCGGGCAGGAAATCGCCAAGGCAAACGTGCGCAACCGCAGCAAATGGGGCATGAGCCATATTCCCGAGGACAGGCACCGCCACGGCTTGGTGCTGGACTATACGCTGGAAGAAAATTTGGTTCTGCAGCGCTATTGGCAGCCGCAGTTCCAAAAGGGCGGTCTGATTAAATTCAAGGCAGTGCGCGACTACGCGTGGAAGCTTATCGAACAATACGATATACGCAGTGGCCAGGGACCCGTCACCCGCGTGCGGAGCATGTCGGGCGGCAACCAGCAAAAGGCGATTGTCGCGCGCGAGATAGACAAGGATCCCGAACTGCTTGTGGCGGTGCAGCCGACCCGCGGTCTGGACGTCGGCGCCATCGAGTATATCCACAAGCAAATCGTCGTCCAGCGAGACGCAGGTCGCGGCGTGCTTCTGGTCTCCTTGGAATTGGATGAGGTTATGAATGTATCCGACCGCATCCTGGTCATGTATGAAGGCGAGATCGTCGGCGAATTTGATCCCAAGACGACCACTGTGCAGGAGCTCGGCTTGTATATGGCCGGGGCGCGCAGACAGGGACAAGCGGAAGAAGTAACGGAGGAGGTGCAGGGCGCATGAAATTGAAACAGGGTTTAGTGAG
>Ga0123353_10006089_pt1 | contig 15994 bp, 9 predicted proteins | sample TergutLab28metaG_3_FD_92763 | JGI IMG/M metagenome (GOLD analysis project Ga0123353, IMG submission 92763) | Labiotermes labralis P3 segment gut microbial communities from Petit-Saut dam, French Guiana - Lab288 P3 | ecosystem: Host-associated > Arthropoda: Insects > Digestive system > Gut ... | reverse complement strand
GGGAAGCTCCTCACGGAAAAGCAGTATGACAACTTCATCCTGCGCTTCGAGTTCAAGCTCACGGAGAACGCCAACAACGGGCTCGGCATCCGCTGCCCCGTCGGGGGCGACGCCGCCTACAACGGCATGGAGATACAGATACTCGACGACTCCGGCTCGAAATACACGAACCTGAAAGACTGGCAATATCACGGTTCCATCTACGGCGTGGTGCCGGCCAAGCGCGGGTTTCAGAAGAAAGTCGGCGAGTGGAACTTCCAAGAGGTCCGCGCCATCGGCGACCACATCGTCGTCATCCTGAACGGCGAGAAAATCGTCGAGGCCTACCTCAACGACATTGACCCCAACAAGACCGTCAGCGAAAGGCCGCACCCTGGCATCCGCAACGCGAAGGGGCACATCGGCTGGCTGGGCCACGGCGCGCGCGTCGAGTGGCGCAACATCCGCATCAAGGAAGTGCCGGCCGATTACAAGGTCATCACGCCGGCCGACAACAAGCCGCCCGCAGGGTTCACCGCGCTGTTCAACGGCCAGGACCTGACGAACTGGAAGGGCGTCACCACGGAAGAGAAATTCGACAACCCGCTCGTCCGCCAGGCCGCCACGCCGGAGAAGCGCGAGGAGATGCAGAAGAAGGCCGACGCGAAGATGCGCCAGACGTGGTCTGTCCGCGACGGCGGCGTCCTCTACTTCAACGGCAAGGGTTACAACCTCGCCGCGATGAAGGATTACGGCGATTTCGAGATGTGGGTGGACTGGCGGCTGATGTCCGTCAAGGGCGACAGCGGCGTTTACCTGCGCGGCTCGCCGCAGGTGCAGATTTGGGACGCGCACAACCACCACCGCATCGGTTCGGGAGGCCTGTTCAACAATCAGAAAAACCCCAGCAAGCCGCTCGCGCTGGCGGATTATCAGATCGGCGACTGGAACAGGTTCTACATCAAGATGGTCGGCGAGAAAGTCACCGTGAAGCTGAACGACGTGCTGGTGGTGGACGACGTGATCCTCGAAAACTACTGGGATCGCAACCGCCCGATTTTCCCGAAGGAACAGCTTGAGCTCCAGTGCCACGGCGACCCCATCGAGTTCAAGAACATCTACATCAAGGAACTGTAAAAAAGGAGTCACGCCATGAACGGTTTCAACAGAAGAAGCTTCCTCAAAAAGGCCGGCGGGTGCGCCGCGTTCACCATCATCCCCGCGCACGTCATCCGCTCGCAGACCGCGCCGAGCAATCAGATCACGCGTGCGCTGCTGGGCTTCGGCGGCATCGCGCAGTCGGGCGCGCACTTGGGTTTCAAGGGCTCGCGCCTCATCGCCCTGTGCGACCCCGACGCCAACCGCGTGAAGGACGGCATCGCCAAGGCCGAGCAGAACGGCTACGGGAAAGTCCACGCCTGCCGCGACTTCCGCGAAATCCTCGCCATGCCCGACGTGGACATCGCGCACATCTGCTCGCCGCCGCACTGGCACGGGCTGATGTCCGTCATGGCCGCCGAGGCCGGCAAGGACGTCTGGTGCGAGAAGCCTATGACCCGCACCATCGGCGAAGGCAAGCGCGTCATGGAGGCCATGAAGGCGAACAGCCGCATCTTCCGCCTCAACACGTGGTTCCGTTTCGAGGGCGGCTTCTACGGCTTCGGCACGGAGGTCAAGCCCATCAAGAAAGTCGTCGAGAACCGCGTCCTCGGCTGGCCCATCAAGGCCATCGTCGGCGAGGTCACGGGCTTCTCCCTGAAATTCGGCTGGAGCGGCCTCACGAACATCAAGCCGCAGCCCGTCCCCGAACACTTCGACTATGACCTCTGGCTCGGCCCCGCGCCGTTCAAGCCGTATCACCCGCACCGTACGCACGGCACGTTCCGGGGTTACTGGGACTACGATGGCGGCGGCCTGGGCGACATGGGCCAGCACTACCTCGACCCCGTCCAGTACCTGCTGGAGAAGGACAACACCAGCCCCGTCAAAATCGAGGTTGACGCGCCGCCGCAACACCCCGACGCGGTCGGCTCATTCCGCCGCATCACGCTGACCTACGCCGACGGTTGCCAGATTATCCTCGACGGCGACGACTCGCTGAAAGGCGAACCGTTCCTCGAAGGCCCCAAGGGCAAGTTGTGGAAACAGATGAAATCGGACATCCCCAACTTCGAGTCCATCATCGCAGAGCTTCCCGAACCCCGCACGCAGCAGACCGACTTCATGGAGGCCGTCCGTTTGCGCCGCCCGTTCGCGCTCAACGAGCGCAACGGCTTCCGCTCCGCAACGATCGTGAACCTCGCGCTCGTCGCCATGCGCCTCGGCCGCGGCTTCATGTTCGACCCCGACAAGCTCTGCGCGGTCAACGACCCCGCCGCCGACAAGTTCATCTACCAGCAGATGCGCGACAAATGGGCCATCTAGATAATCAAAGGAAAAAAGACCATGAAAAAATTCTTATTACTCACCCTCGCCGCAGGCCTCGTGGCCTGCACGGGCTACGCACAGAAAACCGCCGCCCAATGGGCGAACGAGAACGCCCCCGCGCTGGAATCCGCCGTTGATCCGACCGCGCTAGCGGAACTCGTCAAGAAAGGACAGCCCGCCTACGACGCGCTCTTCGCGCAGATCAAGACGGGCGGGGAAGCCGATGCCATCGCGAGCGTCACCGTCGCCGCGCTCTCGCAGTTCGTGATGAAGACGGACACGCCGAAGCCCGCCCGCAAGGCCTTTGCCGACGCGCTCCTCGCCGCCGCGCAGAAAGCGAAAGAGGCCGACGTGGTGTGCTTCTACCTCGACCAGTTGCGTTGGTGCGGCCTGCCCGAACAGGCACGGGCCATCACCGCGTTCACAGCATCGGCAGAGCCCAGCATCGCCGAGCTTGCGAAAATCACGTTGTACGCCGTCACCGACGACCGCAACGCGAAGCTCAAGCCCCCTGCGTCGCCCTCGGCGTGCCGCCGCTTCAACCAGGAGGTTGCGAAGCTCTCCGCCACGTCACGTTCCAAACGCCTGATGGACGCATTCGACGGCGCGGACAACGGCATCGCGGGCGCGGCGCTGGTGTGGATGAACGAGAAAGGCAGCGCGGAGAAAACCGCTGACTGGACGAAGAAACTCGCCACCGTCACCGACCCCACGCGCCGCATCATGCTGATTGACGCGCTCGCGCTCCGTGGCGACAAAGCGGCCTTCGAACCCATCGCCCAATGCCTTGCGGACGCGGACGCGCAGGTCGTGAAAGCCGCGCTCGCCGCACTGCTCCAGCTGGACGCTGCGGTGTTTGTCTCGCGCCTCACGGAGACGCTGAAAACCCTCGCGCCCGACAAGATGCCGCTTTGGCGCGACACCGCGCGGCAAGTCCCGACCGACCAACTCATCAAGCCGTTGCTCGCGGACTACGCCGCGTTCAACGCCTTCGGCCAGCGGCTCGCGCTCGAACTCTTCCGCGAGCGCCGCACCGCCGACGCCCTCACAATCGCCCTCGCCGCCGCCGCGTCCGAAGACGCCGACACCGCCATCACCGCCTACCGTACCCTGCGCGACACCGCGACGCCCAAAGAGGCGGAGGTCATCCTCAACCGTCTGCCGAAAACCCCCGCCCGTGTCCTCTCCGAAGCGCAAGGCGCGTTTGCCGCTATCGCCCGCCGCGACACCGGCGGGGCAACCTCCGAGCTGTTGCGCAAGACGGCGCTAGTGGCGCCCGAACCCGAACGCCCGGTCTTTTACGAGACCGCCGCGCGTATCGGCGGCGACCTCCTGTTGGGCGACACGGAGAAAACCGCGGCCGCTGCTGACGCGAACCTCTCCGCCGCCGCCATCCGCGCCCTCTCCGCATGGGCAGATTCCAGCGCCGTCCCCGCGCTCATGCGCCTTGCGCTCACCGCGCCGGATGCCAAGAACCAGACCCTCGCCCAGCGCGGCGTGACCCAAAAGATGACCTCCAAGGACATCAACAAAGCCGCCCTCAACGAGCAATGGAAGAAAATCCGCGAGGCCGACGGCAACGCCGAAATCAAAACCGCCATTGACGACCTCTTCAAATGATGAAAATGTGAGGCTCTCTATTTTTTGCAGAAAGGCAGTGTGCTGATGTACGAAGTTCTGGCACGGAAATGGCGTCCCAAGCATTTTGAGGACGTGGTGGGGCAGGAGCACGTGACCCGCACCTTGAAGAACGCGATTGAAATCAACCGTGTGGCGCACGCCTACCTGTTTGTCGGCCCGCGCGGCATCGGCAAAACGTCCTTGGCGCGTATCTTCGCCAAGGCGTTGAATTGCGAGAACGGCCCCACGCCGCACCCCTGTTGCGAATGCGCCTTGTGCAAGGAAATCACGGCGGGCAACGCGCTGGATGTGCTGGAGATTGACGGCGCGTCCAACAACGGCGTTGACCAAGTGCGTGACCTGCGCGACCAAGTGCAGTTCGCGCCCGCGCGGGGCAAGTTCAAAATCTTCATCATTGACGAAGTCCACATGCTCACGACGCAGGCGTTCAACGCATTGCTGAAAACGCTGGAGGAGCCGCCGCCGCACGTGAAGTTCATCTTCGCCACGACCGAGGGCGACAAAGTCCTGCCCACCATCATCTCGCGTTGCCAGCGTTTCGACCTGCGCCGCATCCAGACGCCCCTCATCGTCGAGCGCCTGCGCACCATCTGCGAGGCCGAGCGCATCACGATTGACGACGACGCGCTGCTGGCCGTCGCGCGCGGCGCGGAAGGCGGTATGCGCGACGCGCTCTCCTCGCTCGACCAGCTCATCTCGTTCAAGGGCGACGCGCTGACGGAGGACGACGTGCTGGCGGTGTTCGGCCTCGTCTCGCGCAAGGCGCTGGAGGGCCTCGCGACGGCCGTACTGAAAGGCGATATGCCCGAAATCCTCAAACTGGTGAACGCCTTCGACAGCTCGGGAAAGGATATGCGCCGCCTGACCGTCGAGCTGATGGAGCATTTCCGCAACCTGCTGATTTACCAGTATGTCGGGGGCGAGCGCATGGAGAGCCTCGACGCCACGCCGGAGCAAATCAAGACCCTTGCGGCGCAGGCCGACCTCGCGGACGCTTCGCGGGTCACGCAGATTGCCGACCAGCTGGCGGACATGGAGGGGCGCTTGCGCTATGCGCTCTCGGTGCGGACGCTCATCGAGATGACGCTCATCCGTTGCGCGCGCGTGGCGCAAGCCGTGTCGCTGGAGGACATCCTCAAACGCCTCCACGCCATCCGCGCCGCCGAGCCGCCGCCCGCGCCCCAAGCGAAGGCCGCCGCCACGAACATCTACGACGACCCGACCCTCAAACGCGTCATCGAACTGTTCGATGGCAAGGTCGTCGGTGTCGAACACGACGACGGCGATTAAGCAAGCGTTGTCAGGTTACGGGAAAATGCTATGATTGATGATTATCAAATGCGCTATAAAACGGGGAGGTTGAACGTGAGGATATTCGTGTTGTCGTGTCTGGTGTTGGGTTGCGCGGCGCCGATGTATGCGGAGAAGGCACCGAGACCGAAAAACATCGTGTTCATCCTTGCGGATGACATCGGCTGGGGTGACTTGCCGTGTTACGGCGCAACGGCCGTCGCGACGCCGCATTGCGACAGGCTCGCGCGTGAGGGCGTGAGGTTCACGGACGCGCACTCGTCGGCCTCCACCTGCACCCCGACGCGCTATGCGTTCATGACCGGCCAGTACGCATGGCGCAAGCCCGGCACCGGCATCGCGCCGGGCGACGCCGGGCTGGTGATTGACCTCAAACGCGCCACGCTCCCCGCCATGCTCAAGAAAGCCGGATATGTGACGGGCGCGGTCGGCAAGTGGCACTTGGGGATGGGCCCCGGCCCGGGCAAGACGGACTGGAACACCGAGATTGTGCCGGGCGCGCGCGAGGTCGGCTTCGATTATTCGTTCCTCATCCCCGCCACGGGCGACCGCACGCCGTGCGTCTATGTGGAGAACCAGCGCGTGGTCGGGCTGGACCCGGACGACCCGATTGAGGTGAGTTATAAGTTAGGCGGGCCTAACTATCCCGGCGAGCTCGACGGGCGCCAAAACCGCAACCAGCTGAAAATGGACTGGGACCACGGGCATCACTTCGCGGTGGTCAACGGCATCGGGCGCATCGGCTACATGAAGGGCGGTCAGAAGGCGCGTTGGATTGACGAGGACATGGCCGACACGCTGGCCGCCAAGGGCGTCGCCTTCATCGAACGCAACAAGGATGTGCCGTTCTTCCTCTACTTCGCCACGCACGACATCCATGTGCCGCGCGTGCCGCACCCGCGCTTTGTCGGCAAGACCGACATGGGGCCGCGCGGCGACGTCCTCGTGCAGTTCGATTTCCAGGTCGGCGAGATTCTGAACGCCCTCGACCGCCTCGGCCTCACGGATGACACGCTCGTGATTCTGACCAGCGACAACGGCCCCGTCCTCAACGACGGCTACAAGGATTCCGCCGTGCAGAGGCGTGGCGACCACCGCCCCGCGGGTGATTTCCGTGGCCAGAAATACAGTGCCCACGAGGGCGGCACACGGGTGCCGTATCTCGTGCGCTGGCCCAAGCAGGTTAAGGCCGGCGGCGTGAGCGACGCGCTCGTCTGCCTCATTGACAGCTTTGCGACGTTCGCCGCGCTGACGGGTCAAACGCTGGAGCAAGACGACGCGCCCGACAGCCTCGACCTCACCGCCGCATTACTCGACCCTGCGGCAAAAGGGCGCGACACGCTCATCCTTCAGGACCCCAGAACCTACCTCCGCCAAGGCCAGTGGAAAATGATTCCCGCGATGCTGCGCCCGGATATACCGCTCGGTCCAGAGGACGGCCTTGTCGGCGACCCCGACCGCTTCCTCAAAGGCGGGACCGACTCGGGGGTCATCCAGTCGAACCAACTGTACGACCTCTCCGCCGACCCCCGCGAGACCAACAACCTTGCCGGCAAACACCCCGACCGCGTGACCGCGATGCTCGCGATCCTCGAAGAAGCGAAGGCAAAAGGCCGCACACGCTAGAAGGTTTTTGTTACGCGTTCACAAACAGTTCGGCGGAGGCGAAGAAGGGGTCGCAGGTGCAACGGACGCCGAGGCGGCGGAGACCGGCCTCGTCGCCGGGCGTGACGATGTGCGTCATGTGCATCTCGCAGTCGCGCAGCTCGATGAGGCGTTCGATCGCGACCTGCGCGGTAGGGTTTGTCGTGCAGCTGACGGCCAGCCCGATCAGCGCCTCGTCTAGGTTGAGGCTGCTGTACTCGCCTTTCAGGATGTCCTGTTTCATGCGCACGATGTGCCGTACCACGTCCGGGGCGATGAGGTGTATCTGGTCGGGTATGCCGGCCAGCACCTTGATCGCGTTCAGCACGACGCTGGCCGCCGCGTGAAGCTGCTCGGAGTTTTTCCCCGTCACGATGCGCCCGTCTTTCAACCTGATGCCGGCACCGCAGAAAATCCCGCTGCGCCCCTTGCCGTGCAGCATGGCGTCGTGCCCGGCCTGACGCGCGGGCAGCACGACGTCGCGGTCCTCCGGGACTAACGATAGCCTCAGCATGATCTCGTCAATGCGCTCGACAATCCCTTTCTCGATTTGCCCTGACCTGTGCTCGCTCAGGTGCCTGAAGTAGCGCCGGATGACCTCTTGTTGTGCGGCCCCCGAAACGATGGCCTCGTCAATAATCCCGGACGTGATGCAGTTGACCCCCGTGTCGGTGGGCGACTTGTAGGGGCAGGGCTTGTCCGTCATTTTTTGCCAGATCGCACGCAGGAGGGGGAACGCCTCGACATCGCGGTTGTAATTGATGGCGACCTTCCCGTAGGCCTGAAGGTGATAGGGGTCCACCATATTCTGGTCTTTCAGGTCTGCGGTCGCGGCCTCATACGCCACGTTCAGCGGGTGGGAGAGCGCCATGTCCCATACGGGGAACGTCTCGAACTTCGCGTAGCCGGCCACGCGCCCGGCCTTGTACTCGTGGTAGAGCTGCGAGAAGCAGGTCGCGAGCTTACCGCTCCCCGGCCCCGGGCCGGTCATCACGACGATGGGGCGCCGCGTCTCCACGAACTCGTTCTGCCCGTACCCCTCTTCGCTGACGATGACGTCAACGTTGGTGGGGTAGCCCTGCGTCTTCGGGTGGCAATAGACCTTGATGCCGTTGCTCTCCAGGCGTGTGCGGAAGCGTTTGGCGGCGAGCTGGCCGGTGAAGCGCGTGATGACGACCGCATTGATCTCAAGCCCCCATTTCCGGAGCTCGTCAATCAGTTTCAGCGCCTCGCTTTCATAAGAGATGCCGAAATCCGCGCGTATTTTTTTGCGCTCGATGTCCTCCGCGTAGATACACAGCACGATTTCCGCCGAGTCTTTCAGCCCCTGCAAGAGGCGCAGCTTCACGTTCGGATCATAACCCGGCAGCACACGCGCCGCATGGAGGTCCTGCATCAGCTTACCCCCGAACTCCAGATAGAGCTTGTTCCCGTTCTCCTGCGCCCGCCGCAGGATGGCCGCCGCCTGCTCCGCCAAATACGTCTCATTGTCGAACCCGATGTTCCCGCTCATGTGCCCCCGTCACTTTCCGTCCTTCCCGGACAACCTCACCAAAAACTAACATAACCGCTTATGTAACGTCGGGACAATAGTATATGAAATTTACCCCGCGTTGACACGCTTTTTATTCAAAAAAAATCGGCCGCAATCGAACCCCCCGACTGCGACCGATTCCGAACTCCGAACGTTAGAACTCTCGAACTTTAGAACTTCTTCACTGCATCTTCACTTCCACCTTGAAGAAGCGCGTCGCGTCATTCGTCGGCCAATGCCACTCGCCATCCGTCAGGTTCGTCTTGCCCCAGACCTTGTAAACGCGATCCGCGCGGCGCGGGCCCCAGTCGAGGGCGGTGACGCGGCTTTCGGCGTTCACCACAAAGTTGGTGATGAGGAAACGGCTGTTTGCGTCAGTCGGCACCAGCCCCGCGACGTAAGACTCCCAGAACAGATACCCGTTCATGCCTTGCGATAATGCGAGGTCAGCATATCCCCACACATCCTGCCAGCCCAGATACGGGATTAGCCACTCCAGCGGCAGCGGGACGGGGAGGTCCGGGCCCGGGCCGATCACCGTGCCCGTGTGCTCATGCGCCCCCATGTCCACCCTGCCGCCCACGATGCGCGGATTGCCGTCAATGTCAATATTTGACGGCGGGATGGGCTGTGTCTGGTAGTCGCCGGAAAGGCCAGCGGTGAAACTGACGTTCGTCCCCGCATTGACACACGGCGAGTTCGCCAGCAGCCTGAAATTCCCGTTCGCCGCGTCCACGAAAAGCGGGTCTTGCGCGATGTTCATGATATTTTCGCCCCCTACCGCCAAAGGCGCGGCGCAGGAAAAGCGGACGATACAGCCGTTGTGGTTGCCCGCCGTGCCGCCGCCAAGGTAATTCCCGTGAGCGATGCTGTTGTTCAGCATGCCGCCAAACGCCCCGCCCGCGCCGCTGAGCGCCATGTTCCCCACCAGCGTGCAGTTGTTCAATACGCTGCCGTACGCCCCCCCGCCGAAGTCTGCCGTGTTCCCCGTCAGCAGGCTGTTGTGCAGCGTGCTCAAAACCGCCCCGCCGCCGCCCGCGCTCGCCGCATTCCCCGACAGTATGCATCTGTTCAGGGAACTGTCATACGCCCCGCCGGCGTAGAGCGCCACGTTCCCTGCCAGGGCGCAGCCGTTCAAAAAGCTGTCGCACACGCCGCCGCCATAAAATGCCGCCGTGTTCCCCGACACCACGCAGTTGTTCAGCCTGCTGCAATCCGCCCCGCCGCCGTAGTTCGCCGTGCTCCCCGCCAGGATGCAGTTGTTCAGCGTGCCGCCCAAGGCCCCGCCGCCGGTGCCTGACGTCCAACCGTTCGTCAGCGTGAACCCGTCGAGGGTGGTGCTGAACGACGTGCCGAGCGCCGCGCAACGGTTCGTGCCGCCGCCGTCAATGACGGTCACCCCCGCCCCGTTCACGCTCCAGATGGTGATTGACCTGTTCCCGGCCACGGCGATGGGCCTGTAAACGCCGTTGGTGACAATAATCGTTGCGGAATTCCATGCGATGTCAATGGCGGCCTGGATATTTTTGAACGCGCTTTCCCATGTGAGCCCGTCGCCCGAGTCGTCGGGGCGGCCCGCGTCAACGTAAAGGTCGGCGTTCACGAAAACACGCTCAGAGATTGTGCGCGTAAAGTTCTCCGTGACGGGCTCGTCCTCCGGCGGCTCCGGCTCCTCACCGTCGAATGAGTCAATCAGCACGTCGCGCCACGTCATGATGGCCGTGCCGTTGGGATTGCTCGCCGTCACGGTCATCGTCCCGTGCCCCGCCGCATTGGTCGCCGTATTCATCACCCCGTAAAGCCCCGTCGCGAAGTTCGAGAAGACGCAGGACACGGTTTCCCCGTTGTCGAACAAGATTTCCCCTGTCACGATCGCCCCGTCAATCGAGCCATCGCCCCGCAGGGACACCACGGTCAGGTACTCGTTGCTGCCCTCCGGCTGCTCCAGCGTCATCCAGCTGAGGAAATAGCGTTCCGGGGCGGCCTTGGCGTCCGCGATATACGAGATGTGCGTGTCCGGCGGCCGCTCGCCCACAATCACCCATTCCCCGGCTATCGGGACATCCACGCGGAAATCCATCAGTATTGAGCCGTCCGGCGCATTGGCGGGCGCGACGGTCAACAGCGTGCTGTCCGGCGCCTTCAGGCTGAGCGAGACCCCGGACGCATTCGGCCCGGAATACACGATGGAGAGCCGCAGCTTCCCCATGCCCGTCTCCACGTGAAACGGTATATGGACAGGCTCCGCTACCGACGCGATCCCCATGCCCGCGGCCGCCACAATGGAGGGATCGGAGTTCCCGTTCAGCACGATCATGCGGTCTGCAAGGACTGCGTTCGCCTCGATAAACGCGAACTTGACCGCGTTGTAACTCACGGGTGCGGCGTAATACAGGCCACCCGTGTCGAGCGCAATCCCTTCCAGCCGCGGATCCACATAGTCCCCATACCCGAACCCGAAGAGCGGGACATCCGCCGCCTGATACGCCGGCACGACGCCCTGCGGGTCAACCCCGGCATTGGAACCCCCGTCCGTCAGCAGGAACACCGCCGCCGCGCGGTTCGAGATGCCGTAGTTTACCAGCCCGTTCAGCGCAGTCTGCATCGCGTCGCCGATTGCCGTGTTGCTCCCTACCGTGATACCCGCGATCGCTGACTTCAGTTCCGCGCGGACGGTGTCGTTCGTGACTTCCACGATGGGCGAGACCACGGACACAAAATTGTCAAACGCGATGACCCCCACCGACGTGCCGTCCTCGATGATGTCAATCAGGTTCTGCGCCGCCGCGAGTACGTTGTCCATCTTTACCCCGCTCATTGACCCCGATTTGTCCAAGATGATTTGCACGGCAGGCCCCCCGATCCAGATGATGTTCAGTGCCGCGCGGGCCGTCCCGCGTCCCATTGGCAACTGAAGCGTAGGCACATTGTTCTCCGTTGGTGCGAAAGGCACCAGTTCAGGATAGTAGGGGCGAGGGAACAAGGCACCGTTATAGCTGCTTAGCGAATCCGCCTTTGCAAAGAATCGCCACCAAGACGGGTTTGGGTTACGCACCAGCGTCTCCCAGCAGCTTTCCTCAAACGCCTGATGTTGCCATGTGAGCTTCGTGTTTTCCCATGGACCAAAGCCAGTGGGTATGTTGCCGCCACGGTTTTTGACCGAGAAATTCAGCCATTCGTAAGCACCATTAACGGCATTGCGTTGAGCGTTCATGATGGAGTACGGGACACGCTCATTTTCGGGTAACTTTACTTGCACCAATTCGTTATTCGAATTCTTGACGAGACGGCAATACTCATCGAAAAGCCCGTACATGTAATGGCCGGCCTCATGTGCAAGAAGATAACCGCTTGCCTCGGGAGTGTCCAAATTCGCGCCTATAAGTGTGTCCGCAAAAATGATACGCCTAAGGCCGCTGGGGTTGATGATTGTGCCCGTTGCAGATGCTAGGCCACTGTCTGTTGTGATTCTCCATAAAACGTCGCATTCGCTTGCGGATTTTCGACCTGTATAAATACGTACGGTTTTAATGCGATGACACCCTTCCGTCGCCTCAAACACGGCATCACAGAAGTTGGATATGACATTCTCGACCTTCCTTTTGTTTTCTGCGTCAGGGTTATCCTTCCAATACGATATTACCAGATCAAACGTCCGGTCACCCGGCGTTGCCTTCCGTGTGTACGTCGGATGTCTTGCTTGCACCACCCCAATCGCCAACACCAAAACTGTAAACAACATTACTCTCTTCATAACTTCTCACTCCTCATTACTAACTTCTCACTGATTCCAAACGCCATACTCCTCATTGTCCCAACTTTCTCCTTTAAAGGTCTCAATGAGAAAATAAAAAGGCACGTCCTTGTAAATGCTTCGTCCCAGCCATCCTGTCTTAGGGTCTCTTTCAATCCCAACCCAAAGCTGGACATCTAACTTAACTCTGACCTTATCGCACCCAGGTTCATACGGCTTGTTTAAAGCAGGGAAAGGTGAGTCCTTTTCCTGTATGGGAATGAGCGTGTAGGGTGACTTGCAGGCAAATGTTATGTAATAGCGTTCAATATCAACAAGAGGGATGTTTTCCGCTTGGGCACGCTCGTTCTCCGAGAGCAGTGGAATCGCCCTCAGGTAAGATGGATAGACACGTCTTCCGTATTGGGGAATTGGGGAAAGCCATGGAAATGGGTTATTCACATCCGCTGTTACGGAATCGCAGAAATCCTTGATAATATTCGGCGCCTCATGTGAAAGACCAACCCATTTCAGCCGTTTCAGTGCCTCTTTTAATGGCGCAGATGAGTCTTCATCCCAACGACAACCGACGAAAACCGCTGTGATTTCTTCTGTTTCGGCTTTAGTTTCATGCATATTATGTTGGTCGAGCCAAACCTGTAATTCTTGTGCTGTATTATTCAAAAGTCCGTCACTCCAGCGATAGTTTTTGACAATGTCGTTCTCAATGTAATAGGACTGCGCCAAAAAACCATAATTCAAAAAGAAAATTTCCTTGCTGGAAATGGAATTATCTTCTTTTACCTCCACATAAAACATTTTACTTGGATCGGCGGGCGATTCACTTCCAAAGGGACGATAACAAAGACGGGCAATCACTTCATTACGCTCTAGCTCATAAACCTCATTCGTGCGACATCCCGTCATCACCATTAGCACAACTGCACTCCAATAAACCATCTTCATTCTCGTTCTCATAACTCTCCTCCAATCCGTAATTCCTGATTCGTAAAAACTCCAATGCTTTACCCCAAAAAAAGAGCGCAACCTCTAGTTCACATCTCCCAAGAAGGCACCAGCACGCGCCCGATAACGAAACATGATTCTAGAGGCGCGCCGGTCGGCGCACTCTCCGAACATCTTGCTTCGTCATACCTAATGGTATAAATTCCTTGCTGGATTTTCTTCTTGGGAAGCCTGAATGTGCGTAAAGCACATAACATCAAAACTGTGTGTAAAACGCTACATCATCCTCGGGATATGCAGTGCAACCCTGCACCTACGGGACATACCCCCTCATTTCTCCTTTCAAATCTGAGTGTTAGAGACATTATACAAAATTCTCGGGAATGTCAACCACCATTTCACAAAATCATCTTCTTTTTATCCTGCGTGGACGGGTTCACAGGGTCTTGGTCGTTACCGTTGTTGTCCCCGTCAGGATACCCATGGGAGAAAACCACCAGATCAAAATAACGGAAGCCTCCTGACATCTCTCCGGGTGTCCTCGTCAGCCACTTGCTGGCGGACACAGATGTTGCCGACAGGATGGTGATAATAACGAGTGTTAAACCTTGTTTTTTCATAATCGTTCCTCATTTCTGTTTGTCAGTGTCAAGGTTCCCGTTGCGGAATGTCTCAATCAGAAAACATCCCCCCTCTGGGTGATCCACCTTGAATTTATCGCCCGGCGTAAACGTTTTCACGGTCGGGAAGGGCAAACGTTTCTGCGGTATCGGCAGAAAGACGTAAGGGTGTTTTACGGCAAGGCGCACATGGTTCCGCGTTGTCTCCAAGTCAATCAGGGGGGTGTCCTTCTCCGCCTCCAGCGCCTCCTGCGTGAACAACGGGACGGCCCTCAGGTAGGCGGGATATTCCCGCGTGTCCGGCAGGGCGGCAGCGGCCCGCGCCTCGTATTTGCGGAAACTGATGTAAACGGACTCAAACGATACCCGGGGTAAACTCATTAATTGCGTTAGCCGTTGGCGGTATGCCTCAATCTCCGTAGGGAGCTCATCCGTAGGGCCTGTCCATTTGCGTGTTCGCCAATTGTGCAAGACCTCATGGTCTGGCAGAAACTCCCCAAAACCGAGACCTGAACACTGTATATCAATAACCGTGGTGACAGACACGTTCTCCAAAGGCTGGAACGTCTCCTCATGGATGTCCAGGATGTTGGGGAATTGCTGAATCGCGTCGTATGCGGCTCCATACGTGTGCCAGTCCTCATCTTGTCTTAATTCAAGAAAGTTTAAGGATTTGAAATCTTGGAGCGTGCGGCCTTCAATGCGCCCCGTCTGCAAAACACGCTGGGCTTCCACCCAGACGTTTACCCCGTTGTCGGGCGAGGCTTCTTTCTGTTCGATATAAAGCATATTTGGATGCACTGTCCGGCAAAGACCGATGGATACATCGTTCAAACATTCGTCAGGTACCCGCCCGAAATAGTCCCTGATTTCCGCTGAGACCCACGCAAGAGCGATGAGTAATGCCAGCAGGATAATGATACCTATCACCACGTTCAACATCACTTTAAACACTTTTTTCATAACATTTCTCCTTTCAAAGTAATGTCATAAAGATTACACAAAAAAATTTTGCAACGTCAACCACCATTTCGCAAAATTTCACTATATAGTTTTTCAACTTGATATTGGCATACATTTGTGGCGGTGGCATTGCCATTATGGAATGCGGGGGGCCTTCGGGGGCGCATACGGGCCACCGCTTTTAACCGTAGGGGCTCGCCCCCGCGTCATAAACGGGGGCATGGGTTCACTTGCCCGTAGGCATTTATATCAATAGAAAAACCATCATCCCCTCGCACTGTGTTCCTTACCCGTACAGGCCGATGACGCGGGGGTTGATGTCTGTGAGGCTTTGCGCGTTGGCGAGGAAGGCGGACGCCTGCGGGCCGATGGCGATGAGCGGTACGGGGTTGCGGGTGTGACCGCGGGCGCTCATACACTCGATGTTGCCGTGGTCGCTGGAGATGATGAGCAGGATGCCGGCCTTGACGCAGAATTGCACAACGACATCAAGGAACTGGTCCAGCACCTTGAGGGTCTCACAGGCCTCGTCGTATTTGCAGGAGTGGCCGATGAGGTCGGTGTTGAATGTCTCGAAGAGCGTGAAGTCGTTGGCGCGGGTAATCTGCATCAGGTGTTCCGCGGCCTGGGGTGGGGTTACAGGCTCGACGGCGTAGCCTTTCTCGATGAAAGTCTTGCGGGTGATGTCGTGCGCGAGGGCGAGGTTCTCGGTGAGGTCGTCCTGTATGGAGATGGTCTCGGGGCGGGTCAGGGTCATCACGGTGGTCACGGACTTGAAGCGCCGCGCGGCGATTTCGTCAATGCTGTCCACCATGTACGCATCGGCGAAACGGCACCGCAGGGACTTGCGGGCCAGCGCCATGAAGAGGTTGTCCTCGTGCAGGAGTTTGCGGAGGCTGGGACCGGGGAAGCCCTCGCAGTGGCGCCCCATGTACTGCGCGGCGTTGACCCCCGTGAACATCGCGGTCTGGCCGGACGCACTCTGCGGCAGGCCGGGGACGTCGAGGCACGCATCAATCGCGACACCGTTCTCCTCGATGAGTCGGCACAACATAGGACACACCCCAGCGTGAACCGGGTTGTCTTTCGCGGGCGCACGCAAACCAACGCCATCAATGAATACGAACAGGACTTTCACGGGTTTCACTTGGCCACATTGGGCAGCCATGTCGCGAG
>Ga0123353_10006088_pt1 | contig 15996 bp, 5 predicted proteins | sample TergutLab28metaG_3_FD_92763 | JGI IMG/M metagenome (GOLD analysis project Ga0123353, IMG submission 92763) | Labiotermes labralis P3 segment gut microbial communities from Petit-Saut dam, French Guiana - Lab288 P3 | ecosystem: Host-associated > Arthropoda: Insects > Digestive system > Gut ... | reverse complement strand
GCTCGAAACATGTAGAGTGAAGGACGACTAACCCTGAAATAAAGGATAGTCCATAAGTGTCATCTTGTTGGTAATTATTTTGGAACAATTATAATGATGCACGGAACAATGAATGTAAAAATACTCTGCATTCTTTGTCTCCTGCTTTTGTTCTAACTAACCAGTTAGTTAATTTATACGCCTGCATTACTACCCTAAGGTTCAGCACTGCTTTTTCTAACGGGTGGTGAAAGGACATGCTTGCTAGTAATTTACTGTAAGAGAAACAAGCCTGAGAGTAGGCACTGAACTTCTTCAATTCGTAAGACATTCTCGCACCGCAGAACTGAATTTTAAATGTCTGCCTCTGTAGGGCTCCGAAGTAAGGTTGTTACACGTAACATGACGGAGTGTAACGCGAACATGTTACTGCGAATGAAACGGCGTCCACTGATAAGAGATCCTGACCGCAGGCAGCGTGCCTGCGGTCGATATTCATCGTCGAGTCTGAGAACAAGAGACAGTAAATGGAGTTGGTCAGCAAGAATCACCAGCACCGAAAAAATTCAAGACTGCACGCCTGCTGGCACAGTTTTCGGGGAAAATTAAAGACGTCGTGCATCAAAATTCGTGCCTGCTGGAACAACCATTAACTTTGAGAGGTAATGTGGGGCAGTGGGAAAGTTAAAACCAAGATATCGAAGAAGTTCGTCCTCACATGGAGTAGCCGTTTCCTTCAACTTGTCGGTGCTCGACCCCACGTAAGTGCGAAAACAGCTGCAGAGATTCGACCCCTTGCTTTTACCGTCTGTGATTACCCAACTTATAGCCCTGAAGTGTCACCGTGAGATTTTCATTTCCTCCCAAAACCGAAGAAAAATCTCAGGAGAAATCAGTACGCGTCGGACGATGAAATAAAGCCTGCTGTTACGTTGTGGTTACTTCATCAAGATCCTCTGTTCTATCTTGACGGACCACGACACTACGTGAGGGCTGGCGAAGATGTGTAGATCGCAAAGGAGAAATAACTGCTTAGATGCGTACAATATCGTTTCAAGAAAGTTACCTATTTCGGTTTTATTCAAATATGTTTACCCATTTCCATATACACCTAGCTTTTGTTATACGCCGGTTTGTTTTACGCTCTTTTCTTTAACGCCCCTTACCAATTTACACCACTTCCTAATTCGCGCTCTCTCATTTTCGGTTTAACGCCCTTTGGCTAGCAGCATTCTGTTATGCTAACCCCTTATTTCTGTTGGGAATGTCATTTTGTTATTGACGCCAAATTTTTTAGGAACGCTACTAGGGCGTAATGCGAGGGCTGGGTGTAAACATTTGCGAGTTATTACTTTTCAGCACACCCTCGTCCTAACACCCGCTCTGCAACAATCCTGAAGCTGTTCAGTCGACCCCCCCTTCAAATCTTCACAACGAACCTACTTTAAACCCCTTGTGTTGCTCTGAAATTAGTACACCATTTTAGCAACTTCTGCTAGTTATTAACAGGACTGACATTTCTCGGTGCCACTGTGCCCATAATTGGTCGCATCCACCAAGCTCATACAGTCTGAAAAACAGAACACTTGGGAGTTGTCACTCTCCTGACACTTCGATATCTGTTTGCTCGAAATCCATGTGCCACTTGCTGATAATCTTTAATGTGGCACGTCATTTATTCTGTGGCAGTGTGTAATAATTATTGAAAACATTTAACGTCGTCAAACGACCTCACCCGAGTTCTTCATCGCTTGAAGCACGTGTCTGCTAAATTACAGCAGCTACTTGCAGTACAAGTTCTAATTAACACCAGCAGGCTGTTGTGTTCCTTATTACCTTCTTCATCTTCACTAGGTTGTGTTTTGTGTGAGGAAACATGGGGGTGGGGAGTGCATAACAGGCTCCGGTATCAGAGGACGTATCAGTTTATCAGTTATTAATTACCGACAGAATATCATTACGTTTGCTAGTCATGGTAAAAGCGAGGTAAGTTACCCTGGAGTGAGTGGCTACCATACTGCGTTTGTGTTGAACCGTTAATCGTTAGAGCCGACACTTACTACACCTTTGGCAGTTTTTAGACATATTAGTCGCGTGAGACAAATATGGTCATGTTTTTGGGAATCAGAGGAGCGTGCATCATGATATATTCTTATAATAAAACCAGCGAGATGCACTAATTTCTCAAATTTATTTTTGGAATAAAACTGTACATGTTTCGGACAGTATCTCTATCATCAGGAGTCTAGCACTGTACACACAGCAAGAGGTATATGTCGTACAGGTTTTGCTGACTGCTTGCTATTTGAGAAATTAGTGCATCTCGTTGGTTTTATTATAAGAATGGTCATGTTTCTAAAGAAATAGTTAACCAAATTTTTTCTCTAAAATTTTTTGCGTTCTCCTTTATAGCTAAGTCGGAGCCAAAGCCCATACTATTCAAGTAATGTAGGATGGTGCACTCAAATTTTGGGATAATACGTGAATGTGTACAATTTTCCACATGTCTTCCCTCAGATTCTGAACGTCTGGTTGTCCTTGAAGTTCTTTTGTTGTAGATACGTATCTGTTGGTCCAAAGCTAATTACTCTACACTTAAATAAATTCCTGTGATTCGGAAATTTTTAATAGTCCTTCCATACATATTAGCCGTATCGATATATGATTAAAATATAACTTGCATAGTGTATCTTCATCGAGTTAGTCTCCTGGCCTGTATTTTACAATATACCTACTTTGGTCCGAGAGCTTTTTCTGAGAAAATATTTGAATTTCTGTTTAAGCTTCACGTAAGCCTGTTGTACTAATGCGAACTAACAAACATTGCAACTGCTTTCTGTGCAGATATACAAATACCAAATTTCAACGAAATTTGTCCAGTAGTTTCGGAAACGGGACGTGTGACTTACAGACACGTTCAGAATAATGTGATTTTATTTGCTCTCTGTACTTTGTGCTAAGAAGGCATAAAATTTGGCAAACCGTAAAATTTACTCCCGCTTTGTGCGGAGAAGTTGGGATATTTTGTGCAAAGGAACTTCGTATTTATTCAAATCACCCGGAATAAATTGCAGGGAATTGCGAGCAGTGATTTTTGGGACATAAATCTAATCTCTGTACTGTTATTCCGAACTTAGAAGTTCGTAAAGTCGCCGTTTGCTGATGACAGGCATTTTGAAAACTGCGAACATTGGGTGAGCTGTCGTGGCACGTGGTGAATAACGAACAGAAGACGAAGCCGTCATTTGAGGCAAATACAGCAAGCGTAACTTTATCAGGTCTATTTGTTTTAATTTATTGTATTTGATCTTTTTTTTTTAAGTTTTCGGTTTAAAATTGAATGCGGCGTGGAAAGATTACTCTTCAAGAATTTTCATACTTATTTTGACGAAAATCGTTGAGTTAGTGTGTGGGCTGTACATTTGTTGTCTGTAAGTGCGTAGTTGAATGGTAACGCACTCATATATAAAGAAAATAAGTGGAATTGCAGTATTTACACAACTTCTTATCATACATTTAAAAACAGCTGCATGTTTCGGCTGTACATACGTAACCATCATCAGGCTGAAAATAGGACCTTGAATTAGAGAACTATAAAATACAATTCAATATATACAATATTTTATAGTTTTCTTATTCGAGGTCCTATGTGCAGCCTGATGGTGGCTACATATGTATAGCCGAAACATGTAGCTGGTTTTACATTTACATGTCTGATAAAAGATGCTTATAGACTGTAATGCTATTTCTTATTCTTATTCTTGTGTACCTGAAAACAACAAGGATGTCATATGTAAAAATTGTAACGCCATCGTTTAGTTTTACTAATTGTAGAAGCTTACTTGGGAATCTTATTAATGAACGGTTGAATCATGTTACGTAATCGGTACTGTGCATTAATTGACTGTGTGTCAGAGAGCTGTACAAAATATGGCGCCAGGTTTGTTGTAAATTTAGTCTTATCAGATTGAGATGATTGAAGTAACAGAACAGAGCACCGTGAATGCGGTACGCCCATCTTGCTCGCGAGTGCCACGTCTTGGTGGCAGCAACCAGAGATGGACAGCTGAAAGGACGAGGCTGTGTAATTACACGTGGGCCCAGCGTGTTGGACCTAAAAGCACGCCCAGTGGTGTGCTCATTACGGCTGCAAAGAGAGTATCACTTTAAACATTTTACAGCTCAAGGATGCCGTAAAAATGCAAGGCACTCTCCTGTGTGGAAGGGATTTTCGGTAAGAATCCAAACCAGCACTAACGTGGAGGTAAAATCAAGGGTGACATTATGGGTAGGGCATATCACACGAGCAAGGGAAATGTCAAATGCATGCAAACTTTTGGTCGGACAACGTCGAGAGAGAGAGAGAGAGAGAGAGAGAGACAGACAGACAGACAGACAGTTCACGAGATGAAGCGTGGGCGGGAGGATAAAATTAAGACGGATTTTAAAGAGCTAATTATGAAGTTAAGTGGGGTGTGGGGTATGGACAGGATCGATCTGGTTCAGAATAGAGACAGGTAGCGGGCACTTGTGAATGTGGTAATGAACTTTCGGGTTCCGTAATATGAGAGGAATTTCTTGACTAGCTGAAAACCTCTTAGCTCCTCAAGAAGGACTCTGCTTCATGGAGTGAGTAAGTAAGTAAGTAATGTATGAAGCTATTGATTGGATTCATCCGACTCAAAATGTGGAGCGTTGTTAGGCTGTTGTGGAAACGAAAGTGAACGTTTTGGGTTCAATAAAAGGTAGGGCATTTTTTTAACAGACGAGTGACCATCAGTTTGTAAAGATGAGCTCTCTACACATGGCTCACTTCCTTCCGCGGTAATACTTATTATTGGTAATACACATTTCATGGCTTGCGGGTATCGATGGGTAGCAATAAGAAGGTCAAGCAAATGGTCCCGGCTGAAATCTTGTATGTTGATTGTAAATACTGTTCAGGGAAGGAAAATAATCACCGTATCTAAATTAGGCTTACCTTATAAATTTTTTGGCATTGGTCCAATTTACGACAAACCGGTTTTGATGAAAATTATGACAGAATTCTGTTTAGAATCTTAATGTAGTACGCACCATGCATGACGTCAAATTCAACCTATCTAACCAACTAGTCATGCACTGTAGGTCGATTGTCTTATTTTAGTGCATGAATAGTTGGTTAGAATCATATCCGATTTGAGCTTCTTTTACACCGGGCTGTGTATGGAATGTTACCGACCAAAACGAAATGCGTTCAACAACTTTTAGAGCGGACTTTACAGTTTCAAGTTAAATTTCGTTTTGCGATGAATGCGGGGCTTCAAAATGGAACACTGAAACACAAATAAACATCCTTCCCAGTATTCTCCAAATTTGAACACGTTGTGAAAATAGATTACAAAACTAGAGTGGTCCAGTTACTTCGCGTGCCGTTGTTGCCAATACATGAAACCTTCACTTACACGTCTGCGTTTTGCGGCGGGATTTCCCTGACAGTCATCAGATGTAGGCCTATACTCCGGTTATATTGTAACCGGGTCAAAGAATTGCACGCGGTTCGAACAAGATAATAAATTGGTAAAATGAGTCCAAGGAAAAAAATAGTCACTTTATAGGTTCCGTGGTTTGTAATGAGTACGCACACAAGCTATACTGAAGCTACAACTTCCTTCAGAAACTGACATGCCGTTTCTTCCTAGCCGTTTGTATCTTAGCTGGAAACCTATAAGGAAACGTTAATTGACCCGTGTAATGCACCAGTAGGAAGTAGAAGGAACCGCGTTCGAAGCTGAGAACTTATTACGTTCGGAACTAAGTGAAGGAGCAACAGTATAATGATTATAATTGTTTGTGGAAGGAAAAGGAACTGGTTTTTGGAGGGAGAGTGGTTATTACGGACAGCCGACTGCAGTGCGTGCCAAGTGTATCGTGTGCGTGGCAGGTGTTGTCCGAGCGAACTGAGTGGAAGAACGTGAAATTCTGGTAATACTACAGTTTGCTGCAGGTGCGTGTATGCGTGATGATCTCAAGTACCAGGCCGTCTCACTTCTCTCCTTTCTAAATTGTAGGCTGTACCTAAAATCGTGTTTTGACGTATTCACACATCGGAAATGTTAATATTAGTTTTGTTTGGTTCAGATGCCTTGTAGTATCCTCATGTTAATCGAAGCAGTCAGAGGAATGTTGAGGTAATCCGTGATAAGTTAAAGGCAAGTCGAACTAATATGGAATAATCGTAGGCAAGCCAGCTGGACGTAATTTCGGAGGTAACTTGATATAAGTCAAGTTACTTTGGAGTAGTTTGAGGCCGTGACACGTATACTGTGTGATAAGAACCGAGTATCTTGAGGCACCGTGCGGTTTTTAAGTCAGGCTACTTAGAAATAAGTCGAGGTAACTGAGGTATAGTGAGTGGACTTTGTGGTTTTCCAAGATAACTGTAGGTATGAAGGATGGTAAAGTAGCAAGGTTCCGCAGGTCATAAAACTACAATGATAAGGTAAATGTAACTCATTGCACTGGAGTATCATTTTTTAAGCGCTTTCGCAAAATTGCAAAATAGCGACTATTATTCTTATAACAAAACCAACTAGATGCACTAATTTCTCATATTTATTTTTGGAATAAAGCTCAACTTATTTCGGACAGTTTCTCTGTCCCAAACATGTGGTGCTTTATTCCAAAAATAAATTTGAGAAATTAGTGAATCTAGTTGGTTTTATTATAAGAATTTATCACGATGCACGGTCACCTGAACGTCAAAAGCGACTATTAGCTTCCTCACGTCTGTATAACCGTCCGTCTCCATGGAACTGCTCGGCTCCCACTTGACGGATTTTCATGAAATTTGAGCATTTTTCGAAAATCTGTCTAGATGATTCAAGTCTCATTAAAATCTGACAAGCATAACGGCGGGTACCTTACATGAATAAAAATGTACGTTTTTTAGTCATGACTCAATTCTTCTTAGAATGAGAAATGTTTGAGACAGAGTTGTAGAGAAGATTAAAACATACATTTTATACGCAATAACATTTTTCAGAAAGTCGTGCCGTTCATGAAATAATGTGAAAGACTATTGTAGAGTCAGACAGCCCACAGACGACAATTTAACGTGGCGCAGAAAGATGCAATTTGCACTCCGCATAACTGAGGCAAGAATGCAGACACGCACTCAGAATATGTAATCCTTTTTGCTTTTCCACTGCAACAATGGTTGCACAAAAGCGCCTCAATGTTACATTACACTTACATTGACTGTTTTGTGGAACATAATCTCCAGTATTTGGTTGCAATTGCCCCATCTCCGCCCAACGGTAAAAATTGTGTCGCTGTATAAGACGAGCTTTCGCAAAAACAGTTCGATGGACAATTTCAATACAGCCGCTAAATTTCCAATTGTGACGCCACGATTTTGCAAAATCAGTCTCCACTCGCTCTGCTTTCGCACCCTTTCTTGATGTGCTGGGCTGGCCAGTGGCTTTCATGGTCGTGAATTTCCATTCGATCATTTTCGAATTATGTCCACCATTTTCTGAGATGCTGGGGCGCTTGTGAATGCCTCAGTGAGCCTTCGGGGTCCATAAAATGGTATTTTTTTGACCAGCTGAAAACCTGTTAGCTTCTCAAGACGGACGCTGCTGCATGGCGTAAGGAAGTGTTTTCTAAGGTGCTGCACCAAACACGTCTGTCTGTTGGCAGTGAACTACGATATATGGCGCCCATAATACTAGAATAACACTGAAAACAATTTTCTAATGTCATTGCCATTTCACATCGACTTTTTCCCCGAACAACATCTTACTGGTTGACCCTTGCGCCAAGTGTTGCATGGTATCCCTTCTGCAAGTGCTACTTCCTGCCGAAAGATAAAAGTACTTAATTAACACAAACGTTGCAGGAGCCCTAATTACAGCACATGCCACACACATGCCTCCTACTTTGAAATTATTGAAAGCGAGTCGAACAAACTTGGAGTAAGTTGAGGTGATTGACATGGTCTGAAGTAGGCGGAACCTGTGAAATGTGATCTTGTGCGTCCTTTTAAATTATGACGGTTGTAACTTATTCATAATCTTTGCACATGAGTGTGTTCCGTGGATTTTGTTACGGAAGTTCGCGCGGTAGTACGCACATGTGCCGCTTATCCCACACGTCATGACTACGTACTTATAAAAACACACACACACACACACACACACACACGTAAAATTAATGTAACTTCTAAAGGTCAGTTATAAGTTTTCATATGCTGACAGAAAATTTGTTTCAGTTCTACTTTATGAATGTAAATGTAACGTAACTACGTTACATGCACCCGTAATAAAGCAGAAACGTAAAATTGTACGATGTTAATAAAAATCCAACCAGATGCAACAGTATGCAGATATTTATTTACTGTAAAGTCACTCTACATGTTTCGGGTGTCACAGCACCCATCAACAGGAGTACTAAAATCTGTAACCGCAACCTCCGGAACAGGTCCTAATACTGGTACAGCCACTTCCCTCCAACGTGGCCTGATCGGGATTTTACCTCTTGCATGTGGCTGCATTGCAAAGTAACAGCTCGCAGGACGAGAGGTATGTTCTTCATGCTGTCAGACTAGATGTCCTTTGTGTTCGGGTGTGTAGTTAGTTCATTATTGCTCTGATGTGTTCTGTGTCCCTGGGGGGACGGAATCGCGCGGTAGGGTGCCCCTAGGCAGACAAGCCCTGTATCAATAATCCCTGACAGCAGAGCTGTGATTATTCGGCTTCCAGCAATCATTCTTGAACGCACGGCCTTGCATGTTACGCCAGTGTGCACTGGTGGTGCTCCCACTTTGTAGCCCTGATCAAATATAAATATTATTAGGCTTGACCGCATATCAAACGCCTCAGTAATTACAATAATTGAATGTTATTAAATACAAGTGCGAGCAGCTTTTCTTGTTTTGTCTATTTGTATGGACTTTATCCACTGGCAACAGCCGGGGGTAAAATGTGTAAGTATAGAAAACATTGGATAAGTGCCGTAAAACCTGGGACGTAAACATTCATATTAATTTACTTATTTAATATAAAGTGGTGATAAATAAGAGTGTCGAGTAGAAGTCATATGTCGTGGGACCTGCTGTGGTTCACACTGGGTGTATCAAATTTTAGTTCGCTGTGTGTGTCACCATTAAGCCTCACAAGATTTGTGGTGGTTGCGTAATGCGGGTTATTGTTCACTATATCTTTCACATGATGTAGATATTTAAGGCAGGGATAGGATGAGCAGGACATATAGCATACCTTGGAGACGTAAATACGCTTACTAAATGTTGGTGGGAAAAAAATAAGTTACTAAACTTGTGTGGGAGAATTATATTAAAATTGACAAGAAAAATATAGACGGTAAGTGGACTGGGCGTAGCGGACTGAAACGGGGCCTATTGGTGGAGTTTTGACGACAGGATAACTAACGTTTGTATTCCATATGCCTACATACGGAGAAGTTGACGAACAACTGAGTGACTGCAGCTTTGCAAAAACTTGCCTGCCTGCACCACTGAATTACTTTGTTTATCTTAGCTATGGCTGGTTTTTAAGGCCAGTTAATTCGATTGGCAAAGTAGCTAGTTACGGTCTCAAACAACGAGATTCTGTTCCCGGCAGAGTCCCGTATTTGTGTGTTCTTAAGACTTCGATATCAGATTTGGGATATCGCAGCCCTGTCCGCGTCAGTGAATATGAATCGTGGAACACGCCACTCGCCCTTTTTTAGTGCTGAGTTTAAGAATGTGTGAATCTTGCCTACATGCCTTTATTGCGTGGTGTAAAGAGGGGAAGATCTTTTGGTTTGCCATTCGCCACTGTTGCCAGTGTGCTGATTGGCGGAACCCGTGTGAACGCGTAACAGAGAAATGGTAAATGGTATGTTTTTTGCACCGTGCATTGTGATATAATCATGGAACAGAAACCAACGGAATGCACACTTTTCAAATTAATACTTTAATTCAGTTTTTCAGGTCTTATGCATGTTTCGAACCTCATGGGTTCATCCTCAGGAAGACAGAAGAGTGTGTTCGAACACACTGTACCGCCTGCTAGACTACTTACACCAATGCATGTAAACATGCCATATAAAAACTGCGTTTACAGCTGTCTTCCTGAGGATGAACCTATGAGATTCGAAACATATAGAAGACGTCAAAAATTGAAAAATTGAATTAAAGTATTAATTTGAAACGTGTGCATTTCGTTCGTTTTTGTTGCATAAGAGTATTGGTAGTTATGTCGTCACGAAACGTCTGTTCAAGGTGGCGCGTATGGGTGAGGAGAGGGGGGTGTATAGGGTCTTGGTGGGGAAACCGGAGGGAAAGAGACCACTGGGGAGACCTAGGCGTAGATGGGTGGATAATAATAGGATGGTTCTCCAGGAGGTGGGATGTGGGTATATGGACTGGATTGGGCTGGCCCAGTATAGAGACAGGTGGCGGACGCTTGTGAGTGCGGTAATGAACCTTTGGGTTCCGTGAAATGCGGGGAATTTCTTGACTAACTGCAAACCAGTTAGCTGCTCAAGAAGAACTCTGCACCATGGAGTAAGTAAGTAACGTCTGTTCAAGACACTACAACTTTTACCCTTCAGTGAGGTGGAAGAGACTTCTAATATGGATGGGTGAGAGGTGATTAAGAAATTTTGATTTGAGTATCTCTTCTGTCGTCTGGTCTGTACCGCTCTGTGTTCTGGAAATAATGCATCGAGATATAAGACGTTCTTTATCCCGCCAAGATCAAGGTAGACGTGTAATCAAAGTACAGCGCTCATGGAATGTGAAAGTGAAGGTGATACACTAGAAGCCGCGTAAGAGAATGTCGCAGTTGTTCACAGGACATCCCCGGTAAATTGCCGTATCACCGAACTGTAGAAGACGGTCAATTTGGGATGAGCACACAGTTTCAGGAATACAAGGAACAAGGAGAGCTTGTCGTCAGTTCCAGTGCACTTCCCGTAATGTAACTATTAATTACATGATGTGCGTTAGGGACAAGTTTGGACCCTGCTTTATGGACAGGATACTCGCAATTTCTAACTTGCTCACTCCGTGGATCAGAGTCCTTCTTGAGAAGGCAGCTGTCTCGCCTTATAGACAAATTCCCTACATTGTATGGAATCCCAAGTTTCATTATCGTGTTCACGAGAGCCTGCCGTTTTTATCCTGAACCAGTCAAATCCACTCCACACCGTCCCATCATAAAGCTTCATTTAAATATGTTCATCACATCTCCGCCTAGGTCTCCCAAGCGTTCTCTTTTCTTCAGGTTTCCCTCAGCACTTCTCTTCTTTGCCTATCACACGCCCTGATCATGTCGTACTCGTTAATTCGATGACCGTAATTATGTTTGGTCAGGCCTACAAATCCTGAAGCTCCTTGTTATGTAATTATCTCCCCTCCTGTTGCTTCCACCGTGTCAGAACCAAATACCTTCCTCGGCTTCTGTGTATTGTGGAATAGTAATAATAATGATAATAATAAAATAGTTCTAATTCTTTGTTATGTAAATTTTATTCCTAATTTAATTTATTATGTTTGCGTTAATTCTATATTAACATTTTCACATTTTTAAGCAGTGGTACATTTAAACTTAAATTCTGTTTTTCTTCTCTTTCATGTTTCCCGCCCGCCATGTCGTTATCATCAACACATTCCTGCAGTATGTAAGTACAAACTCTGTATTTCATGTAGCGCATTATGTCATGTTTAGAATACTGCTGTTGGGCGCATGTCCACTATGCGCTTTGCTCTGTTTCACGACGTCGTCAGTATCTCAGGCTATACAGCTTCGCATGTTAGGGAATTTAAAAATATTGAATTGGAAGTGATTTGAAAGGATGTAGTGGAGGTAAAATCGGGATACCATATCTGTATCTGTCTGAAGAGCTGAGGAAGAGCAAGGAAAATTGTACTAGGATACGCGGTCGCAGCTGATAGACTGTCAGAACCAAGCACAGCCCGAATACAGTCTGCAGTGTTCTGGTGACACCGCAGCTTCTGGGAGCGTTCGCAAAATTGCGAAAAGGGATTGTTAGCTTTGTCATGTCTGTCCGTCCGTTCGTCCCACTGGACGGGTTTTCATGAAATTTGGTGTTTGAGAATGTTTCGAAAGTCTGTAGAGACAATTCAAGTTTCATTAAAATCCGATAAGAATAACGGGCACTTTACATGAAGACCAATATACATTTTTTATCATATCTCGCACAGCTCTTCTATAATGAAAAACGTTTTAGACAAAATTGCAGAGAAAATCAAAACACACATTTTGTTTTCAATAATTTTTATTCCGATAATCATACCGTTTATGAGATAATGTGGAAGAATATTGTAGCTACAGATGACGATATGACGGATGCGCATTGCTTGCTGGATACCTAAGGCTACAATCGAGCACTCAGAATATGTAATACTTATTGCTTTTCCACTGCCACAGCGGTTGTACGAACGCGCCTCAGTGCTACGTTGTAGTGCATTGCCTGTCTCGTCATATATTCCACTTCGGAATCCCTGGATGCCAAGATGGTATTCAAGAATTTGTCACAAAATGAAGCTTAATTCTTCTGACATGTTACGCACTTCCGTTGCTGGGTACTGTTACCGTGACAATCATCATCAGTGAGTATGGTTTAAAATCTTAGTTCAGGTCTCTGTTTCTTTTGGATATGATACATTTCCCTGGGTGATTGGTCACCGACGTTTCGAGACAGCGTGGTTGTCCCATCTTCGAGTCTATTCTATACTGTCATGTTGGCTGAGTCATGGTAGCGGCGGCTGGTAGGATGGTCGTCAAATATGAATTGCATAGACTTGGAAGAAAATGGTTTTTTCCTGATTTTTTTAAGTATTTCCCACTGACTAAGAATAATTACTGACAGTCACGGATTTTCTCTTTCTGCCCAGAAAGTGCTGCGCCGTAGCCTGTTTAAAATAGGCCGCGACGACTTCCCGAATTAATGTACAGTTATTACCATACTGACACTGCAAAGACTTTGCAGCCCAGGAAGTGCTGTTAAACAATCAAGCTTATAATAGTTTACTGATTACCTTTATCATAGTAACATCTTAGTTCTCCTGTTGTGTATAAAATGTAAATTCGGGCCCAGGAAACTGTAAACACGTAACTGCTGTCAGCCTTGGTGCTCGTTTTTGACAACAGAGCAAAATAATGAAATGGAAGGAATGTAGATTGGCACTGAATCGCATTTTAGCGGGTAAAAACTTGTTACATGCAGTGGCGGCTAGTGGGTGGGGGGAGTTGCAGTTGTACCAGCGGCTTGACTGACTGGTACGTTAGTATGGAGAATCTTCAGCCGTGTGTGTAGTGTGGTGTTGTAAGTGTAATAGTGCACCAACACAGTGATGCAGGCCGCTCAGGAATTGCCTTAAAAGTGAATGAAATTTTGTCCTCAGTTTTAAACGTAAGATTTACAGTACGTGAGCTTTCAAGTACAGTTTTAGTCTTATTCAAGATTACAGTGAAGTTAAATTTGTTTTGGTTTATGCCTTTACACGAAACTTTGGTTTAATTCAGGCTTTCAAGTGAAATTTAGTTTAATGAAGCTTTTAAGTATAGTTGCTGTTTAATTTAGGCTTTCAACAAAATACTCACTTTGCTGTAGGTTCTCATGCAAGTTTTAGTTCATTGTAGGATTTTAAGGAAAAATTTAAGGTAATGAGTCTTTAAGTAAAGTTGCGGCTTAACTTAAGTTGCAAAATATAAATGTAGCTCAATATAAGCCTTCCCGCAATTCTTGACATTTTAGTATCTCAAGGAAGTCAGTAGTGTAATATAGGTGTTTAGGTAAAGCCCTGTCTGTTTTCATGTTTTAAGTAAAATGACTTTCATTTAGGCCTTCAAGTGAAGCTTAACTTTAGTTTAGCCGTTCAAATAAAGCTTTATCTTAATTTCGCCTTTTAATTTAAAACTTCAGTATACGTGTCATTAAGTCAAGCAGTGAAGCCACGGTAGCTTCACTTCATTTAGCGTTTTCAATAAAATGTCAGGTTAAGATAGGCTTTGAAGTGAAGCTAGACTTTTAATTTCGACCCTCAAGTACCCCATATCTGTTAATTTTGCATTTGTGTTCCAGTTTCAGTTTTAATTTGCTGAAGTATCTAAAACTAGGGAGAGAAAATACGCACTGTTAAGATAATTTTTCTGATTCATTTCCTCATCCCTCAACTGTTTATTTTTCTTGTCACTTTCTGTCTTTTCTAGTTTCAGCCCTCTGTCTTTTCGCTTTCTTCTCCATCGTGTAATATGTTACTGTGATTAATGAAGAGCAGAAATCGCTAACATTAGAGTCTTGCAGGTTCTTCAAACCCGTGTTCTGTGCGCAGAACCGCCTCTGCTCACCGCCATGTTCTGCCGTCCTAGTTCTGGCGCACACCAGCGACATCTTGTTCCCGGCCCACATGACACGTCTTCTTGTCGACTCATCTGTACGCAGATCTGACAAATTGTCCACTAATTTCAACTGGCCCTACAACATTTCGTCTCTTTTTTGTACGGTCTCTCTTTTTTTGTGTGCTCGAAATGTCGCTTCATTATTCATTTATGTGTCTCATTATTTGACACTCCGTGTCGACAGACATTTCCTATGTCGTGTAGGCTAGAATGTCTTCCTCATGCTTGTAAAGAAGAGTTATGCTTGTTTACGCGTGTAAAGTAAACCTTTAATCTTTATGATTCTGTCCCTCCATTTAGGATGTTTTCAGAGCTTAACCGATATATAAGAATTTTAATTCAAGCATACTCTGAAATACGAGTGGCATAATGTACGGTGTTTGGAGTGGGTCATGTGCAAAGTTTCAAAATTTGTTACCTCGCCGGGCGTGATTATTTAGGGCACGTGCAAATGAAATTTGTTATAGAGCTAATCATACTACACTCGGTGTTAAAAATATTCTGTCCTGCACTTCCATTAAATGTTCGGGTGTATCTGAAAGACATGGACAAACTTCAGAAGTGGGTCCCCCACACCAGAACAAGTAAGAAAGTTCGTATCAATATATGTCCTCAAACAATAAGTTTTCGAGGTACAGCCCAACAAAATTTTGACCTCAGTCCTATAGATTTTTACCTGTTTGACACTTTAAACCCCATTTTTTATTCAGCTCCAATTGAAAATGAAGACACGTCATTAACGTATTATTTTATGCCTGTCGAAACATTCACAATCTCCCCGGGGCCTTTGAAAGGGTGCGTCAGTTGTGTGACCATGTGTGCATTTACGAGTATTTAGGAGAAGGACACTTTAAAATTTGTTGTGAGTTGTGACTCGATAAACCATAAGAAATTATCAGTTTTGAAACTGGGAACGGGCTGTAAGTATAGTATGTCGGTTGTAAGTAAAATAATATATAGGCAAGTTATTGTTGAATATAATCTTTCAATTGATCTCAAACCCCATTAATTCCTGGAAATATGTTTTTGCGAACATTTTTCTTCGTTTGGATGCACAGAGCTCACTCTGAAAGTTCGTCGAGCCATTTTAGATACTCCCTGTATTGTCCACAGGATATCGGAAAATGTTTCAAAATTAAAGAAGACTGCCCCATTGAAATGTTAATGCATTCCCCCATTTGTTACAACTTGTCCTTCGGTTTAGTGAAGCAGATCCAACCGCTGAAGACAGCCTGTTCTGTGAACCAGTTCGTGTAGCCGTGGGAAGGTGCTGTGGCACTGGTGGTATTTAGATACACTCCAAAGCTGGCTTCTGACATCCACGTTTTCTTTCCGAATCCAGTCCATTTATGGATTTTCAGTTAGGACCGATGTGCTGGTTTACTTATTTTATGAATTTTACAAGACGGGGTTCAAAATGAATCGCGCTGCCGTGAACAGGATATTGAGAATTCATCTTCCGTGCCAAGTGGGTAATTTATTTCCCAGATGAGCGACTGAGAGATTTTAATGAAGAACCTAGCTCTTGGAGTTGTTAGTGCAGCCTGTGCACGGTATTCATTGCATTGTAATGCATAGACATATCTCTTTTATGGCTGTTTTT
>Ga0123353_10006087_pt1 | contig 15997 bp, 13 predicted proteins | sample TergutLab28metaG_3_FD_92763 | JGI IMG/M metagenome (GOLD analysis project Ga0123353, IMG submission 92763) | Labiotermes labralis P3 segment gut microbial communities from Petit-Saut dam, French Guiana - Lab288 P3 | ecosystem: Host-associated > Arthropoda: Insects > Digestive system > Gut ... | reverse complement strand
TGATTACGGCTTTTCAAGCTTAAGATTTATTTATACTGTTTTTGATGAAGATAATAATTTATTGGAACAAAATAAAACAATTGATATTCAAATAAACAAAAGTGCCACTATTCAAGATTTTTACTTTCATTTTGATGCTGGAGCATTAGGTCTTTCTCCCGGATATTCAATGGAATATTATTTTGAAGTGAAAGATAACGATGGTATTAATGGTGCAAAAGCAACGAAAACCCAATCAATTAGTTTTCGCTTGAAAACGATGGATGAGATTAACAAAGAGATTGCGCAGGGAAATGAACAGACAAAAAGTTCAATGGATGATTTGGCAAAGGAAGCGGCAGACTTGGTAAAAGAATTGGAAAAATTTAACCAACAACTGCTTCAAGTAAATGAACCCTCGTGGCAAGATAAGCAAAAAATGGAAGCCTTGTTGGAAAAGTTTAAAGAGTTGCAAGATAAAATTCAAGAATCTAAAGATCAGCAGGAACAAAATTTAATGAAAGAGGAGCAGTATAAAAACACTGCTTCCGAAATATTGAAAAAGCAGGAAGAATTGCAAAAACGCTTCGACAATCTACTCTCCGACGAGATGAAAAAGATGATTGAAAAGATGCAAGATATGATGAAAGAGATGAACAAGGATCAGATGCGCGATGCATTGGAAAAAATGAAAATGAGCGCGGAAGATATTAATAAATCGCTAGATCAACAATTAGAACTGTTTAAATTATTGGAGTTTGAAAAGAAATTTGAAGAGGTTATTAATAACCTGCGCGAATTGGCTCAAGAACAGAAAGATTTGTCGCAACAAACCGAACAAAAAGCGATTCCCAAAGAAGAACTACAACAAAAACAGGAACAACTGAACCAGAAGTTTCAGGATTGGCAAAAAGAGGTTAAGGATCTGCATAAACTGAACAAAGAATTGGAGGACCCAAACAAATTGAAAAACCGTTCGGAACAGGAGCAGCAGATCATGCAAAAAATGAAGGAGTCGGCGGAACAGTTGAGCAAAAACAATCGCTCGAAAGCTAAAGATAGTCAGAACGATGCTTCAAGCCAGATGGATGATTTGGCAGATGAATTAGAGCAGGAAAAAAATGAAGCGGAAGCCGAAGATATTGCCGAAGACATAGAGACATTGCGTCAAATTTTAGATAATCTTGTTCGCATCTCTTTTATGCAAGAAGATGCCATGCTTGCAGTAAAGAGAGCTGGGGCAAAATCGCCGCTACTAACAGATTATATCCGAGACCAGAATAACATTCAAGACTATATGCGTGTGATTGACGACTCGCTTTCGCAATTGGCAAAACGTCAGCCGATGGTAGAGCCGTTTATTACAAAGGAAGTTACTAAAATAAGAGAGTATTCCGCATTATCCCGTGGGCAACTTGTAGAGCGACAAGTTTCGCAGGCGTTGTCTAATCAACAATTTTCTTTAACATCCATGAATAATTTGGCATTAATGTTGAGTGAATCATTAAAAAAGATGAGAGAAAAACAGCAAGAGTGTAATTCCAAGTGCAATAAGAAAGGCAGTAAAGGTTCGTGCAGCAAACCTGGTGGCAGCGGCAAAGGGAAGCCGAAAACGGCACGTGAGCTTCAGCAGCAGTTAAACCGCCAAATGGAAGCTTTACAACGCTCTATGCAACAAGGTAATAAGCCAGATGGGCAGATACCTAAATCCGGACAACAAGGCACAAGCGAACAGTTTGCCCGTATGGCTGCCCAGCAGGAAGCAATCCGCAAAATGATGCAAGATTATAATGATGACTTGAAAGGACAATATGGTGTCGGCGACAAGTCTATTGAACAAATGTTGGAAGAGATGAAGAAAACCGAAAAAGAATTGGTTAACCGCTCCATTTCTTCGCAAACCATTAATAGACAGAAGAATATTGAGACGCGTATGTTAGAGAGCGAGCGTGCGCAACAGGAACGGGAGCAGGAAGAAAAACGCGAATCAACAGAAGCCCGCGAAAGATTTAACCCCTCTCCGCCCAAAGAATGGCAGTTCGATAAAAACCGTAGTCAACAAACAGAATTGCTAAAAACTATACCACCGGCGTTACAATATTATTATAAAGAGAAAGTGAATCGTTATTTTTATAATATTAGTGATTAGTGAGACAGATTTAAAATTCTAATATGAATTCCGCTATGTTCGATAAACTGCAAGTCTTGGCAGAGGCTGCCAAGTATGATGTGTCTTGCGCATCAAGCGGCATTACGCGCAAGAATAAGGCAAAGGGTATTGGTTCGGCGGCAGGGTGGGGAATCTGCCACAGTTTTACCGAAGATGGACGGTGTGTATCTCTGCTTAAAATCATGCTTACCAATTACTGTATTTACGATTGCGCCTATTGCGTGAACAGGGTAAGCAACGATGTGCCGCGAGCTACATTCAGTGTTTCTGAAATCGTGGATTTAACTATCGAATATTATCGCCGTAATTATATTGAAGGACTTTTTTTGAGCTCCGGTGTGGTGCGCAATGCAGATTATACGATGGAGCGAATGGTTGCTGTTGCCAAAGATTTACGTACCATTCATAAATACAACGGATATATCCATTTGAAAGCGATCCCGGGTGCAAGCCCCGAACTGATGGCACAGGCAGGACTGTATGCCGACCGCCTGAGCGTTAATATTGAAATACCGTCGGAAGAAAGCTTGAAACTGATTGCTCCTCAGAAAGATTATCAAAGTGTATTAACACCGATGGGTTTTATTCATCAGCATTTTTTAGAGAGCAAGGAAGAGAAGAAAAAGTACCGCCATGCTAAGTTGTACGCGCCTGCCGGACAGAGTACACAAATGGTGATAGGCGCGTCGCCTGAAAACGACAGGCAGATATTGAATCTATCCAATTTCCTGTATCAGCAACCCTCTATGAAACGCGTGTATTATTCAGGGTATATTCCTGTTAATCTTGTTGATACGAGGCTTCCCGCGCTTTCTGCTCCGCCTCTTGTGCGGGAGAACAGGCTGTATCAAGCCGACTGGCTCATGCGTTTTTATCAATTTAATGTAGATGAAATTGTAAATGAGCAATATCCCGATTTAGATTTGGAAATAGACCCCAAATTGGCTTATGCACTGAGGCATCCCGAACTGTTTCCTATTGACATAAACAGGGCGCCTTACGAGATGCTTTTGCGGATTCCGGGAGTGGGCGTTAAATCGGCTAAACTGATACTAACCTCCCGCCGCTACGGACGTTTATCGCTGGAGCATCTAAAAAAAATGGGCGTGGTGCTTAAGCGGGCAAAATATTTTATCACTTGCAATGAATTGCCTATGCTTACGGTTAATGAGATACAACCCGAAAATCTCCGCCAACTGTTGGTAGGGAAAAAACAGGAAAAAAATGATAACCAGTTGCAAATATTATTTTGATGAAAAGAAAATGAATTTTTTTTCGAATTTATTAAAAACCAACCCGAACCCTCTCTTTTTAGCCCCAATGGAAGAGGTTACCGATACTGCATTCCGGCGCATTTGTAAAAGTATGGGCGCTGATGTTTTAGTTTCTGAATTTGTTTCCTCCGAAGCGCTGATTCGTGATGTGCAGAAAAGTTTCGACAAAATGAGTTTTGACGAATCGGAACGCCCTTTTGGCATACAAATCTTTGGACATGATGAAAATTCGTTGGTTAAAGCCGCACAAGTTGCCGAAGAACAACGTCCAGATTTTATAGATATTAACTGGGGCTGCCCGGTAAAAAAAGTAGTAGCAAAAGGCGCAGGCTCTGCAATATTAAAAGATATTCCCAAAATGGTAGCCTGCACAAAAGCGGTAGTAAATGCAGTGAAATTGCCCGTTTCCGTGAAAACACGCTTGGGATGGGATATGAACAACAAACCGATCGTTTCCGCAGCAGAACAGCTGCAGGATATTGGCATTCAAGCAATCACCATTCATGCCAGAACGCGCTCGCAAATCTACTCCGGCATAGCAGACTGGACGTTGGTTGGAGAAGTAAGGAACAATCCACGTATAACCATTCCCGTTATTGGCAACGGGGATATTACTTCCGGCGAAAAAGCAGTGTTGTTTAAAGAAAGATACGGTGTAGATGCCCTCATGATTGGACGTGCCGCCATTGGAAACCCATGGATTTTTAAAGAGATCAAATCTGCATTTGAAGACAAAACTTTCATTCCTCCTGCTTTGGAGGAGCGCATCAATGTTTTCTTGCAGCACCTTAGAGCCTCAATTCCGTTAAAATGCGAAAAAAGGGCGTGTCTTGAAATACGGCGGCACTACGCAGGGTATTTTAAAGGTGTAAGCAACTTTAAGAAAGTGCGCTTAACGTTGATGAAAGCGAGAACGTTGAGAGAAATTGAAGATGTTTTATTTGAATATCAAGGAGCATTGAAATAATATAATGAGATTATACCGAATAATACAATTCAAATCTTAAAGAGAAAAATATACTACCCTTGTTTTTCAGTCAAATAGTTCCAAAACCGTTTGGGCATAAATTGCCGTTGCAATCGCAGGTTTTTTCGCTCTTTTATGGATATGGAACGCAGATATTGTCGCCATCCGCTTTGAAAAAACGACTCCCCTTCGGCAAGCACATCGCGGTGCAGTTTGCCGGTTTGAATATCTATTTTTAAATCGTTGAAATAAACAACTTCTGTTTTGTGAAGATTGTAATAGAGTGCGTATTTGCGCTTTATGTCGTAGATTATCCATTGTTGGTCGGCAAACCTGTCTTCAAAATGCTCGGAAACCATTGGCAACACATCATACAGGGGTTTTATCGCTGCAAAGTAAAAATCGTCTGCTGTTTTCTGGAAGCGTACAAACTGTCGCATCCTTTCTGCTTCTCTTTGCACGTTTCTGAATATTTTGGACAATTCTAGCACATCCGGATCTACAAAATTCAACTCAATAGTTTTTTGAGACTGAAAAGCCTTGCATATATAATTGAATTCCAACATCTCTATTCCATCTAACTCCGACATCCAGCAAGTAAACAACATTTGCATCGCCGATTCCGAGATTTTTTTCCGCAACCCTGCCACCACGCGGTTAGCCTTTTGTTCATCTGTTTCTACATGATAGTTTTCCGTAAAAAGCACTGAAACTTCCTTTTTGAAAATCTGTTGCGGGAACTGTTTCCGTTCAAATGCATCAAAAATGCAAGTCAGAAGCCCTTCAAAAGAGCCGTCGTAGGTGAAGGAGAGGATTTCGGGAGTTATGGTGAGTATTGGGGTGTAATTTTCCATTTGCACAAGTAGCATTTTTGCTGCTCTATACTTAAGCGCTGCACAGCCATCACTTAACAAGAAATTGGCGAAAGAATTACTGAAGCCATATTAATTTTCGCTACTCGTATTGCATGCCTTCCACCTTCAAAAGGGGTTTTTAAGAAAGCGGCAACTATTTCAATGGCTTCTTCATGTGATATGAATCGTGCAGGGAGTGCCAAAATATTAGCGTTATTGTGGGTACGTGCCAAAACAGCAATCTCCCGATTCCAGCATAATGCAGCCCTTACATTAGGATGCTTATTTGCAGCCATCTGCATCCCATTGCCGGAACCACAGATGAGTATTCCTGCTTCTTCCGGATGTTCAGACAAATAGTTTGCCAATGGATGGGCAAAATCGGGATAGTCAATACTCTCCGGAGAGTAACACCCTTTATCTTGCCATTGAAAATCAGAAAAGTATGAAGTAATGAATTGTTTTAATTCAAAACCGGCGTGGTCGCTTGCAATAGGGATCATTTATTTAAGATTTACTTAATTGTTAATTTTTAATTGTCTTCGTTACCTCAGTGCAGCTCCACACTCCCTTTCAAATGCTGCTATCAATTTGCTCATAATTTTGTTGATTTCCTCGTCGGTCAGTGTTTTTTCGGGGTGCTGGAGTATAAAATTTAAAGCGTACTGTTTTTTGCCTTCTGGAAGTTTTTCGCCTTCGTAAACATCAAACAGAGATACTTTTTTTATATGCCGAGAGCCAAATTGATCCGTTACTTTTTCTAATTGCAGATAGGTTATATTTCTATCTACTACCAGTGCCAAATCTCTTTTTACAGCCGGAATAGTAGCAATTGGAGTATATAAAATTTTGTGTTTCAAATATTCTGGAAAAAGTTGCGCTAACTCTATTTCAGCATAATAGACAGGTTTCTTAATATCGAAGTGTTTCAAGATTTTGGGATTAACCTGTCCTGCTTTAGCAATACATAGATCATTGTGAAAATAAGACAAAGAATTAACAAGCATTGAATTATTTTCAGTACATATAGCTTGTGCAGTGAAAGCAATGCCTGCTTTATGTAAAATATTTTCAAGATAATTTTTCAAAAAGAAGATATCCAAATCTTTGTGTATTTCTATCCAATTTTCTTCGTGTGTTTTACCGGTTACAAATAACGACAGTTTTTCTTTTTCCGAAAAACGTTGGATTGGGTCTGTTTTTTCTTTATTTACAAGATGATACGATTTTCCAAATTCAAAAAATTTGAGAATATTATTTTTGTTATTCAGATTATATGCAATTGTTTCCAATCCTGAAATGAGGAGGGTTTGTCTCATTGCATTCAGTTCGCTGCTCATCGGGTTTACTAAATCTACACGTTCGTCTTCATCAATAAAATCAAAAAGCGAAGCATATTCAGCTTTTGAAAGGGAGTTATTCACCATTTCACAGAATCCATTGTCTACCAAATAAGTAGAGATACTATGTTGCAGTTTTCTCAGTGCCGGTTCAGGTTTGCTGTGCTGAGAGTATCTAATTTCGTTTGGTATCTCAATATTATTAAACCCATAGATGCGCAACACTTCTTCTATCAAGTCAATAGGTCTTGTAACATCGTGTTTATTGAGAGGAATTGCCACAGATAGTTTTTTTTCGCTAATAGAGCTGTTTTCAAAACCAAGATTCAGCAGAATTGATGATATGGTTTCTTTATCGATTTTTTTTCCTGCTACTTTTTGTACTTCATCTACCGAAAGTGGAAGAACAATTGGTTCAATAACTGTCGGATATTCATCAATAACATCTGAGGTGATCACGGCATTTGCGAGCTCCACCAATAATTTTGCAGCTCTTTTCAGGGCATAAACTGTCATAGTTATATCGCAGCCGCGTTCAAAACGAAAAGCGGCATCTGTTTTTAGCGCGTGTCTTTTAGCCGTTTTACGCACAGAAACAGGGTTAAAATATGCACTTTCTAAAAAAACATTTCTAGTATTTTCCGTAATTCCGGAGTCTATTCCGCCGTAAACGCCTGCAATACACATTCCTTTTTTTGCATTACAAATCATTAGATCCTCTTCGTGTAATTTCAACTCTTTATCGTCTAATGTTTTGAAGACAGTATCTTTTTGGAGAGTTTTAATAATTATTTTTCTTCCTTCAATTTTATCGGAATCGAATGCGTGTAGCGGGTGCCCTGTTTCAAACATCACGAACTGAGTAATATCCACTACATTGTTTATGGGTCTCACGCCCACTGAAATCAGTCTGTTTTTGAGCCATTCGGGAGATTCTTTTATTACAATATCTTCCAAGCAAATTCCTGTATATCTTGGGCATGCATTTTTGTTTTCTATGGTAATTGATATGGGGAACTGTCGTTTACTTGGAATAAAATCGCCGATAGAAGGGAGTGGGATTTTAGAACAGGGAACACTATTTTGCTTCAATGCTGCGAAGAGGTCCCTTGCTACACCAATATGCGAAATCGCATCACTACGGTTTGGGGTTAATCCAATTTCAAAGATATAGTCTTCTTCTACATTGAAATACTCGGCAGCATGTTGTCCAACCTGTGCTTGTTCAGCAAGTTCCATAATTCCTTCATGATTTTCTCCCAGCTGTAGCTCTTTTTCAGAGCAGATCATTCCTTCTGATACAGCTCCTCTGATTTTCGATTTCTTGATGGTAAACGATTCCTCGCCGGCATAGAGAACTGCACCGACTGTAGCGACCGCTACTTTTAAGCCCTTGCGCACATTTGGCGCACCGCAAACAATGTTGAGCGGTGCTTCATCGCTAATATTTACAGTGGCAACATGCAGGTGGTTGGAGTCAGGGTGGGCTTCACAGGCAAGGACTTCGCCAATTACGACCCCTTTAAGCCCTCCTTTAATAGTTTCAAATTTTTCGATAGCCTCTACTTCTAATCCGCAGTTTGTTAAATAGAACCCTGTTTTTTCCGGAGGTAAGTCGAAGTTAATATATTGTTTGAGCCAGTTGAATGAAATTTTCATTAGTAGTGTGTTTGTTTTTGAAACGGCAAAGATAAAAAATATCGGAGCAAAGAAAAAAAACTACAAAAATCTTCTCCTCACTAAATCGCAAAGCGAAAGATACGACGTAGAGGTGGTATCCCAAAGATACTTGTGCTTTAGCTCTTCCATTAAAATGAAAGCGGCATCAATGTTTTTACATTCATTAAGTTTTTGAATGGCGGCACTGAACTCCACGCCACTATTTCGGAACAATTCGCGAATGAAAGTAAATTTTTCATTTATGGCAATTGCTTTCGTTAAATCGGGAATATACGATTGTTGGAAGCGAACACCTAAGGAATGATCCTCTTTTTTTTCGGTTAATAAGTCGTTAAGCGATTTTTTCTCGGATTTAATTATAGCTGTTTCTTCAAATAATAATCCCGATTGAGGCTTTGCGTCAGGGATAAACTCTAAAAGATCGTCGTAAAGAACCTTTTTTTCTACTAAGGGGGCTTCTGAAAATAAGGGTTCTTCGGAAAATTGAGGCTCTTCTACCACTAAGGGGGCTTCTGAAAATAAGGGGTCTTCGGAAAATTGAGGTTCTTCTGCTACTAAGGGGGCTTCTGAAAATAAGGGTTCTTCGGAAAATTGAGGCTCTTCTGCTACTAAGGGGGCTTCTGAAAATAAGGGTTCTTCGGAAAATTGAGGCTCTTCTACCACTAAGGGGGCTTCTGAAAATAAGGGTTCTTCGGAAAATTGAGGCTCTTCTGCTACTAAGGGGGCTTCTGAAAATAAGGGTTCTTCGGAAAATTGAGGTTCTTCCTCCATTTCGGACAGGTCGGAATAGGTCTCGCTTTCTGTTTTTTCTTCAATAACCAAAATGCCAACCCTGTTCTCCTTAATATTTTCATCAGTAGAAATATTAAGGAAGTTCATATACGCTGCTCGAAGGTAGTGAAGAATAGTGTCTTTTTCTATAGGAGAATAAACATCCAATGTGTTTATTCGCTGTAAGCTTTCAATAATTTTTTGAATGGTTCCGGTGGGTTTTTCCATAGTGATTGATGGTTGTTAATAATTTAATGACTATATAATAACTGATATTTTTAAATCTTTTTTTCTGTTTTGTGGAAGAATTTCTTATTCCAAATAATGATTGCAAAGATTCCGATGGTTGTGCAGGTATCTGCGATGTTGAAGATGGCAGGGAAGAAGTATTGCCCACTACAAATCGGACTCCAGTCAGGGATTTTGAAGAGTTTGAAGTAGAACATATCCACTACGTGTCCGTAAAGGAATGGGGCATACCCCCATATTATCCCATAGAACAATGAGTCGATAATATTTCCAAGTGCGCCGGCAATAACTAAAGACAAAATAATGACCACAGCCCACTCTGCCTGCTTCCTTTTAATGAGAGTGAAGAGGTAATATATAATAGCTCCTGCAACCCCCACCCGAACTAATGAGAGGATCAACTTTCCGACATTCTCACCGAAGCTTATTCCAAATGCAATTCCTTCGTTTTCAACGAAATAAATGTACATCCAGTTTCCCAAAACTGAGATTGTTTCACCTAGGGACATAGTTGTTTTTATCCAAATTTTAACAATTTGGTCAATAAAAACTAGAGAGGAAATAATTACGATTGCAGCGCTACTTTTTTTCATTTACTTTAGCATCAAATGAAAGGGTTGCATGAGGTACGCATTTGAGGCGTTCTTTGGGGATAAGTTGCCCCGTTGCGCGGCAAATCCCGTAGGTTTTATTTTCAATACGCACCAATGCAGCTTCCAGATTCTTAACATACTTATCCAAACGGTTTGCCAAGCGGCTGTTTTCCTCTTTTGATAACACCTGATTGCCCTCTTCTAGGATCTTAAAAGTGGGCGATGTGTCTGTAGTGTCATTGCCTACATTGCTATAAGCTTCCAAATAGATTTCCATTCCTTTTTTTGCTTCTGCAATTTTTTCTTCAATGAGCGATCTGAACTCCTGGAGTTCCTCGTCTGAGTATCGGATAATAGTATCGGTATTCATTAGGATTATTTTTTTAAAGTCGCAAAAATAGAAAAAAAACAATTCAGAATCGAAACAGACAAAATTATTAATTCCAATAACTATAAGACAAAAAAATATACCTTTGCCGCCCGTTTGAAAAAAAGTACAAGCTTCTGATTTAAAAACATTTTAAACTACTATTCATGAATATTACCCACAATGCAGCAGGCGAAAATGTACAACAATTGTGTATTGAAGTTCTCAAAACCGATTACATTGAAAGTGTTGAAACCGCTTTAAAAAAATATAGAAAAACGGCGCAAGTTCCAGGATTCCGAATCGGAAACGCCCCCATGGGTTTGATTAAGAGAAATTACGAAAAACCTCTGATTGCCGAAGAGGTCAATAAAATGGTTAGCGAAAATCTATATGGCTTCTTCGAAAAAAATAGTATCAATATCATGTTTGAACCAATGCTGATAGAGGAACAATCAACTATTGATTTTGAAAAGAAAGAAGAGTTTGTTTTTGCTTTCGAATTTGCCGTTCAACCTGAATTTGAGATAGATTTCACTGCCTTACCCCTAATGAGAGCTTTTAAAATTGAAGCATCTGATAGTGAGATTGAAGATTATATAACACAAATTAGAAAACGACACGGCGATTATATTAATCCTGAAGCTATTGAAGATGACGATTATATTACTGTAAAATGGGGAGATGAAGGGCAAGGTTTTTTCTTTATTAAAGATTTAACTGAAAATAGTAAAGGCCGGTTTCTTGGTAAAAAAATGGAGGATACGATTCCTGTTTCTTTTAATGAGATGTTTACATCTAAAGAAAATCTGAAAAAATTCTTGAAGATATCTGATGATGATTTTGATGAAAGTAGTGTGGGTGAAGCAGAATTGAGAATAGTCTCAATCGGTCGTGTAAACTTAGCTGAAATGGACGATGACTTTTTCAAAAAAGCATTTCCTGATGGCAGCATAACTTCAGTAAAAGAATTTGAAAAAAATGCCGCTCAACAAATTGAATCACAATGGAAGCAGGAAAGCAATAGAAAATTTATGAACGATGCTATCACTTTGTTGATGCAAAATATTGAAATAGATTTACCCGAAGACTTTATCAAACGATACATTCTTAAAAATAATGAAGAAATTACTGAAGAAAAATTAAACAATGAGTGGAAACAATATTTGGAATCGTTTAAATGGCAGTTAATAGAGGGTAAATTAGGTAAGTATGGAAATATTGAAGTTAAAATTGAAGATGTTAAAAACCACATTCGTAGTTTCTATTATCAAAATTACTTCATGCAGTTTAATTTAGCAGATGTAGAAGAGCGTTTGAACCAATTGGTTGAAGAAGCGCTAAAAGATAAAAAACAGGTAAAACAGTTGTACGACCAATTGTTCGATACTAAGGTAATGGAGCTGCTGCAATCGAAAATGAATATTGAAGAGATAGCAGGAGACTTCAATCAATTCATTGCTTTTATGACGGGAAATGATGAGACAGAAGGCAGAAAGCAGAAAACAGAAATCAAAGAGGTGGAAGAGAAACCTAAAAAGACCAGACGCTCACCGGCAAAAAACAAAGTAGGGATTAGGGATTAGATGATTAGGTGATTAATCTCCCCCGCTGGCGGGGGATTAAGGGAGTGGGAAAAAGATAAAAAAGATAAAAGGATAAACCTTAAACTTTAATAAATTATAGAATAATGAGATCAGAATTTCAAAAATATGCTGTAAAACATCACGGTATAAGTAGCTTACGCTTGGAGCAGTATCAGTCTATTGCCAAAAATTATTTAACGCCCTATATTATTGAGGAGCGTCCGATGAATATTACACAGTTGGATGTTTTTTCGAGATTGATGAAAGACCGCATCATCTTTTTAGGGGTTCCTATTTTAGATGATGTAGCGAATATTATTCAGGCACAATTGCTATTTTTAGAGTCTCAAAATTCGGATCAGGATATTCAAATTTATATCAATTCGCCCGGTGGGAGTGTATATGCGGGTTTGGGGATTTACGACACCATGCAATATCTAAAGCCTGATATTCACACCATCTGCACAGGTATATCCGCATCTATGGCAGCTGTATTGTTATGTGCGGGCACCAAAGGGAAACGTTTTGCGCTTCCTCATTCCCGCATCATGATCCACCAGCCAATGGGCGGCACGCAAGGGCAAGCCTCCGACATTGAAATAGAAGCACGCGAAATTCAAAAACTAAAGAAGGAGCTATACGAAATCATTGCAAACCATAGCGGCAGAACATATGAAGAGGTATGGAAAGATAGCGACCGTGATTACTGGATGGTTGCAGCAGAAGCCAAAGAGTATGGAATGATTGATGAAGTGTTGAAAAGAAACTAAAACTTAATGATGTGCATTCGCACTTTATAATGCCTGCCACCCGATGTCGTTTCTATAAAACAGGTTGTTGCAATTTATTTTTTTTATTTCTTGATAAACATTTTGTTGAGCACTTGCGAGGGTTTCTCCTTCGCCTACTACAAGAAGTACGCGTCCGCCGTTAGTGACCCACCTGCCTTCTTTTTTTGCTGTTCCACAGTGAAAAATAATTGTGTTTACTTCTTCAATTCCGGCTATTTCAGCCCCTTTTTCAAACAATTCGGGATAGCCTTTCGAGGCTAGTACAACGCCCAAAAATGTGTTATCATGCCATTCAATAAGAGGCGATTTGCCATTGAGCAATGCCAGAATTATCTCAATCATGTCGCTTTTCATTTTTGGCAACACTACTTCTGTTTCGGGGTCTCCAAAACGGGCATTGAATTCTATTACTTTGGGACCATCTTTCGTAAGGATCAGTCCGCCGTATAAAATGCCGGTAAATGGAGTTCCGTTTTTCACCATTGCCTTTGCAGTGGGGATCAAAATTGTACGAACCGCTTTTTCCACTGCGCTTTGATGGATGATCGGTACAGGTGAATAGGCGCCCATACCGCCGGTATTTGGTCCAAGATCTCCATCAAAGGCACGTTTGTGGTCTTGGGCGATGGCAAGCGGCACTACTATTTCCCTGTGCACAAATGCCATGAGCGAAAACTCAGGACCGGAGAGGAACTCCTCTATTACCACTTTGCCCTTTCCAAATTTGTTGTTCCGCAACATATCCTGCAGAGCTTGGTCGGCTTCTTCCATATTCATTGCCACTACAACACCTTTCCCTGCAGCCAAACCATCATATTTTATGACAATTGGCACCCCCTTTTTGAGCAGATATTGCTTAGCTGTATCATAACTTTCAAACACTTCAAAAGCAGCAGTGGGAATGTGACATCTGCGCATCAACTCTTTAGCAAACTGCTTACTGCCCTCAATTTGGGCTGCGGCTTTAGAAGGCCCGAAAATTAGCAATCCCTGTTTTTGAAACTCATCTACAATACCGCCCATAAGTGCCACTTCAGGTCCGACAATAGTAAGGTGGATATTATTATCTCTGACAAACTGTACTAATTTTTCAGTATCAGTTTCATTAATATTTAAGCAAGGAAATGATTCGGCGATTCCATCATTGCCGGGCGCTACAAAAATATTGGAAACAATTTTAGATTGCTTTGTTTTCCAAGCTATGGCGTGCTCCCGCCCGCCCCGACCGATAATTAAGATATTGAAGTTCATTTTTTTCTTTGTTTTATCCGCGAAAATACAAAATTTTCTTTTCAGATAAAATTTGGTAGCATTCCATAGCAGAGCAATATCATTACAATTTTTTCCAAATTCCACGTTATCCTATTTATAAATATTAACTAAAAAATAAACATTATGACAACAGCGCTTTTTGTAGTATTAGGAATCATTGTATTATTAATTATCTTTTTGATTTCATTCTATAACAGATTGGTGCAGTTGCGCAACAATCGCGAAAATGCATTCGCCGATATTGATGTGCAGTTGAAACAACGTTACGATTTAATTCCGCAATTGGTGGAAACCGTAAAAGGATACGCAAAGCATGAAAAAGAGACCCTGGCTCGGGTAATTGAGCTTAGAAACCAAGCAGTTGCAGCAACCACAATTGATGGCAAAATTGCTGCCGAAAACCAACTTTCAGGGGTATTGGCGGGACTAAAAGTTACTCTGGAAGCATATCCCGACTTGAAAGCCAACCAAAACTTCCTTCAATTGCAGGAAGAGATGTCGGATATTGAAAACAAACTGGCTGCTGTGCGCCGATACTTCAACTCTGCAACGAAAGAGTTTAACAATGCCGTGCAAACATTTCCATCTAATATTATTGCCGGTATGTTCAATTTCAAAAAAGCGCAAATGTTCGACTTGGGCAACGAACGTGCCACATTAGATAAAGCACCAACGGTGAATTTTAATTAGGAATTAAGAGAATTTAACCACTAACCACTAACCATTAATCGTAAAATGAAATACATTGGCATTCATACTCAGCAGCGTAGAAATAATGCAAAGAGCATCTTTTTATTGTTCATGTTTCCGGTTTTGTTAATAGGATTAGTATATCTGTTTTTTGTAATTATGAACGCCACCGATGAAGACTCTTATTTTTCAGCGGGAGAAGCCACTTTGCAAGCATTGCCTGTAGTTATTATTGCTGTAACCATTTGGTTTTTTATTGCGTATTTTATGAATACGATGATGATTAAAATTGCCACCCGTTCAGCACCGTTAGAAAGACGTGAAAATAAGCGTGTTTATAATTTGGTGGAAAATCTGTGTATGGCAACCGGAATGGATATGCCGAAAGTGAATGTAATTGAGGATTATTCATTAAACGCCTTTGCCAGCGGAATAAACAAAAAAACTTATACAGTTACTCTTACAAGAGGCATTATCAACACATTAGATGATTTAGAGTTGGAAGGGGTAATTGCGCATGAACTTACCCATATTCGTAACCGCGATGTGCGGTTGCTCATTATTTCCATAATATTTGTAGGTATTTTCACCATGATAGCGCAAATGGCAACCCGAATTGCATTTCACAGTTCAATTGGACGCCAAAGCAATAGTAAAAATAACGGTATCGGTATGCTGATTATGATGCTCATTATAGCTGCTTTAGGTGCAATTGGTTATGTTTTTTCGTTGATCATTCGCATGTCTATTTCTCGGAAACGTGAATATATGGCAGATGCCGGAGCGGCGCAAATGACGAAAAACCCGCGAGCGTTGGCAGGTGCACTCCGCAAAATTTCTCGCAACCCTGAAATTAAAGGTGTTAAACGAGAAGATATTGCGCAACTTTATATTGAACATAAAGCAAAAGGCACATTCTCCGGATTGTTTGCTACTCATCCGTCCATTGAACACAGAATTTCTGTTTTGGAACAATTCTAAATTATTAAAATAGTCTTTAAACCTTAAATCTTTAAACCTTAAATTTTTAAATTTTAATTATAATGAAACGGCTACTTCTAATAACTCTTTCATTTTTTAGTATCTTCTTTTTAAATGCTCAAACAATAGAAGAACTTGCTGCTGTTCGTAAAGGAAACACTGCTTACTATCAAGCCGAAAAAGTACGCACCGAAGCGATGCAACTTATGGAAAAGGGAGGCGAAATAAACACAAGGCTATCCAACGAAAAATTTAAAGAAGCAGCAAAACTGTATCAGGACGCAGAAATCTCCTACCGGAAAGGAATGGTAAATACCAAAAACTTTCCAAAAGCAAACTACAATTTAGCCAATAGTTTGTATCGTCAGGAAAAATATGAGGACGCCGGAAATTCGTTTAAATATATTGCAGAGCAAAAAGAGAACGACAAATC
>Ga0123353_10006086_pt1 | contig 15999 bp, 9 predicted proteins | sample TergutLab28metaG_3_FD_92763 | JGI IMG/M metagenome (GOLD analysis project Ga0123353, IMG submission 92763) | Labiotermes labralis P3 segment gut microbial communities from Petit-Saut dam, French Guiana - Lab288 P3 | ecosystem: Host-associated > Arthropoda: Insects > Digestive system > Gut ... | reverse complement strand
GGGGAACCGGTAAAACCGGGGCAGTTGGAAGTGCTGGTACAGGATTATGCCTATGAGAGTCATCGAGACGACGTACGAGTAGAATGCATGGACCCAAAACCAGGGGCCCAGGTCCAGGTTGAACTCGCGCGCGGGCGAAAGCGAAATTATGTGCATTTCCTTGACCAGGAGCGGATGGTGGAGCCCCGTGAGCGCCAGCGCCGCGGTGACGGTGGGGACGGCGAGCAGCAGCGCAGTGACCTTTTTTGACGGCTTCAAGGCCGTCCTGTAGAAATAAAGGACGAATAGCAGCAAAAACGGCGGGATATACCCGATAAAGATAAAGCCGAAATTCGTAAAGAATTCCACCCGGGTGACATTGTTTGTCAAGAGGCACCAAATGTTGGACACGTACCAGCAAACCGAGCAGACGCACAGCAGCGTAAAGTAGATATCCTCCTTCCGCTTGAACCGGCGGAATAGTTCCAACAACAATATAACGACGCTTATTACCGCAAATGGCGCATAAATACCAACTACAACAATATTATTCAACAGCATCGTCCCCTCTTCAAAAAGTACCGGATGATCTTTTTGCTATGCATTCAGCCGCAAAGGCCAAAAATTATCTAGAGTATAAGGCTTAAAGCTGCTTTAATGTCAACAGTTATTTTGACGATGAATAATATTTCTTTACGACTCTTCGCCTCCCGGCGATGCCCGGGCGACCGAAACTGCGTTTACAGGAATCCCAACCGCCAATCCTTAAAGCTACTGCAACCTTTCGCTTTGGCGATTTGCGCGAAATATGTACAAAAACGGCCTCCGGGCGGCGATCATTTACTCCGCAACAATATGCAATGCGTTGGTATCAGTGCTTTTCGCAGTCTCATCCGCCGCGTCTGCGGTCACGATTCTTGTTAACAATTTAGGGCGAAAAAACCGTTGACATTAGAATTGCTTTATACTTTAAACTGGTTGGCGTATAGAAATGAATCGCGAAATAAGGTTTAGTTATCTCCAGTTTGGGAGTACGGCCAGTTATGTGCGGGAGTAATATTATGAATAAAAGGTTAATATGCGCGACCCTGACCCTCATGCTGGCAATTGGCATGCTCGCCGGCTGCGCCGACTCTAAGGACGACCGGTCAAACGCGCCGTTGCGATATACCTCGTTCCGCGAAATCCCCGGTGTGACGGATGATGAAATCCAGGCTATCGAAAAGCTCAGGGAGCAAATCGGCTCCCTTACGTACGGCATGGTCACGTCCACCGAGATGTTTGTTGATATAAACAGCGGCGAAATAAGCGGTTTTTCCGCTTTAGTGTGCGAGTGGCTGACGGAATTGTTCGGGATCGAGTTCAAGCCGGCGATCTATGACTGGGGAGATTTGATCTATGGGCTGGAATCAGGCGAAGTTGATTTTACCGGCGAGCTGACAGCCACCGAAGAGCGCAGGACGAGGTATTTAATGACCGACTCCATAGCCATGCGCACGGTCAAGTCCTTCCGAATCGAAGGCAGTCTGCCGCTCGGCGAAATCGCGAAATCGCGCCCGGTGCGGTATGTTTTCTACGAGGGCGCCACGACTATCGTAGACGTCACGTCGCAAGTGGAGCACGAGTACGAGATCATCACCGTCCTGGACTATGAAGACGCATACAATAAGCTTAAAAGCGGCGAGGGGGACGCATTTTTCGATGAAAACAACGGGGAGGCCGCATTTGATTTTTACCCCGATGTTGTTGCCGCCGATTTTCTTCCGATCATCTATAGCCCCGTTTCCATGACGACGCAAAGACAGGATCTCGCGCCGATCATCTCGGTCGTGCAAAAGGCGCTGCGGAACGATAATGTCCATTATCTGTCCACATTATACAAAAGCGGATATGAAAAATATCTTGTGAACAAACTGAGCATGAAGCTGAGCGATGAGGAGCGTGAGTATATCGCCAATAGTCCGGTCGTGCGTTTCGCCGCCGAATACGAAAACTACCCCGTGAGCTTTTACAACACGCAGGAAAAAGAGTGGCAGGGCATCGTATTTGACGTGCTGCGCGAAGTCACCAACCTCACGGGCATAACGTTTGAGCTTGCCAACGGGCCGACTACGGAATGGCCGGAAATACTGCGAATGCTCGACGAAGGGGAGGTAGCGATGGTTTCCGAGCTGATCCGCAGCCCCGAGAGGGAAGGCCGGTACCTCTGGCCGTCCACGATCCTCCTGAGCGACAGCTATGCGCTCATTTCCAAGGAGGAGACGCCCAACATCGCCGTCAACGAAATACTATACGTGCGCGTAGGCATTTCCAGGAACACCGCATATCAGGAGATTTTTGAAACGTGGTTCCCGGATCACAGATATTCATATATATATGATGGCTCGGAAAACGCCTTCGGCGCTTTGGCGCGCGATGAGGTCGACATGGTCATATCGAGCATGTACCAGCTCCTGGCCCTGACCAACTACCGGGAAGAGCCAGGGTATAAAGCCAACATACTGTTCGATCGCAGCGTCGACTCGACGCTGGGGTTCAATATCAGCGAAACAATTCTATGCTCCCTGGTCGACAAAGCCCTTACTATGATCGACACGCAGGGCATCTCCCACCAGTGGACGCGCAGAACCTACGACTACCGCATACGGCTGACGCGCACCCTGATGCCCTGGGTCATCAGCGCGCCCGTCGTGCTGCTCGTGCTGCTGTTCCTGTTCATCATCTCGTACAGGAACCGCAACGAGAGCATACGGCTCGACAAGCTGGTCCAGCTGCGCACCGCCGAGGCGGACGCGGCCAGCCGCGCCAAGACTTTCTTCTTAGCCAACATGAGCCATGAGATACGAACCCCGATGAACGCCATCATCGGAATGACTTCCATCGGCCTTTCCGCGGCGGACGCCGAGCGGATGAAATACTGCCTCGTAAAGATCGACAGCGCCTCAAAGCACCTGCTCGGCGTAATCAACGACGTCCTCGACATCTCCAAGATCGAGGCGAACAAATTTGAACTGTCGCCGGTCATCTTCGAGTTTGAGAGCATGCTGCAAAAGGTCATCAACGTGATCAATTTCCGCGTGGATGAAAAGCGGCAGAGTTTCCAGATCAAAATCGGCAGCGACATACCCCGCGCGTTCATCGGCGACGACCAGCGGCTGTCGCAGGTGATCACTAACTTGCTGTCAAACGCGGTCAAGTTCACGCCGGAAGAAGGCGCCATATCCCTCGATGTGCGGCTGCTTTCCGAAACCGGCGACATGTGCCGGCTGAAGATCAGCGTCACGGACTCCGGCATCGGCATCAGCGCCGAACAGAAAGAGCGCCTGTTCTACGCATTCGAGCAAGCCGAAGCCGATACGACGCGCAGATACGGCGGCACGGGGCTGGGCCTGCCGATTTCAAAAAGCATCGTCGAGATGATGGGCGGGGAGATCTGGGCGGAATCGGAACCGGATTGCGGCTCAACGTTCGCGTTTACCGTCAGCTTGCGAAGAAGCGCCGAAAAGCAAAAACGCCAGCTTGACGACGGCGTCCACTGGGAAAACATCCGAATCATCGCCGTGGACGACGAACCGGAAGTCCGTGAGTTTTTCACGGAAACGCTGCTGAGCCTGGGCGTCTCGTGCGACGTCGCGAAGAACGGCGAGGAAGCGTTAGAGATGATGGCGTGGGGGGACGGCTACAACATCGTCTTCGTCGACTGGAAGCTGCCCGGCATGAATGGCGTCGAGCTTGCAAAGCGCGTATGCGCGGAGTCGGCGCGAAAGCCCATCGTGGTGCTGTTTTCCTCCGCCTATTGGAACGATATCGCGGACAACGCCCGAGACGCGGGCATCGACAAGTTTTTACAGAAGCCGCTGTTCCGGTCTGATATCGTCGACGTGCTCAACGAATACATCGGCGTGAGAACTGTGGCGGAGCAAAGCGAGCATTGCGAAGCGCCCGGCGACTACACAGGCTCAGTCATTTTACTGGCGGAGGATGTTGATATCAACCGCGAAATAATTTTGACCCTGCTCGCGCCTACGGGCCTGGTCATCGAATGCGCGGAAAATGGCTTGCAGGCGGTGGACATGTTTCAGGCCGCGCCGGAAAAGTACGGGATGATATTCATGGATGTGCAGATGCCCGAAATGGACGGCTATACGGCGACGCGCGCTATCCGCGCGCTCGACGTCCCGAGGTCCCAGACCATCCCGATCATCGCGATGACCGCAAACGTGTTCCGCGAGGATATCGAAAAGTGCCTCGACGCGGGTATGAATGGGCATGTCGGCAAGCCCATCAATGTCGACAACGTCCTTGAACAGCTCCGGTGGTATCTGCCGCGGCAGGGGCTCCAGGCAGGCGATTAGCCGCTTTGAGTTGAGGCGTTTAACAAATTTTCGCAGTTTTTGTCAAAAAAAGTAAAAAAACACTTGACATTAAAGTTGCTTGAAGCCTTATAACATATCTAAATACTACGCCCATAGGCGGCATGAGGGAGCTATATGTACAGGGAAGATGATTTTTCAGTTTTAGACTTTGCGTCCAGCATATCGGATGCTATCGACCTGATCTACCCGGCGCTGAGCAACCATCACAAGAAGGTTGCTTACATTTCTTACAATATCGCAAGGGAAATGGGGTTGCCCGACCGGGATATAATGGATATCATCCTGGCGGCGCTGCTACACGACATAGGCGCTTTTTCTGTCGCCGAGCGCATGAACGTCGTAAACGCGCTGTTCGACGACAGCACCCACAACCAGCACGCGCTGATCGGCTATAGGCTTCTTCAGGACTGCAGGCCCCTGGAAAAGGCCGCAAATCTTATCAAGTACCATCACGCCCATTACAAACCGGCTATGCAGAACATCCCGCTGGGGAGCTACATAATCCGCCTCGCCGACAGGCTGTCGCTTTTTCTGAAGGAGGGCAGCGAGGTCCTGGAGCAGATCCCGCAAATCATGAAAAAAATCGAACATAACAGCCACACCTTCCACCCCGGAGCGCTGGAGGCCCTCCAGCGACTTGTGCAGCTCGAATACTTCTGGATCGAGACTTGTTCGATTTCGATCAGCTTTGCGCTCCCGAAGAGGATGCTGGAAATCAGGGAGGCAATGGGGATCGATGTGCTGAGGAGCTTTGCCATAGTGTTTTCCCGGATCATCGACTTCCGGAGCAGGTTCACGGCCACGCATTCAAGCGGCGTGGCGGCAGTCGCGCTGGAGCTGACGACGATCGCGGGGTTCTCCATGCGCGAGTGCAGGATGATGGAGATCGCGGGTTTTCTGCATGATCTGGGGAAGCTGGTCATCCCCACTGATATCCTGGAGAAGAACGGCGCTTTGACGTACGAGGAGTTCAACGAGATGAGAAAGCACTCCTACTACTCATATGTGATCCTCACAAGAGTAAGGGGGCTTGAACATATCTCGTCATGGGCGGCATACCATCACGAGAAATTGAACGGCAAGGGCTATCCGTTCCATGTCGAGGGCGATGATTTCTCCAAATTCGCGAGGATCATAGCGGTAGCGGATATTGTGACGGCTATTTCTGAGGACAGGCCATACCGCCGGGGCATGGACAGTTTGGAGGCAATCAAAATACTAAGGGGGATGGTCGACGAAGGCGCGATCGACAAGTCGATCGTGGATCTTGTCGAAGATAATTTCCCGCGTATAAACGAGGTGCGGATCAGGGCGCAGGAAAACGCTTACCTGGAGTACAGCGCGATAAACACCCTGAGCAGCTCCTTTGACGAAACGCTGAACGAAACGCAAAGCGCGTGACGCGCATCAATTTGATTAGTCAAACAATGCGGCTATCTTATGGACGGTATCCGCAATTTTGACGTGCTTTTCGCAACTGCCTTCGCAAACACGGCAGCCTGCACAGTCGCGGGCTTTCCCGGTGCCTTCAACAATCGACTTATAGTCGTCAGCGAGGTCTTCCACCGCCGCGCCTTTAAGATAATCGTTGTAGAGGTCCATCAACTCCGGGATACGCAGATTCAGTGGGCAGTCCATAAAACACTCGCGGCAGCCGGTGCAGTCAATAAGCTCAGTAGTTATTTCGTCTATCATTCGCATTACTCCCTTTCAGTCATGTATTCGATTTGGGGCTTCATTGCAGTTTGTTTATAGCTTTCGCGAGAGGCAGCGCATACACGGGCATTGTGATCGACGGTATCTCCCTGTCGTCGGCGGCGGCATTTTCATTGTCGGTGAGCAGGACGACTTTGGATTTATTGGCCGCCATGGTACGGGCCATGTTATACATGTTGTACAACGCCAAAGGAATGATAATGACTTCGTAATCGCCGTCTGTAATGCAGTCGCGAAACTCCGGCTCGTTTGCCGCGCGCACGCATTCGACGCCCAGGCTCCTCAGGCTGAACGCGATGGAGTCGGAATATTCGTCCCTTCGCTCGAACACAAGGGCGCGGATCCGGTCGCATGACTCCACTTCCGCCAGCCTGTCCGGCTGCCGGGCTTTCTGCTCCACGACAAAAGACGCCGCATCGACGCCGCCGGGTTCGCGCCGGATAGTCAGGCTGCCGCCCATCCTGTCGGCCAGCAGGCGCGCAAACGACAGGCCGGATCCCGGGACCGAGCCCCTCTTTCTCTGCGTGTACTCAAGCAGGTCGCCGACAGTCACTGAGGCGTCCGCCCGGCCCCTGCCCTCCCCTTCGCTCCTGACTTCCGCGGAAAGCCTGATCGTGCCGCCATCCACACGCTCATAATTGACAAAAAGCGACACGACCCCCTTTTCCGCCGGCGGGACAGCGTCGACGGCATTGTTTATCAGGCAGCATATTATATTGGATACCGCGTCTTTGTCCCCTCGGAGCGAATCGGGGATCGTGCTGTCGATGTTTACGATGAACCTCAGCCCGCGCCTGACCCTCTTTCTGGCGTTGAGCAATACGTCCCGTATAAGCGCGGAAAGCGAGTAGTCGGTTTCACCTTTTTTGTATGCCGCCCCCTTCCTTTGAGGGGACGCTTCTTTTATCTCGTCCATGAAGAGCTTTATCTGGCCGTTCGCCGCCGTTTCAAAGAAGTCGAGCAGCTCCGTCACCCTGTTGAACTCTTGCATGACCTGCTCTTTGGTGTTCGTCCCCCTCAGCGAAGCGCTGTCAATGAACAGCAGGCTGTGCAGGAACGCGATCAGCCCGGACTTGTTCTCTTTCCACAGATCATAAGATTCAATTGCCCCGTAGGGCGGCGCCTGCCCGCCGACGGAGCTCAGGTAGTTCAGGAACTCAGCCGCTATCCCCTTGAGTTTCTGAAATTCGTCGTCGCCTCCCCCCGTCACCTTCCTTGCGTCTTCATCCCCCCATATTTTATATAATATCGGCGCGGGCGTCCGCTTGTCGCCGTTTTTGTCGATCGTGATGAGATGGAGTTTCAGCCGCATGATGATAGTCGTCAGGTGCTCGTAGAAGCCGAAGGCGGCGTTCACCTTGCCCGCCGTATACGGGGTGAGGACGCTCAGCGCCATCCACAGGCCTAAAAAGAGGCTGAACGTTGTGAACCAGAGGCTGATAGCATAACTGTTTTCGGCTAGCACATCACCCAGCCCGCTGACGACAGTGAATACGATCAACGCGACCAGCGCGGCGAGCGTTCCGGCGAGCAGGATTCTTCTTGCCGTCTTTCTTTCTCCCCATAATCCCGATATCCGGACTATCAACGTTCGGATTTTCTTCTTCAGGGTTCTTCCGGCCCCCTTGGATCCATTGTCCATTCATTATCTCCTATCAGGCTTGCATTTCTTTGACGAGCTTGTCCAGGTACGCCACGAACTTGTACGCGTCCGAGCTCTGCTTTTTTTCGAAATCGAAATACCCCTCGTTGCCGGTTATCAGCTTTCTGGCGTCCAGGCAGATCGCGGACAGCTTAGTCCTCAGCATTTTTACCGAATCCGGCGCGACGCCGTTGGCCGTCAAAAACAGTATGATGCTCCTTATGTACCCGACATTCAGCTTCATGACCCTCATAGCATGGGCGACGGGCGCGCGGTCGTCATTGTCCTCTTTGTATGTCGACAGATAGGACCTTTCATCGCGGAGCCTGAAGACGGGCCTGTAATCCGGGGCAAGCCCTATGCCCGGGGTATAATACACCTTCTCGCTGTCCAGAACTCCGTTTATGCCGGTCATAGCGTTTTTCCAGACGATATCGATGATAGCGGAAAGGGACCTCACCCTGTCCGCTTCCGGTTTCGGGTGTTTGGGATTGGCGAGGGGGAAGACGGGGCCGTAATCAAACGCGCATCTGCGGGCAATGAACTCGAAATCCGGCACGATCCTTCTGGCAAACAGCCTGCCCGCGTCGGTGAGCTCGATCCTGATATTGCATTTATGCGGTTCCCCGGCTTCAAGCTGCTCATGCCACGCGGCCATCATCCTTTGGACAAAAACCTGCTCTTCCTGCAAAAACAGGTTCTTCTCCTCTACGGTGATCAACGCTCCCCAGCCGGTTATCTCCCAGCGCCTTTCATTCATATGGAAGAGCACATGGGCCAGTTTCTTTACGTTTTCGACGTCTATCAGCGCCGCGTTGTTGATGTAGGCGAACTGCAGCACAGCCCTTGCAAGCCCGGTAAACCCCACGCTGTATTCGTTGTCCCTTGTTTCTTTGTTATACAGGTAGGCGGCTATTTTGCGGGCATACGAGTACTCGTTGTGCTCATATTCCCGCTTCTCTTCCGGCTTTGTGTTGATCTTCAGGCTCTCGAGGTGCTCCCGCTTGATTATCCGCAGCAGGATCGCCAAAATGTATCTCCGGCACATATGCCTGCTCGCGCTTATGTAATCATCATAGCCGGTGGCGGCAAAGGCTTTTTCCCATTGCTCGTTGAAGAAACGGACGTCGCATTCGGTCAAGGACGCCAGCGCCATCGAGACTATCCTCACGATCCTGCGTTTGCTGCAGTTATACATCTGGTTGACGATTTCATGCAGCCCCCACTTGAACAGCGACCTGTCCTGAATGATATTGTTAAACGCCTTCCAGTACTCATAGGTCTGCTCGCTCACGATCCGGTCGCTGAAGTACGCCTGCCTTTTCTGAAAAACGTGTTCCGCGCAAAACCAGTCGGATATGTTGATCGTACTGTAGACCGCCGAATGGTCGTTGCGGAAAAAGTGGCTCGACGTCCGCCTGCATACTATCAAAAACCCGAAAAACGTTTCATATCCCCTGCCGGACTTGTCCTCCAGCCCTCGAATATCCGCCAGTATCGCATGCACCCTGTCGAGCGCGTTGGCGATGCAGTCATAGATCGTGCGCAGCTCGTGCTCCATGACCGTGTATACGCTCTCGTCGCTGTACTGCAGGAAATACTCGATATTGTCGAACACGCACAGGTGCTTCGAGTTGTCGGTCCTGGAGATGCAGAAGTATAGCCGCACAAGCAGCCCGATCATAAATGCGAGCGCGCCTTTCCCGTCCGTCCGGGAATACAGCTTCTCTATGAAGCGGACGACGTCCGCGCCCAGTTTCCCGATGCTGTCGCTGTTGGCCAAGCCTGGGGCGCTGCCCGTCAGGATGCCGAAAAAAGTTTCAAACTCCTCGTCGTCGGCGGTTGCATCGCTTATAAAGCGGCTCCCGTATATTCCCGCGTACCCCCCGATCCTGCGCTGGTAGGCCGGGAGCGTTTCGTCGTCTTTATACGATATGATGCGGAACGCCTCTTTTGTCGCCGACGATACGAGTTTCCACAGCGATCCGTCCGTTTTTGCCCCAAAATAGTAGGCGGCGCCGTTGCAGCGGAGCGACGGGAACCACACCTCGAAATCGTAGATGTGGAAGATGTACGGGGCTTGTACCGGGCCGGCGCCCGCGTCCCGCTCTATCATGGATTTCAGCCTGCGCAGATACGTCGTCTTCCCGCAGCCGGCTTCGCCGCTTATCATGAACAGGGAAGCGCCGAGGGTCTTCAATTGGTTGACAAAGTCAAGCTCTTTGTTCCTGAGCGATATCAGCCGCTCGTTTGCGCTATATGAGAAAAAGTCGTCGGCATCCGCCGAATCCAGCTCATTGCGGCGGTCGGCAGTCCCCGTGAACGGTTCGACGTACAGGCCTTCCGGGGAGAAGAAAGCGGACTCCGGTATGCTGCTTATGCCAAGCTCGTCAAAAGCCTGCCTGCCCCTTTTGGTGAAGGGCTCCGCAGTCATCAGGTTTTTTGTGCTGATGGCAAACTGGGCTCCGCCGGAATTTGAGGTCATGTTTCTGCGCTCCTTCCCAAGGATGACGTGTCGCGCTCCGGGAGCGCCGAGCCCTGCGCTGCGCCCTGCGATGCGCCTTGCGTCGCGTTGGTCAATTGCCCCCCATTGCCCAATCCGTATCGTATTTGTCCAGGAGCAGGGTATACTTATATGAATCTGTTTCATACCGCTCGTCATACGCGAAGTATTCTTTGTTCTCCAGGATGATTTCCTTTGCATCTGAACAAAACGAGGATAGCTTCACCCGCAGCGCCTTTATGGTATCGCCGTCAAAATTGCCGGACTTCATAAACACCAGGTATTTGCTGACGCACCCGACTATCTTCTGTATTATGCGCAGCGGATGGGTTATGATCTGAGTCGTGAACTTGTCCTCTTTATACGACGACGTATACGAGCGCTCGTCGTTGCTTTTGTATATCGGCTTATAGTCCGGGGCTTGCCTCCCCGGCGATTTGTAGTAGTGCCCCTCGCTCTCTAAAATACCTTTGACGCAAAGCAGGGCGTTGTCAAGCGCGCAGTCGAAAATTTCCAGGATCTCTCGGCAGCGCTCTTGCTCCGGCTTGGGGTGGTTCGGGTTTATCAGCGGGAAAACGTAACTCCCGGATTTCGCGAAAAGGCGCGCGAACCACTCGAAATCCGGCGCTATCCTGCTTGCAAACAGCCTTCCCGCGTTCGTAAGCTTGATTTCGATATCGCTGTCCGACTGCCCGCGCTTCTTGAGATACAGGCTCCAGGACGCCGCCAGCACTTGCTCGAAAACAGCTTCGTTGTGCAAGTTCAGGCCTTTTCCTTCTATCAGGATCAGCGAACCCCAATGAGTGGCTTCCCATCTCCTGTCGTTCAGCGCAAAGAGTATGCGGGACAGCTCCCCTATGCTGTATTGGTCGATCTCCGCCGGATTCTTTTCATAGGCGCCGCTCAGCAGGCGCACCGCAAGCGCGGTAAATTTCATGTGCTTCGTGCCGCTGCGTATTTCATTATTGTGGAGGCACATCACGACTTTCCGGGCGTAAGTGTGGACAGTGCTCATGCTTGACCAGTCGTGCGGGAGCTCGGTGACGACCCTCATACGTTCAAGATGCTCCTGTTTGACGACGCCGAGAAGGATCGACAGGACATACCTCCTGCAGACTTCCCTGCTCGCCTCGGCGGAGGCCGCGTCCGCCGGGAATTCGAACGCTTTCGCCCACTGCTCGTTAAAAAACGCGACGTCGCCCGCCGGCAGCTTTTCCAGCGCCTCGGACACCAGCCTGGATATCCTGCGCTTGCTGCCGTTGTACATCTGCTCGATCGTCCTGTACAGGTTCCTTTTGAACTTCGACCGGTCTTGCATAATTAAGTTGAACGCCTTCAGGTACTCCTTGAACGAGTCGTCCTCTATGAGGATTTTGAAATACTTCAGCCTTTTTTTGAATATGGCGCTGGCGCAAAACCAGTCCGAGATGTCTATCCTCTCAACGCCCCTGGAGTTGTTTTCCGTACCGGAGCCGAGGTATGTGGTTTGCCTGCAAACGAACATAAATCCGCAAAAAGTCCTGTAGTTCTCCCCTTCAACGTCACGTATCCGCTTGAGGGGCGAGGCGAAATCGTCCATAGCCTTTTTGACAGCGTCGAATATGGAGCTCAGCTCATAATCCATAATGCCCGAAGCGCGGTTGTTTTCGAGCGTAATGTAATCCTCGATGTTGTCGAAAACGCAAAGAAACTTTGAGTTGTCGATCCTGGAAATGCAAAAGTAGAGCCTTATCAGCAGCCCTATGGCAAACGTTATCGCCCTTTCCCCGTCATATTTATCGTATCGTTCCTTGAAAAACCCGACGACTTCTTTCCCGAGGGCCTTCGTCGTGCCCATATTCGCGGGGTTTGTGCCGGTGTTCTCAAGGATCTCGAAAAAAATCTCGCAATCTTCGTTGTCGCCTTCATATTTGCTGATGAAGCAGCGCTTGTATATGCTGGCGATTTTTCTTATCCTTTCGGCGTATTTTTTGAAAATGGCCCCGCCGCTGTATCCCAGCAACCGGAAAACTTCCATTGTCGCAATAGATATGAACCTCCACCGGTTGCCGTCGTCCTTGCTGTCGAAATCACTGAAATGCAGTATGCGTTCGTTGAACTTGGGCGTCTGGTAGCTGACTTCGAAGTTGTAGATGTGGAAAATGTACGGCTGCTGCTTCGTATACGATTTTTCGATGTCGTGCCTGAGTTTTTGCATATAGGTCGTTTTGCCGCAGCCCGCAGCCCCTTTGATCAGGAAGAACGACGACCCGAGCCTTTCCAGCCGGTTTCGGTACACCGATTCTTCGTTTTCGAGGGCCTTTCTGTTTTCCGCCGCGCTGTATGTTTCAAAGTCGCCCTTTTCCTTTGAGTCCAGCCTGTCGGCCCGGTCGGTGATCCCCGTAAAAGGCGGCTCATATAAGCCGTCTTCGGACAGAAAATCGTCGGCGGCGACGGGCTTGGTTTTTAGGTTCGCAAACGCTTCTTCCCCTCTCTTCGTAAATGGTTCCGCAGCCATGAGGTTTTCAACGACAAACGCAAAACTCCCGCAATGTGAACTTTCTCCCACCGGAAATCCTCCCCTGATTTCTCTCAAAAGTAAATATTATGCGAAATAATATGGCAATAATAGCATGATATGCTCATTTTTTCAACAGTGATAACTTACGTATAATATCGGTGTAGTTCATCAGCGCCGCGTTTTCGGTCAGCCACCCGACAAGCTCGCCGCCAACCTCATATTCGAAGCTATTGAGCTGCTGAATCGTTTCGTCCACGATATTCACATCATACTCCGCGCAAGCCTCCCGGAGCAGATCCAGCGTTTCCGCGTCGGGCTTGTCTTTTTTCCGCCTGGGCTTGTCCTCTTTTTTCACCGTTATCCATTCCCTGATGACCGCGTCCAGCCGGGACGGCTCAATCGGCTTTGGAATAACATCCTGAAACCCTTTTTGCAGAAAAACCCCCTCTTCGGACGTGGAGGCGTTTGACGTTACGGCTATGACGGGAACGTTTCTTGCGTAGTCGCTGCCTATTTCGCGGATCAGCCGCGTGGCCTCCGCGCCGTCCATGCCCGGCATCAGGTAGTCCATAAAAATCGCGTCATACCGCACATATTTGTTGCGGACCGCGGCCAATGCGTCTGGCCCGCTGGTCACGCAGTCGATATGCAAGTCGTAGCGCTTCAGAAGGCTCTTCGCTATGGCGAGATTCGTAGGCGCGTCGTCAACGACCAGCACCCGCGCGCCGACCAGGCGAAATTCATTATCCATATAAACCCACGCCCTTAAATTTTAATCATAAATAACATATATTGTACCATAGATATGAATAAGTTTACAAACATTTCACAAAGCGCCGAAAACTTTACGAATCGTTAACTTCCTGAATATTGCGCGAACACCGGGCTTAGTGTATAATGACTGCTACGCAAACACCATACCACGGATTTGAGCCGCGGCGCGGGACGCGCCACATAGCACATAATACACGGACGACAGCCGACAAGCAATCCGACGAAAAACCTGATGGAGGTGTTTTTATGGAAAACGTGTTCAATGTATTTCAGAACGACGCGAGGAAAGCATTCAAGTGGGACAGCCTGGGCGATATCAAGAACGGGCGGGGCGATTTGGGCGAAGAAATGCCCGTCATCGTCTATAGGCTGATGCAGTTCACGCTGCTCGACGCGCTCAGCAGCGAGCTTGGGCTGACGAAAGCAAACGAGTTTTTCCGTTCGGCGGGATATCTCGCCGGATCGGAGTTCGCGAAAAACGTCCTCGATCTCGACAAAGAGTTTGTCGCCTTTGTCTCGCATCTGCAGGAAGCGCTAAAGCTGCTGAAAGTCGGCATACTGCGCATGGAGCACTTTGACCCCGACGCCGGCACTATCGTTCTGACTGTGGCGGAAGACCTGGATTGCAGCGGCCTCCCCATCACGAACGAAAGCGTCTGCGTCTATGACGAGGGCTTCATCGCGGGGATCCTGGAAGCCTACACCGGCAAAAAATACAACGTCCGCGAGACGGACTGCTGGGCGACGGGCGCCCGCGTTTGCAGGTTCAACGCCGTGCCGTCAGGCGAGTAGCCTTACGAGCAACCTTTGACCGGAGGGTCCATATGAAAGTTAAACGCCCAAATCCGGTTTTGTACTGCGCGGCATTCATACTGGTCTATCCTGTGCTGAAGCTCCTGTTCCGTCTCGACGACGGACGCAGGCACCTGGACCGCCCTAAAGGCCCGTTCATTCTTATCGCCAACCACTCTACGATGATCGACTTCCTTCTCGTGATGCTGCCTTTTTATCCGCGCAGGATAAACGCGGTGACGGCGCACAAATACTTCCTGAACCGCCCGCTCTCGACGTTGCTGCCAATCATGGGCGCCATCCCGAAAAAACAGTTCGACCCGGACATAAGGTCGATCAAAGGCATAAAGTCCGTCCTTTCGCGCGGCGACAGCATACTGTTGTTCCCGGAAGGGCGGTGCTCTATAGACGGGTCTTTCTCGGGCATACACAGGTCTACCGGCAAGCTGATAAAGCTGCTGGGCGTTCCGGTGGTCAGTTGCTATATCGACGGCGCATACACCTGCGCCCCTCATTGGCGCAAAGGCCTCCGGTCCGGCCGGGTGCGGGTTTCTTTCAAGGAGCTGTTTACCCCGGATGATGTCAAAACCCTTTCAGTAGAGGATATAAACGAAGCGATCAGCGCCCGCCTGCGCGGCGCTGACGCACCTCCGCCCAGGAAGCCCCTGCGCACATTCAGGTCCAGGAAGCTGGCGGAGGGGCTGGACCAAATCCTGTACTGGTGCCCCAGGTGCGCGGCGGAGTTCAAACTGAAGTCGGAAGGCAATTCAATCACCTGTACGGTTTGCGGCAACTCAGCCGAGATAGACAGCAACGCAAAGCTCACGCAAACGCCGGGGAGCGTCGTTCCCGACAGCGTCCCCGGCTGGTACAGGGAGCAGACCCGGCATGAGACGCGGCGTCTGAGCGAGGATATGGAACCGATCAGCGAACGCGTTACCTTAAGGATGCCCGCCGGGGGCGCCGGGGAGGGCATAAGTCCTTGCGGGGCCGGCATTCTGCGGCTAGACCCAAAGGGCTGGCATTACGACGGCGAGCTGTCCGGCGAGCAGGTCAGCCTGTTTTTCCCCATTGATACGGTGCCCGTCATCTCTTTTGAATACGGCAGCTCTTTCGAGATCTACTCCAATGGCAATTGTTATATGTTCACGCCGGAGGATACCAGGAAAAATATGAAGTACTCACTCCTCGGGGAGTGCGCCCACCGCCGGTTCTCATCCCGGCTGCAGATGACGGCCGGGGAAAACACCGGGTTTTACACAACCCCTACATAGTGGCGGATTCCATATCCACCCAAACCGCAAAAAGTGAAAACCGTCAAAATGGCGGTTTTATTTTCACAAGAGAAAAGGGGCCGCCGAAAACATTCGGCGGCTCCCTGCCTTAGCTTGCTGCTAATCTCTTCATTGAATAACACGAAAACTCCGTCACCCTCGTCTTATTCTGACTCCTGATTTCTGACTTCTGAATTCTGGCGCAGCACATTGGGTTGTGGGGGAACCCCACTTTAGTACATCCCGCCCATGTCAGGCGGGCCGCCCGCCATCGGCGCGGGCGGTTCCGGGATCTCCGCGACGAGCGACTCCGTCGTGAGCACCATCGCAGCGACCGAAGCGGCGTTCTCAAGCGCGTATCTGCAGACCTTCGTCGGGTCCACGATGCCCGATTTGATCATGTCGCAGTACTCTTCCTTCGCGGCGTCAAAACCAAAGGACGC
>Ga0123353_10006084_pt1 | contig 16000 bp, 12 predicted proteins | sample TergutLab28metaG_3_FD_92763 | JGI IMG/M metagenome (GOLD analysis project Ga0123353, IMG submission 92763) | Labiotermes labralis P3 segment gut microbial communities from Petit-Saut dam, French Guiana - Lab288 P3 | ecosystem: Host-associated > Arthropoda: Insects > Digestive system > Gut ... | reverse complement strand
GTATACCCGATTGATGAACCTAAAGGTAAAACACTTGCGTTTGCAAGCGTTTCTATCGGTGATATCGCAGCAATGCGTAGTATACGGGTTGTTCAAGGAGCAGAAAGACCCTACGTTGCAATGCCGAAATCGAAAGACAAAAGCGGCGGTTTCCACGACCTCACATGCCCCCTCGTCAGCGATCTACGCAAAGATTTGAACGCTGCGGTTCTTTCAGAGTGGGAGAAACAAGCTGCGCTCGCTCCCGAAGAGCGTGGGTATGAAAAGTTCGATTACAATAAAGAAAACCTGAGAAAACCGGGAGAGCTTATTTACAGCTTTGATGTGAAACCTATAAGCAAACCGAAAGGTAACACCCTTGCGTATGCCAGTGCCACCCTTGATGATACTGTTGCAATCAACAGCATCAGGGTATACAACAGCGAAAACGGTTTGCGTGTCAGTATGCCACAGTCAAAAGATAGAAACGGCGGTTTCCATGATGTAGCTTTCCCGCTAAACGGTGATATCCGTAAAGCGTTATGTGCTGATATTATCGAGGATTATCAGCAAAAAGCAGCAGAAATGAGTGAAAAAAAGCAGGGAATCGGTGAAAAACTCGCTGCAGGCGCTCAGAAGGTTGCTGACCTTGTAGCTTCGGCAGCACCGGCTCCTGTTGCTCCGGCAATGTCAGCAGCAAAGAGAGGTCCGGGGCTCGGTGATTAATAAAGGAGGTACTTTTTTATTAATCACCCGATGAATCTAAAAATCAACGATTTTAAACAATGGCGTTTTGTAGAATTTGAGTAAGTGATATCATATGACACGGGAGATGCAGTACTCTATATACATCTCCCGTCGAGCATTGCATATTATGGATATTTTTGTGCTCTCTCTTTTGGGTTGTTATATTGAGTTTGTTTTGCTGTTGTATTGGTTGTTTATTTTAGTAAATAGTCGCATGATTACCTTAAAGATGCATTGGCAAAAGCTCCTTTTTACCGTTAAAGAATATCCTCTATGCGCGGTCACATTTTGTCGAGTCTGTGCTATACTCATCCTTGCGTGACTTATCTATTAATTTTGTAGAAACAAATTAGTTGTTGGAACAATATTTTTTACTGTTCTTCTGAAGTCGTTTAAACTCTTGTTCAAACGATGACTTGAGATTATATAGAATAGGGCTATTTTTATCCTGCGCAACGATGGAAGGGATTTTATTCTTTCCTCTAAATAATGCACTTTTTTCTTCTGGACATATTAAGTATGATTGAATCGTACAAAACAATGGCGATCCATCTTTTGCTAAAATTAAGGATGCTCTTATTGTTGGCGGGACATCAGAAACAAAGACGGTTGTAAGAGGACGTTTTGCAACTTCCTCAGTAACATTCCTTAGTAATTCTTTATCATAATAATAATCTAAAATTGTTACTTCAGGAGAGCAAACAATAATTTCGGCATCTATTTTTGGAAAATCACTTATCAATTTATCAATTATTTTCCCGTACTTACTGGTTCCATAACAAATAATTTTCATTTTATCGGCTTTTTTATGCTGTAACGCTCTGGTTATATACCCTTCCACCTGTTCACTCTCATCTGGTGGAAAAAGAACACTTTCATTTTGCCGAATAGCATTTGCAATTATAATAGTTTCTTTTTTGATTTTATTTACTTCATATATAAGCTCCACTAATAACAATGATAATGAAACATAAAACACCCTATCAGAAATGGATTGAGCAAGAGAATTATCTCCGTAAGTCCTTCCGAAGATTTCCACCAACACTGATGCGCTTACTGTAACAATTGCAGTTACAATAATAATAAGCCCACTTGTACCTAATCCTACCTTACTCTTGGGGTTGTTATCCATAGTCATTACCTCGCAATCTCAAGCTGTATTAGCCTTCTTTTTGAACGATAATTGTAATCCATTCGATAAGACCACTTTTTCTAGTGCTTACCTCGTCCGAAGTATACATTATTACAAATCCATTTCTCTCAAACACTTCATTCAGGGTTTTGTGTGTAAAGAACTGAAAGACTCTTCCACCCAAACCTTCCTCAGTATCAGTAATATCCAGTCCAATTCCTGCCTTAACAATCGCAAAGAGTAAGCCATTTGGTTTTAGCACACGGTAGGACTCACGCAAGGCGAGGTCAAGCATATAGCCGGGAGCAACAACAGGGAGATGCAATAATGTCGCATGATGTCTAATAACATCAAAGGTGTTATCCTCAAAGCATAAATCCCTCATATCGCACTTATAAATTGAGTTCTTTGCCAGTTCACCACTTTTTTCATATCCTTTTAACATTTTTATGAAACCATCAGAGTTATCAATCCCATATACCTCATAGCCTAATTTTGTGGCATATAAAACGTCTCTTCCATTGCTAGCACCCACATCAAGCAGCTTGATTTCTGCAGGATTTTTTGATATATACCTCTCTATATAAGATACTAAAATATCCCATACTTTTTGCTCGATTTTACCTAGTTCGTTTGTTCTCACTTTTTTATAGGTATCGCAGGTAGCATTGTATGTCTCACGAGTAATGTCAACCAGCTTTTCGGCAAGAAGATTAATCTCTGCATATAACGGTTCTTTATCTCCTCTGTAGGAGGATGCCTTGTTTTGTAACAAATTAATTTCAGATATTATTTGATTTACTGATGTCATATTAACCCTTCTTTCATGATTAGATAATGTGCTGAAGCAAACTGGGATTTTTCGCCCATCTGAGAATATCTCTGTTTTGGCGTTTGCAGGATGTAATCCAAAAAAAGCATATTCGCCTTTCTTTACATTGAATAAAATGATTGGGTATTCATATGAGTTCAATCCTGTTGTAGTTTCACTTAAGGTTCTGCTGACAATAAATGCCGAATACATATTTTTAGAAATCCCGCCTTGGAGCATTTCATGGATACGGCATCCTTTTTGGAAAATAATATCTGAAGACAATAGGCTAGTCATACAAGATTTGGATAACTTATGCAAATTTGCAGCTCCCATTTTAGGTCCAAATTTTGAAATCAACAGTCGCCCATCACTTATTAGTTTTTTTAATGTACTGAACATTGGCAAGCTAATAATCTGGTATAAATCAACCCATGACAAGTCATTTCCATAATATCCATTTTTTGAAATAATTTCAATTTTTAAGTCTTGATACTTTCCTAATATTCGTTCGACAAACACTAAGTCAAAAAATGATTCGATGTAATCGTCCGTAAGCCAAGCTAGTTTTTTACATGCCTTTACATCATAAGAAAACTTTTCCCAATGGAATAAAGAGTATTTTGAAGTTTTTACTATACTCTCAATTCCATTTAACAACTCTGTTGCAGCAGTGGATGGGTCGTATGAATAGTATTTCTTCATCGCTATACCGTAATTTGCATAATCGGAAGCTGCAGAGGGAGCGCCTTTCAAATCAAGTCCTGCCATACCACTAGCTATTGATAATTTTAGAAGTTCATCGTCAGCTAGGTTCTTTGCTTTTACAATAGAAATCACAAATGGCATTATCTTATAGGCAAGATCGTTAAAACTCTTTGCATGGTGCAAATCAATACTTGAATCACCAGTTACCGTATAACTCATGACTTTCCGAATAATATCGATTAATTCTTGATTATAAATTTGCGCCGCAATATGCGTTCCATTAACATCATACTCAAGAAGTTTATTGAGATTCATTACAGTATGTTTCTTTATTTCTTCTTGCTCTGAATCAGAGAACTCCAACTTCGACATGAGGTCGGTTATTAATCCATTAATCCATTCATCGTAACTAACATCATTGAAAAATAAAAGAGGCTTATTAGCTCTTTTATCTTTTATAGTAAAGGATTGTAATGCGAAACCATCGTTAATTAACAAAGGATTCGCAAAAGAGTCTTCGTACATACATAATAAATTACATAGATTATCTTTTATTTTATTACTGTCGAGAGTGTGCATTTGAACTACTCCTTGCTACATAGAATTATATATGGAATCCTTTGCTACTTCTAAGAAAGAAGATAGATATACTATAACATAATCATATAATTGGTTCGGTTTGAAAATTTTTTTTATTAAGTTCCAACTATAGTCAAACAGCTTAACATACTCTCAGCATCGTATGGCTAATATGTGGTTAATTAAATAATGTGAACACTGTGAACAAATCTCATTTTCTGGAAGAAATCTTATATAATCCATTTGCTCACTATTCCAAATTTTTAAAAGTCTTGATGTCGCACATTTCCACAACGCTGATCCTTTTGACTAGAAATCAGTCCGCATGAAAATACATCGCCATTACTTTTAATTGTAGCGGTCAGTTTTCCTGCTGAGCAACCGAATATTTCCGAATAGAGTATAGTAAACGGGAGGTAATAAATGAAACGTAATAATCTGTTCACATTGCCCGATTTGCTTTTTCACAGCATCAATACATTTTAATATCGTTTTCTGTAAAAAGTATTTATCTTTATTCTCTACGACTCTTCCTGCAATTTTTACCATTCCTATATGTATATTACAGTTGAGATTTCTTGCAAGTAAATCACTTGCAAGAGTTCCTATAAGGAGATAGTTTTTTTAGTAATTGTATAGTTAACCACACATGGTATATCATAAATACAAAGCAGTTTTATCGCTTTCATGGCTTTACTATATGTTCCATCTCCGCGTATAGCATCATTCACTTTTTCGTTGCCACCAATACTGACTCTAACTCTTTGCAAGTGCTTGTACTCCTCGTTTTGTTGCAACATCATCAGAAATAAGGATACCATTTGTAAATATGGTAAAATTTATACTATGCCTTTCAAAAATATGTAATATTTCAAATATGTCTGCTCTGCAAAAGGGTTCCCCTCCTGATATCTTAACATTAAACACACCAATAGATGCCAGATTTGAAATAATCGAGTCAATTTCACCTATACCTAATTCTTCATTTTCTATTTTTCCAGATGAGTTAAAGCAATGATTACAGCGAAGATTACAGCGTTTTATTACTTCAAAAAACACGGTTGTTGGTGCGGTAATTAGTGTATTCAGTATAGGCGAGTTAATAAATTTGCAACATTTCTCATAAAAATAATTATTAGATAATAAAGAAGGATCACCTTGATTCATAGGGAGAAAATATATAGGTTTCAATCCTTCTTTAGTATGTACATTTTCGCAAGTAAGATACAATTTATTATCACTTACATCATATAACAGACCTCCAAACGTTTCTTTTCTGAAGATATAATTCATCTTACTTCTCTACTTGCGATTTTTCAACCTTATAATGTTTCTGGAAATAATAAATAAACGCTAAATTTAAGTTTGCCTTCGTATTATAGCATAATACCTACCGCCGTGTATATCAAACTAATGCATTTTCCTAAATACGACAAAACTTTTACAAGACTCAAGCTTTAAACCGCAACCCGACCTGACGTTTTGTGGTTTTCTTATTTTAAGAAAAGGAGGAATCAACATGGAGATAATAATACTCGCTCGCGCACCACCCAAGATACTTCAAAAATGTAGACAAAATCAAAAAAAGAAAGGAGATAGTCAGAACCCTCTTCGCGATGTACATTATCTTGTATTTCCAGTATGGATGTTTATACCGTTTTAAATCTGAAAAGTACAAAACATTTGCGAAATGAATGTCTGACTTGAACATCATGGCTTTTGTAAACGTACCGAAAGACCTCAGTAAAGTAAAAACGAAGGTGGCTCTGAACTTGACAAAACGGCAGCTTTTCTGTTTTGGGATAGCTGCTGTTCTTGGGATTCCGGCTTATCTGTTATCGCGCGGTGCAATAGGAAATTCAGCGGCAGCACTCTTTATGATTGGGATAATGTTGCCACTCTTTTTCCTTGCTATGTACGAAAAAGACGGTCAGCCTGCGGAGCTTGTTCTGCGTAACATGATCCGCACAAAAATCGTATGGCCAGGCAAACGCCCATATAAGACAGAGAACCTTTACGATCTCATGGAAAAGGAGGCGAAGATCGTTGCAACAAAAAGCAAAAACACAGCAAAGACGGCTGTCGGAAAACGTCCGAAACGCAAAAGCACTAGCAAGAGATAGCCGCTCGGAACGCAGAAGGAAACCAACTGCCAAGAGACCGCCCGTACAAAAGCAGGGCGGTTTCTCTTCATCAATGATGGCGAGGATATTTGGGCGGGCAGATAAACCGGAAACTGCACAGCAGACTATCCCATACAAAGAAATGTACCGTGATGGAATATGCCGTGCAAGTGACAGGGTATACAACAAAACCATTGAGTTTCACGACATCAACTACCATTTGGCACAGAATGAGGATAAAGCACAAATTTTTGAAAACTATTGTGACTTCCTTAACTATTTCGACTCCAGCATCTCGGTACAGATGTCGTTTGTGAATCAATACGGAAACTCCGATGAGTTCCGGCAATCAATTGAAATACCTGACCATGGTGATGATTTTGACAGTATAAGACAAGAGTATGCAGAAATGCTCAGAAATCAACTTTCAAAAGGTAATAACGGTCTTGTCAAGACAAAGTACATCACATTCGGTATTGAGTCGGATAATCTCAAAGCCGCAAAGCTCCGACTGGAGCGTATTGAAACTGATATTATATCAAACTTTAAGACTCTTGGTATTGTGGCACGGTCACTTACAGGGATGGAACGTCTTGAACTGTTGCATAATCAACTCCACCCTGATGGAAACACCAAATTTCGCTTCGATTGGAAAGACCGTGTAAAGACAGGGATGTCCACAAAGGACTTCATTGCACCATCTTCTTTTGACTTCCGTGATGGCAAGTCATTTCGGATGGGCAGGCACTACGGAGCAATTAGCTATATTCAAATACTCGCACCGGAACTTACAGACCGGATGCTTGCTGATTTTCTTGATATGGATGCTCCTGTTACTGTAACAATGCACATCAGATCTATAAACCAAGCGGATGCCATTAAGATGGTTAAACGCAAGCTTACCGATCTTGATGCGATGAAGATTCAAGAACAGAAAAAAGCTGTCCGCTCCGGCTATGATATGGACATTATTCCAACCGACCTTGCGACTTACGGAAATGAAGCAAAAACATTACTTGAAGATTTGCAGAGCCGTAACGAGCGTATGTTCCTTGTTACCGTGCTTGTGATGAACACATCAATTAAAAAGCAAAAGCTTGGCAATGATGCTTTCGCTGCCGGAGGAATTGCACAAAAGTATAACTGTGTACTCAAACGTCTTGACTATCAGCAGGAGCAGGGGCTTGTAAGCACCTTGGCTCTTGGAGTGAATCAGATTGATATTAAAAGAGGTCTGACAACATCAAGCACGGCGATTTTTGTGCCGTTTACTACTTGTGAACTGTTCCAAACTGGCGAAGCTATGTACTACGGACTTAATGCGCTCAGCAACAATCTCATCATGGCGAACCGGAAGGAACTCAAAAATCCCAATGGACTGTTCCTCGGCACTCCCGGCTCCGGTAAATCGTTTAGCGCAAAAAGGGAGATTGTCAACGTATTTCTGCTGACAGAAGACGATATAATTATCTCTGACCCCGAAGCAGAATACTTCCCGCTTGTGAGCAGGCTGGGCGGTCAAGTCATCAAACTATCACCCACTTCTCCGCATTATATTAACCCGATGGATATTAATGTTGATTACTCCGATGAAGATGATCCGCTCACACTTAAAAGTGACTTCCTTCTGTCACTGTGCGAATTAATTATTGGCGGAAAATCAGGGGCTTGAACCTGTTGAAAAGACCATAATTGACCGTTGTGTAAGGCTTGTCTATCGGGATTATCTTGTACATCCATCACCTGAAAAAATGCCTATCTTGGGAGACTTATATAACCTGCTCCGCTTGCAAACCGAACCGGAAGCTCAACGTATTGCCACAGCACTTGAAATCTATGTCACAGGCTCACTTAATGTCTTCAATCATCAGACGAATGTTGATATCGCAAGCCGGCTTGTCTGTTATGACATCAAAGAACTCGGGAAGCAACTTAAAAAGATTGGTATGCTGATCCTGCAAGACCAAGTATGGGGCAGGGTTACTGCAAACCGTGCCATGAAAAAAACAACATGGTTTTATCAAGACGAGTTTCATCTGCTGTTGAAAGAAGAACAGACTGCGGCATACTCGGTAGAAATCTGGAAAAGATTCCGGAAATGGGGTGGCATTCCTTCGGCGCTAACGCAGAATGTCAAAGATCTGCTTGCATCACGAGAAATCGAGAATATATTTGAGAACTCCGACTTCATTTACATGCTTAACCAAGCAGGTGGTGACAGGCAGATTTTAGCAAGACAACTCGGAATTTCTCCACATCAATTATCTTATGTCACACACAGTAATGCCGGTGAAGGGCTCTTATTCTACGGAAACGTCATAATCCCATTCACCGATAAATTCCCTAAAGAAACGGAAATCTACTCATTACTAACAACTAAACCCGGGGAGGTGGCTAAGGTATGAGTAGTGATATGCAAGCAACTAACGAAGCCGGAGCGTTAAAGGAGTTTGATGTAACTATTGTTGAAACGCTTACAAAAACAGTAAGAGTAGGAGCAGTTGACCGGGCAGAAGCGGAACAAGCTATAAAAGATAATTGGCGTAATGGCAGAATCGAGCTTGATTCCGGTAACTTTTTTGATGTCGAGTTCCAAGCAACAACGAAAAATCCTGAACTGGCTATTACTCCTGAAAATACTTTCAACATTGACACAAATAGCACGGTTTTACCTGAAAGCTTTTCAGCGCTCCCTCTTATAGAAAACGAGCATGTTCTTGATTTGCTCGATGTATTGGAGCGTTGCGGGAAAGACACATCAGGACTGACCTCGCTCATAAATTATGTTAGTGAAATGGATGGGTTTGTAAAGCGCATGGAAGACACCATATCTTCCATGAAAACGCAGCTTGACTCGATGAAAAACTCAAAGGATCAGCCATTAAAAAACTATCTAAGTAACACAATTGCTGCACTTGAAGAAAAGGTCGCAATATTGAAGGAACATATCAACAACATTAAATCACAGATTGTCGAGAGCTGTAAAAAAGCACTAACGGCATTTAAAGAAACAGGAATCTCTGCTCTCAGTAATATCGCTTCTTTCTTCAAGATAAAAAGAGATATGATTCAGTACGTTAAGAACGTTGACAACATAATAAATGCTAATGACAAAACTGTTTCAAAAATCGAAGCGTTTACCAAACAGTACCACGCTGCGGGATCACATATCAAGAACATGGCTCGTGTTGCTGTCGGGAAAGAATCGCTGACCACAGTAAAGGAAGCGGGAAAACTGTCAAAGGCAGTTGCTGCTCCGTATCTGCTGCAAAACAAAGTCTTGAGGAAAATGAAATCATCGACTGAGAAAGCTATATCAGGACTAGAAAAAATGGAAGAAAAGCAAGCTGAGAAAAAAGCTGAACGTGAGCTTGTGAAAAAGCCATCTTTGCTTGAAAAACTGGCTGCAAACAAGAACCGCGTAGAACAAACAAAACTCGATGTACCAATTGTTGAGCGGGCAAAAGCTCACGGGGTCGAAGTATGAGCCAGAAGTTTACCGCTCGGGATAAAACAACTCAGAAAATGACAAAAGACGGTCTTATAGAGCAAAATGCTGTTTCCGGAGAAAGTACCCGCATAAGCAATCGGCAAACCGATATAGATTTGAGGGGCGGAGGCAGAACAAACGCAAACCGTCCCCCTTCCGCTGATAGCACTAATAAGCAGCAAAGAATGAACCGGAAACAGATACATCAACAGAATATTGATACTCCTGTTAACGATGCGGAAGCAACAAAATCAGAGCACAGCAATAACGCTCATCATCAACATCAAGGTGAGTATTCAGTAGTACCAACACATCAGGAACCTCAACAATCTGCACCTACAAATAATGATAGAGCTTCACAGTCTGGTGGTATACCAAAATCACGATTGCAGACAAGCAGGACAGATGTTGAACCTGTGCATCAGAAGTCTCAACAATCATCAAAGTCATACTATCATAACATCTCACAGCCAAATGATATGTCGAAATCACCTTTACAAACAAAAAGAGCAGATACAACAAAAGTTGAAAATTCATTTCAAGGTTTGCAGAGTTCGCAATCCGTAAAAGTAGATGCAACAAAACCGGCTGAGAACCCTGCATCAACGTTCAAAACGGACAAGAAAAGATTGCAATTTGCAAAAGATGAAGCATCGCCTGCGAAGCCAAAGTCTAAACAATCACCAACTGACCAGAAGTATGACACTACGGATGGAAAGATTGAGGTTGCGGAACATAAGGCTGACGGGAGTATAAACAAACCCGATAAAGTACATCAAAACCTTACTGATAAACAGAAACTTTCTAGAGCTGGTACTGTTACTAAAAAGAGCAGTAAAGCAAAAAGTAAGCTTTTGTTTGAAAATGCTCATGTACAAAGCGGTCGGTTATTGAATACTCCTGCAACTGTCACTTCTGTAGGAGTAGTTAAAAACTCTGTAGTGAACAGTGCACATGAAAAGATGCATGAAGTTGAAAATGAAAATGTTGGAACAAAAGCTGCTCACCGAACAGAGATGGTTGTTGAAGATGGTGTACGCAAAACTTACAGATTAGCAAAAAAATCTGCTCGCCGGAGGGCACAAAAGCTTGAACGGACTACCGCAAAGAGGAAAATCAACTTTGCTCATCGTAACTCCGTTGTCCGAAATAAAAAAGCGCAAAAAAGTATACTTAAAAAGGCAGCTCATAAAAGGAAAATACGCAAAAGCCATGCCAAAAGAGTCAGAGATGCAAAAAGAGTGGCAAGGATTGTCAGAAGAGTTGGAGTCGCTTTAATCAAGTTTGGTACAACAACAGTAAAACTGATTGCAGCTAACCCAAAAGTTGCCATTATCCTTATACTGCTCATACTAGTTATCTTCATAATCATGTCAGCTTGTAGTTCCGGCGGTAACTTAGCCGGTGGAAGCATAACAAGCATTGTCCTTTCGTCCTATCTTGCACAAGACCATGATATGCTTGGTGCTGAAGCTGTCTATGCGGGTATGGAAGCAGAGTTGCAATACTATCTCGACAACTACGAAACACTAAATCCCGGATATGACGAGTATGTGTATGAGCTTGACTCTATATGGCATGACCCGTATGTACTCATGAGTATTCTACATTCATTACATGATTTGGAATGGACTCTTGCTGAAGTACAAGGCACTCTGGCGATGTTGTTTGACAGACAATACACACTTACAGAAACCGAAACTGTAGAGATAAGGACAAGAATTGAAACTGTTATGGTAACGGTTACTGTAGTTGATACGGAAACAGGAGATGAATATGAGGAGGAACAGGAAGAAGAAATAGAGGTTGAGTATGAATACTGGATAATGACGGTAACCCTTGAAAATGCTAACCTTTCACATCTTCCCGTTGAAATGATGAGCTTCGATCAGCTCAGCCGGTATGCTACTCTTATGAGTACACTCGGCAACCGCCCTGACCTGTTCCCTGTCAGTCAGTTTCCCAATGCATCATTCAGCCTTGAATATTTAAGATATGAAATCCCACCCGAATACTTCGGTGATGAAGTTTTTGCCGCAATTATCGCAGAAGCCGAGAAGTATTTAGGGTTTCCTTATGTCTGGGGAGGGAGTCATCCATCAACATCGTTTGATTGCTCAGGATTCGTTTCGTGGGTCTACAATCAAAGCGGATGGAACTTCGGACGTTTGGGAGCAAAAGCACTATATAACATTAGTACTCCAATATCACCGGCTAATGCAAAACCCGGTGACCTTGTTTTCTTTTGGAGGACTTATAACGCACCTGACCCCAACGCACCCACACATGTAGGCATTTACGTCGGTGACGGGATGATGCTGCATTGCGGTAATCCTATCGGATATGTATCAATTAACACAAATTACTGGCAAAACCACTTTTTCGGGTTTGCCAGACCCTAGAGAGGAGGCAGAAATGGATAATCCGAAAATAACAAAGCTCAAAAATGAGATTAGCATTACCAGAAAGAAAATCGCTGACCTTACCGCAAAGCTCCGTGAAATGGAGCGCAAAGTAACAATACTGGAAAACGAGGAAATCGTTGCGGCGTTCCGTAGTGAGAAAATATCTGATGCGGAGCTTTCCGAGCTTATGCTCTCGATACGGAAAAAAGGGTCAGACAAGAAAGCGGTAAGAAATAACGAAATGGAGGACACAAACAATGGAATTGAATCAGAACAGTAAGTTGCTCATTTTCATGGCACTTCTAATTGTAGTGGGTGCTTTACTTATCCCCGGCAAGGCATATGCCTATACAGACCTCACGCCCAATGATGAAGCTTTAACCATTGATAATGTAAAGCTCAGCGGTGATATGCTTTCTTTTACGGTAATTGACAAAGAAAGCGGGCTTATACAGGAAATTGAATTAAATATTCTTGATTATTATGACCTGTACAATGAGTTCATCACAATCGAGGTACAGAACCATGATGGCAGTAAAATGCGTACTTTTCAAATCAGAAACCCCTATTATGTTCCGGGGCTTCAACCACCGATAGACGATGAGATACCCGATATACCGGAGTTACCCGAATTGGATGACATACCCGAGGAACCTGATCCCCCAAATCCCTTAACACCTGATGGTACTGGTACTGTGCTTGATAATGCAAACGGCAGTGAAGGTAAAGAGTTTTTCACCGTTGAAACACCTGATGGTAACATCTTTTATCTTGTCGTAGACCGCCATAGGTCTGCGGAGAACGTATATCTGCTTAATGCCGTGACTGAACAGGACTTGTTATCTCTTGCGGAAAATGACGAAATTCCTGAACCCATTACCCCGATTGTTCCGATCGAGCCAATTGAACCGGAACCGATAGCACCAATTGAACCGGAACCGGAAGAACCGCCTACTAATAATGGTGGTAACGGTACAATGATATTCATTATAATAGCCGTTATCATTGTCGGTGTTGCAGGATATTACTTCAAAATCGTCCGTCCAAAGCAAAATGCTGATGTATATGACGATGATGAAGACGACGAGGAAGATGAAGCATCCGATGACGAAGAAGAAGTTGACATAGAAGATGATGACGAGTAAATGTTAAGTTTTTGCAAGACCTTTCGCACCATAAGAGTCAATTGCCCGCTTTTAGTGTTCGGTTGACTCTTATGGTAATATAAATAGGAAAGAAGGTAGAACATGCCAAAACTCAGGCTGGTGGTGACTGAGAAACCCTCAGTGGCTGCTTCGATATCGTCCGTTCTTGGTGCGAATGAGCGCAAGAACGGTTTTTTTATAGGGAATAACTACATTGTTTCGTGGTGCTACGGGCATCTGCTAGAACTAGCTACTCCCGATGCTTACGGTGAACAGTACAAAAAGTGGAATTATGCCGATTTACCGGTTATTCCCGATAAATGGAAACATATACCATCAAAAGACAAACTGGATCAAGTAAAAACTCTCACAGAGCTTATGAACCGCGATGATATTGAGTGTGTTATAAACGCTTGTGATGCAGGTCGTGAAGGTGAACTCATATTCCGACTCGTTTACGAACACGCAAAAAGCAAGAAACCCATCAAACGATTGTGGATATCATCATTGGAAGACAATGCGATTAAAGAAGGCTTCAATAATCTGGCGGATGGTATAGAGTATGATAGTCTCTATGCCGCAGCTTCATGCCGTGAACGTGCCGATTGGCTCGTCGGATATAACATGACTCGCTTATTTTCAATACTTTACGGTACAACGCTTAACACGGGAAGAGTGCAATCCCCTACCCTTGCAATGCTCACGAAACGTGAGTCCGATATTCAGAAGTTTGAAAAGAAACCGTTTTTCACCTTAGAGATTGACAGCGGTTCCTTTACTGCTGCAAGTGAGCGATATGACAATAAAGCTGATGCAGAACGTGTCCAAGCATTATGCAATACCGCAATAGTTACAGGAGTCACACGAACCGAAAAGAACGTATCCCCTCCCAAACTGTACGACCTGACAACATTGCAACGTGAAGCAAACCGTTCCCACGGCTACACAGCACAGCAGACACTTGAATATGTACAAACGCTTTATGAGAAAAAGATGGTGTCATACCCACGGACTGACAGCCGTTATCTCACCAATGATATGGCAGGTAATGTAATATCACTGGTATCAACGATTGCTCCGGATGCACCATGTAATGTTTCGCAAGTGGTTAATGCGAAAAAAGTAACCGATCATCATGCGATTATACCCACAGCAGAGAGCATGAGTCCCGGGACTATTTCTCTTCCGAGTGGTGAACTAAAGGTTTTAGATATGTTAAAAAACAGGCTCGTCTGTGCTGTCGGTGAAAAGCACAGGTATATAGAGAGTATTATTACTCTCGACTCCGGTGGAATTGAGTTTAAGGCTAGAGGTAAAACCGTTCTTAATGATGGATGGAAAATAACTTCGACTACTGATTCTGAGGATGAGGAAGAAGAAGCACAACCCATTGCCGGTCTTGCTGAAGGGCAAACTCTTGGTGTGAACGCTTCGGTAAAAGAAGGTTCGACTTCCCCTCCTAAGCAATATACTGAGGATACACTGTTATCTGCAATGGAAACAGCAGGAGCCGGAGATATGCCCGAAGATGCAGAACGTAAAGGTCTTGGCACACCCGCTACAAGAGCATCCGTGATTGAGCGGCTTATAAAGTCAGGGTTTGTTGAAAGACAAAAGAAAAACCTTGTCCCAACAGATAAAGGAATCAGCTTGATTACTGTACTACCCGAAACACTTACATCGGCAAAACTCACAGCAGAATGGGAAAGTCAGTTAAAGCAGGTGGAGCATGGCGAGGTTGATGATGTAACCTTTATGTACGGGATACAAGAGTTTGTTACTTCTCTGGTAGAAAACAATAAATCACCAAAACCCGAGTTCAAGGCACTCTTCCCCGATGCAAAAACTACAGCAAGCGAACCACTCGGCAATTGCCCACGTTGCAAGTCACCCGTGCGAGAGAACACAAAAGGTTTCTTTTGCGACAGTCGCACATGCGAGTTCAAAATTTGGCGAGAAAACAAGTTCTGGACTTCAAAAAGAAAACCGCTCACAGCGGAAATAGTCGAGAGATTGCTCAAATACGGCAAGGTTGCCTGTAAAGGTTTATACTCGGAAAAATCCGGTAAAACCTACAGCGCAACAATAATAATGGTAGATTCAGGCGATGGATTTGTTAATTTCAAAATGGAATTTAACAACTGCTGACAATAAACAAACATCCGGTGGGTTAATCCCCATCGGATGGTTCGTTATGTAGGGTACTCCTTTGACTATCCAATTCCGGAAAGCCCGGTCTCCCTACGTCAGTTACTATATCATATCTACTTATCAAAAGCAATACATTCACCAACTTTATTTATTATGATGACACGTTTGACTGATGGTCGGTTTTTTAGCTCAAAAATTACAGTCTTTTCAATGTTTTCATACGCTAATGGTGTCCGTCTTGAATCAATGATAATGTTGCGAGCTTGCTTCGACCCAACTCTGAACTGATTGCCAATAGTAGACTTGGATGTACCAATCGGACATTTAATCTCCCACAATTTGCCTTGCATAACAATATCGGCGGTTTTCCGTTTAAAATCATCAACAGGAGTTAAAAACTCTACATTACATTGATAAAAACTTGCCAATGCGTGAGCTGCCTCTATTTCATGTTGTTCTGGTGGATTAGGTTGACCAATCGGTAATATTACCTGACCGGTGCTTATTGATTTCTTTCGTCTTTTAAACATGAAATGAATTATATCAGAATTAATTAGGATTGGATAGCATTAATCAAAGGTTATTACTCCGCTTCCCATTTCATAATAATGCGACCACCAATACCCTGTAGCCGTGTCATAATATCAAGTTTTGTTTTGATTACTTTAAATCCCATTCTCTCGTAGAATTTCTTTGCTCTCGGATTCTTTGTCATAACATCAAGCTTAAT